>Ga0210064_1000112_pt1 | contig 37482 bp, 37 predicted proteins | sample Muzzi_CordC_D2_FD_185531 | JGI IMG/M metagenome (GOLD analysis project Ga0210064, IMG submission 185531) | Wetland microbial communities from San Francisco Bay, California, USA, that impact long-term carbon sequestration - Muzzi_CordC_D2 (SPAdes) | ecosystem: Environmental > Aquatic > Marine >... | reverse complement strand
CTTCGCCATAGGTGTGCGTGGCGCTCCCGCCGTAGGCATTGTCAAAGCTCGTGGAGCCCGAGCCCTGTTCGTGAGATGCAGAGCCGCCGTAGCGACCCGATGCGGTCGTGCCCTGGCCGTAGGTGTGGGTCTCACTGCCACCCCAGCCCGTTGTCCGCGTCGTGGAACCGGAGCCGGCGGTATGCGATGCGCTACCACCCCAGCGGTTCGCATGCGACCAGGCCACAGCCGGTCCGGATAAAGGCACCGCGACCAGGAGGATCACAAAACCAACAAAGATCTTATTCATGGTTGCCGAACCTCCTTACCGGGTTTGGATGACTCGCCCTGCGCCGGTGTGCTGATATCCGGTGCAACAAGTTCCGCATCCGGACAGGCAAACGGGATGCGCATTGCGGTGGCGTCCTGCGCCGCTGCAAATGCATCAGCCGGGACGGCAGTGTCGAGCTGCCAGTTGGAGAACTCCACCTGGTGGCGCAGTTGGGACGGATCGTTGAGATACACCGCACGGGCCATCCGGGGCAGTTTGTCATCAGCGCCGATCCAGAGCTGAACGAACGTGCCGTCGGATTCATACGCCACCATATCCGTTGTGGTTCCGCCGACCACACTGGATTGCCCGATGTAGAAAGCCAGCGTGAGGCCATCGGCGATATCCTTGTAAGGATCGGCGACGATCATGTCGGTGAACGGAAAATAGATCGCGGCAGCGTGGTAGACCGCCTCCAGCGCGGCATCGATGGTGGGCGGGGCCGCGGCGATGGAAACGAAATTCTCGCCAGGCGAGTAGGCCGTGACCGTCTTGCCGTCGTAGTAGAACTCGAAAGCAGGACCGTCGCCCGGGGTGATCACTCGCAGCTTGTCAGGCCGTTGCAGCAGCACCTCGGACCGGGTCGTATAGACGAGTGGCAAACCGGAACTGCTCGGGCTCTCATAGGACACCACTGCCGTGAAGCGCATTGAACGGGCCGCCGCCAGGCGGTTGCCCGTCGCTTTCAGCAGATCGATCGCCTGTGCCTCCAGTGCCGGCCTGGCTGGCTGTTCAGCCGAACTGCCCTCCGTCCCGGAAGACGGCGCTGCCGGCTGCTGCGCGTATGCGCCGACAGTCACCAGCACACCTAACACAAGCGCTAACGCACGCCCGGACCACTGGCCCCGGATCATGGCAGTGCCCGACGGCCGTTCGCTTCCAGACCCCGCCCGCCAACACTCACGGGACCATCCCGCATTCGAACATCTTGTTGACGACGGGAGCCGCGATCTTGTCGATAAATGCGGTGCGCATTTGCGGATCATCTTTCAGCAGTTCGATGACGTTCTTTTCCTGGTCTGTTTTGGCCTTGCCCTTTTGCTCCCACAGCTGCTCGCAGGTCGCATTCTTGTACTTATCAATGACTTTGTCTGCAACCATATTCATGAGCGGGTAGTCAGCCCTGACGGCTCCGGCAAAGAGCAATGCGGGCAATACTGCATACAGGTAATGTCTCTTGTTCATGGTGTTCTCCTGATCACAACTAAAGGCACTTCAATTCCGGGCGCCTGCCCGGGGCTGCCTGTTACCCCGATCATTGCAGTCTGCTCCAGTGCAGATGCAGTTATTCCATCGTGACCTTCATGCCCTCGACGCCAAGGTCCAGTGCGATACCCTGGGCAGCCGATTTCAGGTGCAGGATGACACCCTTGTCGTTTTTCATCACGGTATCGCCCTTGCTGGCATTGCCGAGCGTGACGCCGGCTTCTGCCACACCATAAACGCCCGCAAAGTCCTCAACATTTTCCAGATTATAGACGTCGCCGGTCAGCTTGACCTTGTGGATTCCGAACCCGCCAAGCTTGAGGCCGTCGGTCTTGAACTTGTAGGATTCACCCTGGAAATTCAGGGTACCGCCACCAATGTCGCCGCCCACGATCCACATGACCTGGGTCTCGTCGATGAGAATGGTGCCGGAGGGCGTCTTGTCTTCCGAGAGGGCGATCTTGGCAGACAGCAGTAAAGGTACCAGCAACAACCAAAAAGCGTGTTTAAAAAGTCTGTTCATCCGTGTTCTCCTTGGGTTATACCCGCTAAACATTGTTGTAAATAGTGTTCAACATCATGTGCACGCTCGCCGGCGCAGCTATCCGGCATACCGATATCCCGGACATAATGGGACTCGAACCTCAACAGGGGATCGCACCACACCGGTGCAAGGCGAGCCGATACTGAAATTCCTGCAGCAACAGGGAAACTCCCGACCGAAATAACCCCTGATACCGTATTCGTAAACTGCCGATAGACTCTAGACAGCGGGATCATCAGAGTAAACAGGTTCCCCCTGCATTATGTTGTCATATCAAGACAAATATCAGACACTTTACGACAGGAAGAACTCGGGGGTCGACGCCAGTGCAGGATACAGTTCACAGCAGGACGCGGACAGGGAATAATCACAACAACCACACCAGGGCTTTCGTCCGCACCGGTCCGCTGATGAGCATACCGGTGGTTTTACAAGAACTGGGCCGCGATCCTGAAGCCGTTCTGGCCAGTGCAGGCTTCAAACCGGCCCAGTTCGCGGACCCCGACACCGAGATTCCCTATCTTGATGCCAGCCGGCTGCTGGCGTGCTGTGTAGCGGTTACGGGATGCCGGCACTTCGGCTTGCTGGTGGGACAGCGTGCAGGTCCTTCCTCCCTTGGGGTAGCAGGCTTCATGCTCCAGACCGCTCCCGATGTCGGAACCGCGCTGCGCAGTCTCGTGCTGCACCTGGACCTGCACGATCAGGGCGGGATTCCGACGCTGCATATCAGTGGCAGTGCCACGCAGCTCGGCTATGCCATCCATCTGTCCGGGGTGGAAGCCCACGAACAGATCTACGAGATCTCGATCGCCATTGGCTGCAACATTATGCGCGGCCTGTGCGGCAAGGGCTGGAATCCCACCGAGGTAGTATTTTCGACCCGGCAGCCGCAGAACCTGGCGCCCTACAGGCGCTTTTTTCGTGCACCGATTCGCTTCAGCGCGGACCGTTGCGCCCTGGTGTTCCCGACCCGCTGGCTGGACCACCAGATCCCGAGCGCAGATGCCCTGCTGCATCGACACCTGGAGAAGGAAGCGGTCGAGCTGCACAAGCTCCGCAATACAGACATTCTCGGCAGTCTGCGCAGGCTGCTGCGCAAGTATCTGGCGACCCGGCAATGCACAGCCACCGACATCGCCAGACAACTCCACATACATGAACGAACGCTGAACCGCAGACTCCATGAGGAAGGCACGAGCTTTCGCCACGAACTCGATGACCTCCGCTACGAAATGGCACGACAGTATCTTGCCGAGACCGCGATGCCCATCGCCAGGATTGCAGCAGCACTCAATTATGCCGACGCAAGCGCATTCAACCGCGCCTTCAAACGCTGGACAGGGATTACACCTGCGCAGTGGCGCAAGCGTAGCGGGTCATCTGCATAACACCCGGGCTGGGCCTGTTGCAAAGTCTCCGTTGCCGGAACGGTGATGCGCCAGCACCGGTATACGGCACAGAACAGGCTAAAATAAGGATTAGAGAAGCCCTGATTATTTCGTCATTGCGAGGAACGAAGTGACGAAGTAATCTCCAAGTCACTGATTCCAAATTATGAGATTGACTCGCTGGCCGTTTCGGACATCCTGTCCTCCCACGGCACTTGCACCTCCCTGTGCATCGCGCTCGCAATGATGAGGATTCAGTAATTAATCAGCTTCCTTAGAATAGTCAGAGGAGTAAAAGATATGGGCGCTGGCGTCATTCCCTTTACGGTGGCCGATGGCATAGTCTCCTTCCTGTTCCAGACCACATTCAGCGGCAGAAAAGTTGGCCATCTTATCGACTTTGGTGGTGGTCTGGGTGAAGGCGAAGACTACCGCGATACCGCCATACGCGAGTTTGTCGAGGAAACTGAAACAATGTACTTCGCAGCTGACGTCAAGCAGGCAACCCGCACTGTTGAAAGCGTCAAACGTCAGATTCCAATCATTGCGAACCTGTTTGATGAGACCCTGTCGGCTCACCCGGACTGGTGGTGCAGGCGGGCGCCCGGAAATCCGCTCAGCCCGAAACGGTGGAGAACGTTCTTTATTGAATTTCCGCACCGGGATATTGAGGAACTGAACCGGGAGTGGGCGGCCGATGATAGCGGTCGATTCAGGAAAAGGCGTGAATTATTCTGGGTAGCCGGCAGCGAGCTGCTCGCCATCTATGATAATGCTCCCGATAAATTGTGGAAACGTGTTCGCCAACTGGAAAGCGCCAGAGAGACTATTCATTCCATCCTGCATAGCAAGCAGACCGGATCTCCCTCCGGCGTCGCCGGCACCTGACCTCCCACCAGCATGGCGGCTCACATCAAGCGCTAACCGGCAAGTTGCGAGCTTGCATGAGCAAACACAGCCTGTCAGCTGTCGTGAATGCGCCTGGCGAGGCACAAAACCACCGATGCCAGCAAGATGAGTAGCGTCAATACGATGAGCGTCCACTTCAATGATGTAAACAAGCTGGCGCAAACAGCAATCACATCAGAGTGCCCTGGAAATTCACGCGTGACTATAACGAGGCTCAGGTTTTCGAACCAGTCGGCAATGACGATCATGAAGGGAAACAGGCACAGGGACAAGCGATCAAGTGGAATCAGCTTGCGCAGCACAAGCATCAGCGCTATGGACAGCGCCATTGTATAGATAACCGGAAATGCCAGGTCCGGGATTAATAACATGCGTATATAGGCACTACGCCCTGTCGCACCAAGCGCATCAAGATATTCGTAGACTTGTCCAGGGCTATAAGCAAGATGGAGATCGAGTGGCTTGATATCACCTGTACCAAGCGCGGGAAACAGTACGGCAGGGAAGAGTATCGAAAGCAATGCAAGTAATACCAGGACAGGAACGCTGGCAAAACGCTCTACAAACCGGACAGCTTGCTGAATCAGGGCGCGTTCTGAGAATCTTTGTTTCATCAGACAACACATCATAGCAGCAACATAGTCGCAGATGTGCGATATGCGCAGATACTTGCAGCAGGGCTTTTATACAAGCCTGCAGAAGGATCCTTCATCACGGAATATTTTCCGGCCAGTCCCGATGCAAGAAAACCCGCGCACGCGTGATTTCCAATCCGAGACCATAGGCCAGAAGCGGACTATCAGTACCTCGATTAATTCGTTATTGCGACGACTTAATCTGGGTGTTTTCCACCTTTCTTTTATTCAAGGGACTCAAGGCAATGCCCAATTGACTTAGTGGGTCAATCATGGGACTTTTGCTGGGCGGGGTTGCGGGTTACCTTGGCTGGAAATATGGCGACCTGTATTGGGCCGGTGGCATTGGTTTAGGTACGGGCGGGGTCATGTACTTGTTTTACAGTTCCCTTGAATGATTCAGGAGCCTATGATTAATTCGTCATTGCCACGGCTACATGGATGTACGGCTGCCGGCTAGTCGAAATCGCCAACCCGGGCAAGACGCAGGAGAACATCAAAATTCTTCATGCCCTTCGCCTTGCTTGTGCCGGTGATTTTATCTTTCTCGATCTTGCATTTTGATGTGATCTGCAATTTACCCGCGAATTTTTTTCCGAATATGGTTCGCAACTGACCATGTTGTGTCACAACAACTGAAATCTCCAGATTGTCGCCGTTTTCCTTGTAAGTTCCCACCGAGTAGTGGTTGGGGCCGGCCCCCAGGTATTCACCATTCTTCAGGAATGCTATGGCTATGCGTTCCCAGCCATAAGGGCCTTTCATTTCCACTACCCAAATACCTTCGCAACTCATCATGCTCTCCAGAATATCAAGATCAGGTTTGTAGATAATAACTTGGGTGAGTCATTGTTATCCATCGGAACAACTCGAAACAGTACCGGCCCACCCGTTCAAGACCGGAAGCCACCTTGCGGCATTCGTAGACACATACCTCTGGCACTTATGGTCTGTTTCGAAGCTCCTGTATGAAACACCCGGCCGTGGCGGGGAGGCATATACAATCCGATGCTGCGGGAAATCCTGTCTCTAAATCGTCAAAATCAGCCCGCAGGATAAAAGGTAGAGAAATCAGCATATAACCGGTTTGTGGTTGCTCTTTGCGATTTGGACTCATTTTTATCAACCATGCCGACTATGGATGGGGCTGCACATTTCAGGTATTTTCAAGTCACCGCTCTAACGGAAAAGGTGAAGACAATGGCTTTGACAAGAAGCATGAATGTTGCACCTGAAATCATCAGTAGAACACATTGCGACATGAATTACGCATGTCTGTCAGGGAAAGCCGTGTGCAATGCGGAACTTTTCCTGGACAGGGACGTACAACTTCTCCGCTGCAAGGACAAAAGATCATGCGCATTCAGGAAATATTACCAGGGGCGGTATATCTGTACCTGCCCGGTGAACAGGGCTTCGTTCAGCCTTAACTGATCGACCAGCGAGACAGAAGCCGGCATCCCTGTTCAGGGCTTATGCCTGCCGCCGCAAGCTACAAAACGAGCCTGCCGTCCTGTACCGACAGGCTGAGTTTACCGTTCAGCAGTGCCTGCAGGCGCTCGCCGACCAGCTTGCGGCGCCAGCCGTGCATGAATTCGACTTCGGCATCGCCGGAAACCAGCCGTTCCAGCTGCTTGCGCGTGGCGAGAACCGCCGGGTTGAGCGCATGCTCAATGCCGCTGATGCGCACCACGGCTGACATCACATCCGCCAGGGCATCCTGAGCGGGCGTCAGCTGCAGGCGCGAGCCGGCATCGGGTATGGGGGCAGGGGGCTGCCTGCCGGCAGCGGCGATCAGGCCGATCAGCTGTTCACCGTTATGCCGAATGAATACTTCCTGCAGGCCACGGATGCGGCTCAGCTCCTCGACCGAAGCCGGACGGTGCCGTGCAATTTCCACCAGGGCGTCATCCCGCAGGATCCAGCCACGCGGCCGGTCGCGCTGCTGCGCCAGGGATTCGCGCCAACCGGACAGCGCCTGCAGCACCGCAAGAGCGGCACCCTTGAGGCGGTTCGCCCCCTTGACACGCAACCACGCGTCCTCGGGCGGATTGCTGTACAAGGCATCACTGGAGAGCCGTGCAAAATCCTCATCCAGCCATTCGAGCCGCCCGCGATCCGCCAGCCTGGCATGCAGGTCCCGGTAAACGTCCACCAGGTAGATCACATCATCCGCTGCGTAGTCTATCTGGTCCCGGGTCAGGGGGCGCACTGACCAGTCAGCGCGGGTATGCAGCTTTTCCAGGCTGACGTCCAGGACTTCCCTTACCAGGTTGCCGTAACCGATCTGGTCGGAATAGCCAAGCAGCAGGGCTGCGATCTGGGTATCGAACACAGGTGCCGGCACCTTACCACGCAGGTGATAGAAAATTTCCATGTCCTGGCGCGCGGAGTGCATGACCTTGGTGATACCTGCATCGAAAATCAGGTCGAGTATCGGGTCGAGATCATCCAGCGCCAGCGGGTCAATGCAGGCGACGCTGTCGGGCGTCGCGATCTGCAGCAGGCAGAGTTTGGGATAATAGGTTTTTTCCCGCAGGAACTCGGTATCCAGTGCAATCCAGTCAGATGCAGCCAGTCGTGCACAATAGCGCGCCAGGTCCGGCGCAGTCTCAATATACTGAAGCTCCTTCCGCATGGTCATCTGTGATCCTTTAATCAGGGAGGGCAAGTGACCGCGGGCTTGCGGGACACACAATCAGGCGTCGTCCTCGACATCATCCACATCGAACTGGCCGCTCATGCGACGCCGGATGTGCGACCAGGACATGCCGACGGCCAGGACACCGCACATGATCACCAGAACGATGTAGGTAATGGCTGTCACGCTGTCGACATGCACCAGCCCCCAGTCGACCACCAGCCAGAGGATGGTGCCGAAGAAGGCGGCCGCCAGCAGCAGTCCGAAGGCGCCCAGCGAACGGGTAGTGGCACGCAGGTAGATGGCCCAGCCGATCAGCAGCAGGATGCCTGCCAGCGCCATCAGCGGGCTGGGCTCGGTCAGGTTTCTCGACACCCAGTGGTAGTACGAGTAGCCGGAGGGGTTGTAGGTGGAGAACACCAGTATGAATGCCGCGAGAAAACGCAGCAGGAAGCCGAACCAGGTCAAGCCCTTGTAAGTCGCCATGACAGGACACCATATAGAAGAAAGTGAGAGTAAAGCCGTGTGGACTGCCTGCGAATTCTATGCGCCGCCTGCATGACAGGCAAGTCATGCGGATATTGTTGAAGGCATTGCAACGTAAACACGCTAGAATGAGTCACAATGCAGCCCGGCAATTACCTCCAGGAGGCTCTGGATAGACCATGCAGGAGCAGCCTTTTCGCGATCAGGTGACCGATTCTATACACGCCAGATGCACCTGCAGGAGCCCCGCCCTCCGGCGCGATCATTTGTCTACAATGACTTGAGACCCATCGCGACCTTCACCATCTCGAACACCTGGTAGATAAACGCCCATTCAATTTGTTATTAATGAACTAGTTGGAACATATGACGCCAGCATGAAAGTTGCCCTGATCAACCCCTACGAACTCGGGCGCCAGCCGTTCGGCCTTGCCGAACCCGCGGCCTGGCTGGAACGCGCCGGCTGCGCCGTGACCTGCTGCGACCTGTCCATTCAGAAGCTGGAAGACTGCCTCGAACCCGATACCGATATCGTGGCGATATATGTTGCCATGCATACCGCCACCCGCATCGCGGTCGAGGCCCTGCCGAAAATCAAACAACTCGCACCCGCTGCCAGTTTGTGTGTGTACGGCTTGTATGCGCCCATGAATACGCAGCTCTTCAGGTCGTTGGGGGTTGCCACCGTGCTTGGCGGTGAATTCGAGACCGGGCTGGTGTCGCTGGCCGAGCGAGTGCGGGAAGGGCGCCCCGACACGCAGACTGAACCGGAAATCGCCCTAGACAAGATCGCATTCATCGCACCGGACCGCAGCAAGCTGCCGCCGCTGTCGAAATACGCGCACCTGATCAACCCGGACGGAACGACAAGGACAGCCGGCTTCGCGGAAACCACACGCGGCTGCAAATATTTCTGCCGCCACTGCCCGGTGGTGCCGGTCTACCAGGGCAGGTTCCGTGCCATACCCGCCGACATCGTGCTGGACGACATTCGCTCCCAGGTCAGGGCAGGGGCAGAGCATATCTCGTTCGGTGACCCGGATTTTCTCAATGGCCCCGGCCATGCCCTGAAGATCGTGCGCCGGATGCACCGGGAATTCCCGAACCTGAGCTACGACGCCACCATCAAGATCGAGCACATCGTCAATTACCCCGACGTCATGGCCGAGCTCAAGCAAACCGGCTGCCTGTTCATTCTCTCTGCCGTGGAAGCGGTCGATGACGCCATCCTGGAGCGACTCGACAAGGGACACACGCGCGCGGATTTTATCCATGCGCTGGAGATTGTGCGACAGCTCGATGTCGACCTGGCGCCGACCTTCGTGGCATTTACGCCGTGGACCACGCTCGACAACTACATCGAGCTGCTGCAGTTACTGGCCAAACTGCAACTGGTCGAGTCGGTCGCACCCGTGCAACTATCGATCCGCCTGCTGGTTCCGGCAGGTTCTTACATCCTCCGGTTACCGGGACTGGATGACATCATCGGCGCATTCGACCCCGGCATCCTCGGCCACCCGTGGCACAACCCGGACCCGCGTGTCGACGCCCTGCAGCAGGAAGTGCAAAACTGGGTAACACGCTCTGAAGCGGGGGGACTATCGCGCCCGGAGATCTTCACGGGAATCTGGAATCTGGCACACGCACAGGCGGGCAGGCCGGCTCCGGCACTGGATATGGCGCATACCGGCAAGGCGGTGCCGCGCCTGTCGGAAAACTGGTACTGCTGCGCCGAGCCCACTTGCGAGCAGCTCACCTCGTTCCAGGGAACCTCTGCCTAATCAGTCATTGCGACACGACTGCAGGGAGAAGGTGAGACCGAGACTGGCCTGGGCCATGCAGGAGGTAGGGCACCAAAAGTAGGCGCCTCAGGCGACGCAGGACGCAGTTGCCGAGAAACGAAGTGACGAAGCAATCTCCAACCAATTGATCATGAATTTAAAGATTGCTTCGCTGCACTCGCAATGACGAGATACGTGAATTAACAAGAGGCCCCCTGGAGAATAGCCGAGACAAGGTGGCAAGTTGCACGCAGCGATCCTCACTGGCCGATGACTTTGCCATCATGGTGTCGCATCATTACATCGATAGCAGCAACAACCACCGCGAGGGGATAATCAATGACTGCCTGGATGCGAACGGCCTGAACGTGCACAAATCCTGTGACTACCTGGTCAACCACGTCGTGGCACAGGTCAATGCCGACTGCTGGAGCGGGGCATGAGCCGCCTCACCCTGATCGCACACCGCGGCGAACCCGAAACCTGGCCGGAAAACTCACTGGCCGGATTTGCCGGCGTGCTGGCGGCTGGCGCGCGCCATATAGAGACCGACGTGCAGTTCACCCGCGACGGTGTTGCGGTGCTGAGTCATGACCCTTCCCTGGCCAGGATGGCCGGGCGCGACCTGGAAATCGCGTCAACCGATTACGTAACCATGCGTGACCTGCCGGCGGGTGAACCCGGGCGCTTCGGTGCCCGCTTCACTGACCTGCGACTCGCAACGCTGGAGGAGTTCGTCATGCTGCTGCAGCAGTGGCCGCTGGCACAGGCATTTGTCGAAATCAAACCGGCAAGTCTGAACAGCCATGGAATGGAAACCGTGGTGGACAACGTGCTGCAGCTGCTGGATCCGGTACTGTCCCGGTGCACCCTGATTTCCTTCGTCCCGGAGGCACTTGCATATGCCCGCACGCAACAGCCACTGCCGCTCGGCTGGGTGATCCCGGAATGGACGCCGGCCAACCGGGCCCGCGCGCTCGCGCTTGCCCCGCAATATCTCTTCTGCAACCGCAAACGACTGCCGCCTCCAGCTGAACCCCTGTGGCCGGGTGACTGGACCTGGGTGGTTTACACCGTCAATGAGATCGCGGAAATCGCGCAATTCACGGGGCGCGGCATCCACATGCTGGAAACCAACGCGATCAGCAAACTACTGGCGGACACACGACTGGAGGGAGCGGGGCGTGACTGAACACTACGACGTCGTCGTGATCGGCGCAGGAATTCACGGCGCCGGCGTTGCCCAGGCCGCCGCCTGCCGCGGCTACTCGGTGCTGGTGCTGGAAAGAACCGGCATTGCCACCGGCACCTCCAGCCGTTCCAGCAAGCTTATTCATGGCGGTCTGCGCTATCTCGAGGGCCATGACTATGCCCTGGTGCACGAAAGCCTGCGGGAACGCGCCATTCTGCTGCGCATCGCGCCGGACCTGGTCCAGCTGCGACCATTCAGCATTCCGGTCTATGCCGACACCTCGCGGCGGCCGCTAACCCTGCGAGCCGGGCTACTGCTGTATGCGCTGCTCGGGGGTCTGAACCGCGCCAGCCGCTTTCGCAAGCTGCAACGGCGTGACTGGGAACAGCTTGACGGCCTGAAAACACAAGGGCTGCAAGACGTATTCCAGTACTACGATGCGCAGACCGACGATGTCGAACTGACACGTGCGGTTATGCAGTCCGCCAGTGAACTGGGAGCCGTACTGATGTGCCCAGCAGAATTTCTGAGTGCCAGCATCGGCCTGCAAGGCTGTGAGATTGTCTACCGCTACGGAGACGGTGACCGGCTGTGCACCGCCAGGGCAATGGTCAACGCCACCGGACCCTGGGTCGACAGGGTGACGGAGCGCATCACACCGGAGCCCCCACGGGTCGCCGCGGAGCTGGTGCAGGGGGCCCACCTGGTCATGCAGCATGGACTCATGCACGGCTGTTATTACCTTGAGGCCCCGCAGGACGGGCGTGCTGTCTTCCTGCTGCCCTGGGGCAGGCACTCGCTGCTGGGGACGACCGAACGCGTGTACCGCGGTGACCCCGCCGCGGTCACGGTTCTGCCCGAGGAGGAGAGCTACCTGCTTGCCGTGCTGCTGCACTTTTTCCCGCAACATTCACAGCACATCGTGTCGCGCTTCGCCGGTCTGCGGGTCCTGCCGGCCTCGGTTGGCACAGCCTTCGGGCGTTCGCGCGAAACCCGGTTACCCGTCGACAGTGCACGGCAACCGCGGCTGGTCTCGATCTACGGCGGCAAACTGACCGGCTACCGCGCAACGGCCCAGAAAGTCATGCACAAACTGGAAAACACCCTGCCAACGCGCAGGGTCGTGGCGGATACCGCGAAACTGCAGCTCAGGCCGGCCTGATGCAGGACGACGACCTGATCATTGCCATTGACCAGGGCACGCATTCAACCCGCGCAGTGATCTTCGATGCGCAGGGCCGGCAGCAAGTCATGGCACAGCATGCGATCGGTTTGCAGGTGCCGGGCAATACGCGGGTCGAGCAATCCCCGGAACAAATTCGCAGCAGCATGCAGCAGGTAGTGAAGGAAGTACTGCAGCAGTCGGGAATTGACAGCGGTCGGGTGCGGTACGCCGGACTGGCAACACAGCGCTCCAGCGTGCTCGCCTGGACGCGCGACACGGGCACGGCACTCAGCCCTGTGCTCAGCTGGCAGGACCGCCGCGCGGCAACGGCCCTGCAGGCCCTGGAGCGGCATGGCGAGGACATCCGGCAGACGACCGGCCTGCGATTATCGGCACACTACGGGGCGTCAAAACTGCAGTGGTTGCTGGGCAATCTACCCGGAGTGGCTGCGGCACAGGCACAGGAGAACCTGGTCATGGGCCCGCTGGCAAGTTACCTGCTGCGGCACCTGCTGGCTGCTGCGCCTGCACTGGTCGACGATGCGAATGCCTCGCGCACGCTGTTATGGAACCTGAGGGAACGCGACTGGGATGACGCGCTGCTGAAGCTGTTCGGTATCCCGCGCCGGGTGCTGCCCGAGTGCCGCCCGATCCTGCATGATTATGGCGTCACAGCGAACGGTGGCATTCCGTTGTGCGCCGTCAACGGTGACCAGACAGCGGCCCTGTATGCCCAGGGTATGCCACCGGAGAAAACCATCACCGTGAACATCGGTACCGGCGCCTTCGTGCTGCTGCCGATTGCTGACCCTGGCAGTTGTCAAGATGGCCTGCTCAGCGGGTTATCCCGCAGCAACGCAAGGACCTGTGACTATTATGCGGAAGGCACCGTCAACGGTGCTGCCACGGCACTTGAGTGGGTCGCAAAACACTATGGACTGAGTGACTGGTCCCGGCAACTGCCGGTCTGGCTGCAGCGGGTCGCTGCACCACCGGTATTCCTGAACAGCGTCGGCGGGCTGGGTGCGCCCTGGTGGCGCCCCGGACCGGAGCCCGGTTTCCTCGCGGAACCCGAATCACCGGCCGCCGCCATGGCCGGCGCCGTGGAAAGCATCCTGTTTCTGGTACTGGCAAACGTGGAACTGCTGCTCGACATGGCCCCCGGAGTCGAGACCATCCGTATCAGCGGCGGTCTGTCCAGGCTGGACGGTGTGTGCCAGAAACTGGCAAACCTGAGCGGCCTGGTTGTGCAGCGGCCGGAGCAGACCGAAGCCACGGCACGCGGCATCGCCTGGCTGGCAGCCGGTTGCCCGGCGGAATGGTCGCGTGAAGGTGAGGGGCATACGTTCACGCCACAGGCCGATAACAAGCTGCAGGCACGCTACCAGCGCTTTCGCGAGGCGCTCGAATCGATTACCCAGGGAGCCGCTGATTAATCCGTCCTTGCAAGGTACACAGTGACGAAGCAATCTTCAATTGATTGAGCATAAATTTAAAAAATTGCTTCGCTACGCAACGAACCACGTGAATTAATCAGCAGCGTAGCCCGGATGCAGCAATGCGGAACCCGGGGAAACCACTCATACCGGCGCAACAAACATCCAGATAAAGCCGGAGTTATAGAACGCATGCAGGATAATCGGGGCGGCCAGGGCAGCGGTACGCTCCTTGAAAAAACCGAACACCAGCGAAGGGAAAAACACAAGGGCTGCCCACAGGGGCGGATGATAAATGAAATGCAGGCCGGCAAACAGGCTACTGGTCAGCAGGTTCGAGACACTCAGCGGTCCCAGCCTGCCGCTGCCTAGATATTCATGCAGCAGTTCCTGGATCAGCCCGCGGAACACGAGTTCCTCGGCAACCGGGTAAACCAGCACCGGCAGCAGAAACTGCCAGGGCAGCAGCAGTGGCCAGCCCCATTGCACAGCCGGCTGCAGGATGAAGCTGAGAACCAGCCAGCAGGCCGGGCCAGCCGCCATGGCCAGCAGGAACAGGGGGTCTTTCCAGAGTAAAGCGCGCATGGCTGATGGCGATGCGCTCAAGAAACTCAGTTACTCCTGAGCTGCTGTACCATTTCCGGTTCCAGATCGATGCCCACCGGCCAGTCCGGATTGATGCTGATACCGATGCCGCTGCCGGTGCGCTCCAGGATCCAGTTGAATTCGGCCAGCAGACCGCCATCGTAGCCGGGGTAGTCATCAACGAAGCCCTTGGCGCGTTCCGGGCTGGTGAACAGGATCAGCACCTCGGTATTGTCCTCGGCCCTGACGGTCAACGGCATGGCCTTGTCACTGCTGGTGAATCCCGCGATACCGATGGAATCCTTCACCGGCATAAACACCTGGGTCTCCATCAGGTAACGCATGAAGTCCTCACTTGTGATCTTGCCTTCCTGGGCGGCCAGCAATTGCTGTTCCAGTTCGTTGCGTGCTTCAAAATTGTCGTGCATGGCGGGAGTCCATAAAACAAGGCCCCGCACTGTGCGGGGCCTTTTGGTAAACGTCAGGTTCAGGTCATTCGTCGCCGAATGCACCCAGCAGTTGCAGCAGGCTGACGAACAGGTTGTAGATGGAGACGTACAGGGTGACCGTCGCCATGATGTAGTTGGTCTCACCGCCGTGAATGATCTGGCTGGTCTGGTAGAGGATCAGGCCGGACATCAGCAATACGAACATGGCGGAAACCGCCAGGGACAATCCCGGCACACTGAGAAACAGGCTGGCAATTCCGGCCAGGAACGCCACCAGGATGCCGACCATCAGAAAACCGCCGATGAAGCTGAAATCCTTGCGGGTTGTCAGCGCGTATCCGGAGAGGCCGAGGAAAATCACCCCGGTGCCGCCCATGGCCGTCATGATGATCTGGTCACCGTTCGGAAGAGACAGGTACATGTTGACGATCGGCCCCAGGGTCAGACCCATGAAGCCGGTGAGGGCGAACACGAACAGCAGGCCCAGGCCGCTGTTGCGGAAGCGGGTGGTCAGAAACAGCAATCCGAAATAGCCAACCAGCGTGACGATCATGCCCAGCGGCGGCATATTGGTCATGACAGCAATGCCGGCACACAGGGCGCTGAACAGTAGTGTCATGGACAACAGGGTGTAGGTATTACGCAGGACCTTGTTGGTCGCAAGGACCGATTGTTCAGAAGCTACGACTGTCTTGTCGATCATACTCATTCTGGATAAATCCTCTGGTTACCTGAGAAGTATCAAACGGTTGATATAGACAGCATCTAACCATACCGGTTCCCCAAGGATAAACACCCGGAGACCAAACAGCAACTTGAAAAACCTTGGATTTCAACGGAAATTGGCTAGTCAACGCTTGCCGGATTCCGGTATCCTAGCGCCGCGCCACAGGAGTGAATCGTGGCGACGTGCAGTGCAATTCACCCGGGAAAGGGCCCGGAACTTCGGAGAGGTGGCTGAGTGGTCGAAAGCGGCGGTCTTGAAAACCGTTGAGGGGCAACCCTCCGTGGGTTCGAATCCCACCTTCTCCGCCAAATAAAAAATCAAATCCCGAAAAACCCTGGCTCACCCTAAGTCACCACCCAGCCTCAACGGATTCGAACCCACGGAGTATCAAAACGCCGAGAGAGGGTGACAACTTGACGGGAAATACGCTGTCAGGGCGAGTGAAAACTGTCTCCTTGGGCAGCGAAGGCAGGGGGGTCCATACCTCAAGGCGATTGAGAAACCTGGTACCGGTGGGAGACACCAGCCTCTCCACAAATAAATGCGTCCCACTATTTAACGATTTTTAGATGGGGTTTCCTGGGGGGAATCGAGGGCTCCAGGCTATTCTCCAACATCCTGCGCAGCACTCTCTCCTTGATCTCTGCCTGTTTCATCGGCCTGGATATGCGCTTGTCTTCCTGTTGCCTGTTTCCGGCTTCTTGCTGCAGCATCAGCACCACCGCAACAGGATCGGCCGTCGATTCATCCAGCGAGTGTCTTTTCATGGCAGCCGCGTCGGTAGGATCATTGCTTTTGATGTCATTCGTCATTGCTGTCATCCGTGTCGCATCAGGTTTCTTTGCCGGAATAACTGGCGTGTCGATTATCTCTGATCAGAATGCATTAAGGTATTGGTATTACTACTTATGTCTGCACTGGCAGTACCGCCGTTCATAAACAAATCATTCATCGCCAACCACGTCTACAACCTGAATGAGCTCGATCAGATAGATACCCGGCTCCCCGGCCTGTTTCTTCAGGCTTGGTATCCCGCCGATATTGGCAATAGCGGGGGGCACATAGACCTCGAACTCGGCGCCTTCCTGCATTCGCAGGAATGGCTCCTGCCAACCGGGAAGTAGCCCATCCATTCCGAATGTTGCGCGCTGTCCGGAATCATAGGTGTTGTCGAAGATAGTGCCGTCAGGCGTCATCCCCAGGTAGTCCACCACCACCCAGTCATTCATGCCAGGAGTCCTGCCGTCACCCTGTCTGACGACACGGTACTGCACTCCGCTGGGAAGGGTGACCATCCCCGGCATGGAGGCATTCCGTGCGAAAAACTGCCGGACCTGGTCATCGGGAGCAGCCTCCATAACGGTTGGGATCCCACCGGACCGGACAGCATCGGTTGCACCACCGTTGCCTGCATCTGGCTGCAGTACAGCAGAGGAGGGCATGTTCGCCCTGTCTGTGACAGGGGGAAGTTTCATTAGTGTCGTACCAGGCCCGTCGGCCTGCTTGTCCTGCGCTGCGGGTTCTGACAGGCTGTCTTGCCGTTCGACCGTTATCATCAGTTGTTTGATGTCTGCACTCATACCGGCTAGCAGGCCAGCATTTTTCTGCACGTCCCAGATGAGGATTGCACTGGCCACAGCAGCCAGCAACAGGGCAAAAGCGGACACCATAGTCAGCCAGTTCAGCCGCATATCCTGCCTGCGCAATTGCAGCTGGGTTTCCTGTACCGTTCGCATATACAACTGTTGCCCGTCTTCCAGTTGTTGTGCGAGTGACTTAACCTGAATTTGCGTGTTTTCAAGATCGGAACTGACAACTGTCAGTTCCTGCTCCACCACCTGCAGTTGCCTGCTGGTGACGGCATGCTCCGTTTCCAGATCCGCTAGCCGACCCGCCAGACTGGCAAAATGGGCAGTTTCCGCCTGACCGGCTACCGCCAGTTTGTCACGCATATGCTCCAGTTGAACGACCGTACTGTCCCCCTGCATGCCTGATGCCATCGAGGATCGTGCACGGTGCCTGAATGGTTTTCTGAATCTGGCAGTCGTCTCATGCCAGAAGCGTGTCAGGGAATTCATAATTTGACCTTTTTATTATGTTTCCGGTACCCGCCGCCGGTCCATTCCAGCTGGCTGATCTTTGCCTATTACTATAGACATATCCAGCCTGACCAGCCAGGAGCCTGCGGGCTGCCAGATCCCCGCCCCCCCGTGCAGCACACTCGTCGCACATACATATCCAGGTTACATGTTAATTTTCAATCAGTTCCGGGTGCAATGTCGTGCCTGGTTGCGCCAAATCAGGGCAGTCGTTGAAGGTAAATCACCTACAACAGCGTCAAGTTATTCCTGCAGACAGTCGGCACAGGACGCTGAATACTTCGTCACGGGCGCAACCTGTGGCTCATTCATATACAGGCAGGCAAGACACCTGCCCCGGTCATGTGGCAGCGCCTGCATATACCGGTGCCCAGGATGGGACCAGTGTCCAGTGGAAGGAAACGATTGAATATGTCATCACGTCAAGGCACGTTTGCGACGCTGTTCTGTTTACTGTTACTGACCGGCGAACAATCTTCCGCTGGCAGGCTATTTGAATGGGTGGACAACAACGGCGCTACACATTTCAGTGATCGTGCGCCGCTGGGATTACCTTTCGTCGAGAAAACTATCCGATCGGCATCAGGGACTGCGCGGCCGGGAAATGAGACCGGTATTCGTAAAGCAGAACGTATCCTTCTGAAAAATGCCCAACGTCAGGATTCGGAAATCGAACGTGCGAGACAGGCTGCGGAGCAGCAACTCGAGGAACGCAAGTCTCGCTGCAGGCAGGCACGGACCCGTTACCACGAAACAATCCACCGGCCAGGATCTGCCGGCGACAGTGATTTCAGGCCGTATCGACGGAAGATGAACGCGGCCTGCGACTGAATACAGGGCAGGGCTCGTTGAAGAAAGGGCGCCGGGTCGCAGCAATTGAACCAGCTTGATACACCCGGCGGATTTGTCAGCAATAACGGAATGCCCGCATCAAGCGCTATGTCGCATCCTGCTCCAGCAAGTCGCTGATATAGCTTTCAAGCGGTCCGGTCATGGCCTCTGCCAGATCCATGAACTGCACACCGACGTGGAATTCATCCTGTGCAAGCCGTTCTGAATGAACAACCTTGGCGCGAGTCCTGATCGGCAAGACGGGAGCATCACCCTGTGGCAGTTCAAACGCCACGTCCATCTCCACATCCAGGATCTGTCCGGGTGTACGCTGGTCTTCTGGAAGAATGCTGTTGATGACCTGTAACCCGCAACTGAACTTCAGTCCCCCGATAGACAGATTGAGTATACGTACAGGCAGGAGCCCACCGCATGCATCGCCACCGACTTCGCACGCCATATCGGTCGCAACCCTGAGGTGTTGCCTGTCTATTCGAAAGTGTTGTTTATTTTTATCCACGATTACCCGGCATGTAGAACTCTGAGTAACAGCCAGCATCTTTAAGCAGGAGCAAATTTATTCTTCGAGCCGGCAAACATCAAGGCGGCAACAGCGTCGCGGCCCGTTCATCTCCCGGCAATTATGCCGTGTTCTTCGTGCGGTTTCCTGCTGACAATGTACTGGCCATGGAGGCAGTACGGCCATACTTTTTGTACGCACACTTCAAGTATGACACACAACTTATTGTATGTAATGCAAATTCTACTGTAATTTACTGACCCACCGCCACCACGGGCCACGAAAATATACCATATCAATTTTTGTGAATTGCTCATCCGATGGTGCAGATCCCGATACGCTGACTGGAAATACGGATTCGCCTTTACACCCGGTCACCGAGAAGGGACAAGCTGAGGTCGTCGGGCTCTGCTGCCATACCGGGCAAGGCTGGATAAAAAACAGGAACAGCATGACACCATTGCAGCAGGCAGATATCTTGACCCGGATTTTTCAACGGGCGATGTTGGAAGATCATATTTTGCTGAAGGATTGCGGCAGGGACGCGCAACAGAAAACAGTGTGTTACACAGAGATGCCCATTCCGGCATCTGCTGCTTCCGATTGCCGGCCATGACAATGCACGGCGCACCCTCCCGGATGAGCCGTGTCATCGTGAGTTGTATTCGGTTCATTCCGCCGTTGAAGCCGCCGGCGCGGCGGGTGCTGCCGGAGCATAGCCATAAGGCGCATAACCCCCCCAGCCATAGCCGGGATATCCCCAGCCCGGGCCGTCGAACCAGTCACCGAACCCAAAGAATGCATTGGCTGTACCGGACGGCAGTGCGATTACACCGGTAACCACGTCTTCATTTGCCTGTCATGGCAACCTGTCTTCACGTTTTCCGGGGTATGTTTGACATAGATCAATTGTGGTTACGATTGCTGACATGTCACCCTGTACCGGGGAGGACTGCTTTATTCGCGCGGGTGTTCGGGCGCCCCGGTACGGCCATACCCGCAGAGTCGCTGCAGGCGACGGGACTGCAGACTGATTTCCATACCGGATGGCAGGGGGGAAGCCGGGCTTTCGAGCCATGCCAACAGGTCCCGGTACACGACCCCGGCCTGCAGGTCGCGCAGCAGCATGTGGTACCCGTTCGAATAGAGGACAGCTCGCCAGTGGCGTCCACTGCCTTCAGACAGACTGGCGAACAAAGCACAGGTGGGGGACGGTGGGATGATTTCGTCATGTTCTCCATACAGCAGCAGCGACGTACCGCTCAGGCCAGGGCCACGCAGATAGGCCGACGCCATGAGATCCGTCAGGCCATAGATGGCGTCGACGCGGGTTTCCTTGATAACAAGAGGATCACGCCCCAAAGCTCGCAACATCTCGATATTGTCAGACGGCATGATCTCCAGCCCTTCGCCTGTCAGTGTAAGTGCCGGCACGAGGTGCGCCATGGACCAAAGTAGCGAGCTTTGCCACCAGGGCATGGTTTGCCAGCCCCACACTGCCGGTGCCGCCAGAATGACGCCTTTTACACAGAGGGCGTCCTGCAGTGCAGTCAAGACAACTGCACCACCCATGCTGACACCGAGCAGGTACAATGGCTGCTGCGGGTATTTTTCACAAAGCAAATGGCTCAGCGTTACCGCGTCCCCGGCAAGCCGCTCGCTGCCAGGCCAGATACCGCGCTGCGCCGTTTCACCAAAACCACGCTGGTCATAGGCAACCACCAGCACCCCGTGGCCGGCAAGATATTCTCCCGTTGCAGCAAAGGCATTGCGGTAGTCATTGAAGCCGTGCAGCGCAAGCACGATGACTTCGGGTTCTCCCTGCGGTTCCCAGACAGTGACCGGTAGTTCATAGCCATCCTGCATGATGGCGGAATCTGGCGTTAATTCCGGTATCCGGGTAATATTTGAAACGCTCTGGATTCGCGGCACGGAACAGCCAAGCAAGCAGACACACAACCAGAGGATCGACAAGCTACGCATAACACCCCACACTGCAACAGGCAAAACACCTACCAGAGGATATACCATGTCAAACGAAGGCTACCACGAACCGATTGGAGAACTTTCCGACGAGACCCGCGATATGCACCGGGCGATCACCTCGCTGATGGAAGAACTGGAGGCAGTGGACTGGTACAACCAGCGCGTCGACGCCTGTAGCGACCCGGAACTCAGGGCAATCCTCGCGCACAATCGCGACGAGGAGAAGGAACATGCCTCCATGGTACTAGAATGGATCCGACGCAAGGACCCGAGATTCGACAAGGAATTAAAAGACTATTTATTCACGGACGAACCCATCGCTCATGAATAGTACAGCCCTGCGGTGAATTCAGGACCAGATCAGACCGAATGGAAACATATGCCGTTAGAGTGCTGCAGTCATGTGCCATGAGGCTGTTGTATGGCAGGGGTATATTTGTGACGCATGGAATCGCAAAACACGGCCCGCCTCATAAACACACATTAAAGAACAATTTCAACAGGCGCGCAATGAAGTCTAGTAGAAAAATGTAATTCCGGTAGACAATTCAATGTTGTGCGTAGTCTGGTTGCTTTTTATGATGTCCGAATTGAATATGTGATCGCGGAAGTCAATATTCCAGGTGAGCCAGTCGCGTAATACAATCCGGTAGCCTGTTCCCAGCGTCGTGGTAAAATTGTCTTCGCCGCCAAAACGGGTATTACCCACCCCACCGACCAGATAGAAATCCGAGTTGAACGTCAGTTTCGACGTCATAAACACCTCTCCGGGAAATATGTTGTAACCAAGCAGGAGATTGTAATAGGTATAATCACGATCAGAGCTGGTGAGTAAACTGACATTATCGCCACTCAAATCCTCGAAAGATGTATTGCCAGCCCGAGAAACTGCATAATCAAACTGCAGGAACAAGTCTTCTGTTGCGTGAAACATCGCACTTATTCCGTACACAGGTTCACTACCGAAGTTGTCGATAGAAAGGATGCCCGCATAAACTCCGATTCCGAAAATCTCATTATCTATATCCGCTTCGGAAACCTCGCGTGGTTTCACTTCCGGGGTAATCACCTGAACAGCAGCGGGCTTATCACTGTCTTCAGCTGCGACTGCACAATCCATGTATAAAACCATGCCCGACCAGAGCATGGATAGCAGGAAAATTGACTTTCCGGTCATGGCGGCAATACAGGAGCACGTATTGCGCTCTAAAAGAATATGCTTAAACCAATTCTCCATGAATTCAACCCCACATTGTCATCGTCAGTTGAAACCGAATACCAGCGGTATTCACCCCGCACTACAAAGTTGCGACCAATGTAGTAACTGGCGCCGGCGCCTGCGCTGATGTAGTCCGAGTTTCCGGCATCCTCTACCACGACCTTTTGCCTGTTACTAAACTTGAACTGCCCGGCCCCGATTGTCACGAATGGCGCTGCCGGCCAGTTCGTTGCCGGTTCCAGCAGGATATTGGCACCGTAATAGTTACTGGTCACAGAATTGTCGAATAACTTTCCCCATTCGAGTTCCATACCGAGCCAGTTCAAAAGCCGGTACCCGCCGGTGATACTGAAAGTGCTTGCCCCCTCTAACTGTCCTCCGGTAAAACCAACCCGCCAGCTTGATTTCAGATAGTCGCCATGGTCAATTTCCGGCAGATCCACCGGCATACCGGTAGGCTCGAGTGTGTGCGCGAGTTGTGCAGCCTTCGTCCAGCCTGTCTTGTTATCCGCGCTTCGTATTTTGTACCAACTGGCCTTGTGTTTGAGGATCTCGATTGTTTGACCATGCTCAACAACATTGAAAACAGGATAGCCACGGCCAGGACCGGTATGCATATCTATGTAAGGCTCTGCAACTTCCAATACAAGTGCTTCCTGAATGTCGGTACCTGCAAGTCCAAAAAGCTCGTATGAATGGACTTCTGCAGGCAAGCTGGTAAGGAGCAGTATCAACCACAAGGTGTGCTTCATATCAAGAAACCAGATTCTTATCCTGTGCAACATAATGGTCATATGCTCACAATCGTTAGCAGTTTGCGTGTTGTTCCATGACACCAAGTGGAACCAGGATCTGGTTACTCATCAGGATGCCCATCAGCCGCTGAGAAAGATACGGACGCCTGCGCGCTTACTTTAAGTCGGTCTAATCACCCTGAAACACTTTTACCGGATCGGGTAGTACGCAAGCATGACCAGATGTCGGCAGTACCATATTACACTTTACGGCAGATACCGTGATGCAGGTTTGCTTTTTACGGCGACTTTGTTATTTGTGATCTGACTCTAATATCTTGGTTTCTGTTGCCATCAAGGGGGTATGGTTTTGACAGGCTTAGTCGATAGCAAGCCATGAAAATCGGAGCATCATGCGGGGTCGTTATGAAACGCTTGTTACTGCAGTGCAGAATTGTGACCATTTTAACGGTTTCAATATCACTGTTTCCTGCATGTCTGTATGCGGACATGAATCCTGCTACAACCGTAGAAGCAGCAGACAGTACCGACAGTGTACAACTCACTGCGAAACCGGATACAGATGCAACCATGAGCAGGGTGGAAGCACAGGAATCTGTAAATGCCCTATCCAAGGATATCCAGAATCTGAAGCTGTCTGTCATTGCACTGAACAAGGACTTGCGGTTACTGGAAGAGGATTTGCTGTTCCCCGCGAATACCCAGGTGAATGTGTTTCTGTCACTTGACGTAGGAAAGTTTTTCACGCTGGAATCCGTCAAACTTAAACTTGACGGTAAAGTTGTCGCCAGTCACATCTATTCCGACAGGGAACTTGCGGCGTTGTCCAGGGGCGGTATACACAAGCTTCATATGGCTAATTTAAGTATCGGTGAACACACCCTGTCAGCATTCTTCACCGGACTAGGACCAAGCAGAAGGGAGTATAAAAGAGGCACCACCCTTAAAATCAGCAAGGAGAGTGGCCCGAAACAAGTAGAACTCAGAATTACCGATTCATCAATGAAACTGCAGCCGGAATTCACTGTCGAGCAGTGGTAGTTGTCCCATGATGTCCAATATGCCTGGAAGTTTTTCAGCATCAGTTCGCATACTGGCAATAGCCGTTGCAATTGCAGCTGCCTGTCTGTTGGCGGGTGTACCAGTCGCGATCGGGCACGAGGTGAAAGACCTGAAATATGGCGTAATTCTCTTTGAATTCTATCAACAGAAGTATTTTGACACACTCGTAGAGTATGAATATGCACGCGAAAAGGGCGGTATCCAGAATCATGGCAGTTACCCCGAATTGCTCAAGGGTGGAGTGAGTCTGTCATACGGCCTCGATGAGCAGGCAAGTGATATATTTTCCGATGTGATTGCCGCCAATGCCATGGAGGAAGTACAGAACCGTGCCTGGTATTACCTTGCAAAGATGCTTTACCTAAGGGGCGACGTATCAAAGTCAGCAGCAACTCTTTCTAAAATACACGGCGTCATGCCACACGAGATTGACCAGGAATATCGTTACCTGGCGGCTTTGATCAATATCAAGCTCGGTTATTTTGAAGAAGCTGCTGCAATATCCAGCAGTTTTGACAAAAATACCCGATATGCACCTTTTCTGCGCTTCAACCTTGGCGTGGCACTCGGCAGGCAAAATGACTATTCGGCTGCAATCAAGAATCTTGCCAAGGCAGCCGAATACGCTGACGGCAATTCCGACCTCGCGCGCCTCGCCGACCGCGCGAATATGGCGATTGCATATCTCTATTCCGAAGAAAACAGACCAGAAGATGCATATCACTCTTTAAATCAGGTAAGTACAACCGGCGTGTTCTCGAACCGTGCCTTGCTGGGTTCAGGATGGACAGCCGTAAACAACGGTGACTACCGGAAGTCCCTTGCACCCCTCAGGGTTCTGCAAGCACGTTCCATGGCAATCCCTGAAGTCCAGGAGGCTGTACTGCTCGTTCCACACGTGTATGAAAAGCTTAAACTGAAAGGTCGTGCGGCGGAAGGATTTATCAGCGCCTATGAGCGCTACAACGAAGCACTCGAGCAACTCGCAAGCGCCAGGGAGACACTCAAGGATGCCGACGTCCTTGAACTATTCGTCCGCAACCTGGACGAGATGCTCGACGATAGTGACTGGTTCGGGACTGCACCAGCTGTTTCGCTCAATTCACTATCACCATTCCTTATTGACCTGATGTCTGATCACAGTTTTCAGTCAGTATTGAAGGATCTGCGTGACCTGTACGCCATTCGTAATAATCTGAACACCTGGAAACAAAAGCGCGATGATTTTGATGTGATGCTCGATTCCCGCTCTGTATCCCTTGGAACAAAACAACGGGATGAGCATATAAGTACCGTTTCCAGCCAGCAGCTTGAGCTTCAGCAAAGACTAGACACACTCACTGAACGTGCATCGTTACTCGATCCCGGGGATCAGGAGCGGGTGCAGTGGTTGCTAGGAGACATCCAGTTTGAGATAGAGAATGCCGGAATGATTGCAACACAACTTGAGGCACCTCCCGGATATTCAACGACGACCGAAGACTATGCCGTACTCGTAGACAGCAAGATGAAGCGTCTTGACATGGAGCTTGATAATACTAACGCGCTCATCGAGAAGGTCGAGAATGTGATGCTTGAGCTAGTCAATGCAGAACTCGGCATCCATGAGGAACGCCTGAAATACTACCGGGTTCAGTCACACCTCGCAAAAGTACGTATTCTTGATAGCTCTCTTGCAGATCTCGAAGCTCCGGAGGAGGGCGATATACCCGATAGTGCAGATACACAACCGGTAGCCACACAGCCTGATAAGCAGAAGCAGGCAACTGGGAGTGACGGCGATGCCGCGTAATATCGTAATTGTCATGATATTGCTTCTCTGCGGTTGTGGCCTCATGTCCCGTAACACAACCATAGAAAAACTGAGCAGTGATGATACTCCACTCACGGATATCCCGCTTCCCAATGTCAGTCACAAGGAAGTCAGGGATGAATACCGTTCGCTTCTGGAAATTGTTGAAGATTCTGAACTGCGGGAACAAATTGAGCGACGAATCGCCGGGGTTTACATGCTTGAAGGAGACTACAGGCAATTAATTGACGAAAGTCCTCCTGAAGGTGGATATTTTGCGCCTGCCATAAAGTCCTATAGCGAGGTTATCAGAAAGTATCCCGGTGATCCTGACAACGCAGAATCGATATACCAGCTTGCGAAGGCGTATGACCTTGACGGTAAGGACAAGCAGGCGCTGGAAGAATTGAATGTATTTATTGATCAATATCCAGCATCACCGCACCTGGGTGAAGCCTACTTCCGCAAGGGGGATATACATTTCAACAACGGTGAATATGAGCTGGCAGAGCAGGCCTATCAGGCAGTTATATCTCTGGGCGTTGAGTCTGCATTCCTGAACAATTCCTATTATTTGCTTGGTTGGTCACATTACAAGCAGGGTGACTATGATCTTGGCCTTGCTTCATTTTCCGAGGTGCTGGATCGGCTGGTACCAGATGATGGAAAGATCGAGCGTCTGGACAAGGTTAACAGATCACTGGTCGATGACACATTACGCATCATGAGTCTGAGTCTTGCTTATGGTGGAGGGTCCGAAAAAATAACGGAGTTCTATGCCGCCCGGCCACAGAGCAGAAAATACCAGTGGCTGCTTTATGCAGGCCTGGGCAAACATTTCCTTGAAAAGGAACGTTATGAGGACTCTGCAGGTTCCTATCGTGCCTTCGTCATGCAAAATCCCACATCTGAGCGTGCACCCGAGATGCACTCGAAGATGATCCGCGCCTATATCGATGGGAAATTTGCTTCGCAGGTCCTGCCCGAGAAGGAACGCTATGTCGATAATTACGGTATCGACAGTGAGTTCTGGAACACCAAAGGGCCCGACGTCAGGGCAAAGGTTATTCCCAATCTAAAGACATATATGGATGAGCTGGCGCACCATTATCATGGTACCGGACAACAACTCAAGAAGCAGGTATCTAAATCGAATACAGATGACAGCAAGCTTGCGTCGCTCCGCCAGCAGGAACAGGAATCCTTCCTCAAGGCTGCCGATTACTACCGGAGATTTATGGAAACATTCCCTGAAGATCCTCAGGTACCGGAAATGACCTACATGCGTGCAGAGGCCCTGTTCGACGGCGAGGATTATGTCGCTGCGATCGGTGACTACGAGAAAACTGCTTATGAGTACACTCAAAGCAAATATGGAGCCGATGCAGGCTATGCCGCAATCATTGCCTACGACAAACATGCCGAAGAATTGCTGGAGTCATACGGTGAGGATTCTCCGCAGCTCAGTGAATGGCGCGCACAAACAGTAGACAGCCAGCTGCAATTTGTAAAAGCATACAGGGATGACAAACGCTCCGGCGCGGTTCTAGCGAAGGCATCTGAAGAACTGTTTGCGCTCAAACGCTATGAAAAGGCGCTCGAAGTGGCGACCAGCGTGGTGTCACAGTCTGGTGCCATTGACAGCAAGCTAAACAAGACGGCCTATGGTGTTATCGCCCACAGCCAGTATGAACTGGGCAATTACTCTGCTGCAGAGGCCGGTTACCAGAATCAGCTTAGATACATCCCCAAGGGTGACAAGGAATACGAAACCGTACTGGAGCGTGTAGCTACCACCGCATACAAACAGGGGGATGAAGCATTACGCGCCAATGATCTGGACAAGGCCATTGATCATTTCCTGCGCATCAAGCAGATCGCGCCAACGTCCAATGCACGCGTAGCGGCGCAGTACGATGCAGCCACTCACATGATGACACTGGGTCATTGGAAACCGGCACTGCAGGAATTGCGCGAGTTGCGCAGTGAGTTTCCAGATCATGAACTCAGCAAGGACGTGACACAGAAAATTGCCTATGCCTACGAACAGAATAAGCAATGGAAGAATGCAGCAGACGAATACGAAGCAATATATCGTAACAGTAACGATGAAGATGCCAGGCGTGATGCCTTGTTTATAGCCGCAGGTCTTTATGAAAAGGCCGGTGATAATTCGCGAGCCATTGAATATTTCAAGCGCTGGGCACACGCCTATGAGGAACCGTTTGATAATCGCATGGAGGCTCGTTACCACCTGGCCGTACTCTACAAAAAAGACAATAACATGGACAAGTATCTTTACTGGTTGCGACGAGTGATAGACGGTGACAGCAAGGCAGGCAACAAGCGCACCGATCGCTCCCAATGGCTGGCTGCCTGGGCTAACGCGGAATATGGCGACTACTGGCGCTGGGAGTTCGATCGCGTGAAATTGCGCTCTCCGCTTGACAAGTGGATGCCAAAGAAAAGTGAAAAGCTCAAGAATGCACTCGACAGTTATGAAAAGGCTGCAAATTACGGGATTTTTGAATTCTCTACCAGGGCTTCGTACAGCATAGGAGAACTGTATGCCAGTTTTGCCCGGGAACTGATGGAATCCCCTCGCCCGAGTGGGTTGTCGACAACTGAACTCGATCAGTACGAATTGCTGCTCGAAGAACAGGCCATTCCATTCGAGGAACTGGCCATGGAAATCCACCAGAACAATATACAACACTCCTGGGATGGCAATTTTAATCCGTGGATCGAGAAAAGTTTTGCCGCCATGGCGAAACTGTCACCCGTTCGCTTTGATAAACAGGAAATGCAGGTGAGCTATGGCTACGGTATCAGGTAATCCTCGTTTCACATTGACAGCAGCACTGCTCGTTCCGATTCTGGTTTCAGGCTGTTATACCGTCATGCCGGTCAAGCCTCATACAAAAGCCAGTGTAAAGAGTGATATTGACACGGCACAAAGCCATCAACCTCTGGATCTGGTGCCGACCGACACACCTCTTCCCCGGCAGACCTATAATGCTGCTGGTGAAAAAATACCCTACGTGCCACAACAGAATCCATATACCGATAAAGCGGCAACCGTACCGACGGAGGCGAATGCGATATTCCTCGCAGCAAATGCCAGGTTCATGGCAGGTGACGTCAACGGAGCCATGAAGAAATTCACCACATTGACCGAAAAGTATCCATCACTCTCTGGACCCTGGTTGAATCTGGGTTCTATAGCGGAAGCCGAGGAGAAATATCCGGAAGCTATCAGAAATTATCAACAGGCGATCAGTGTAAACAGGAACAATGTCAATGCCTATATTGCGCTAGGCCTGTTGCAGCGTAAACAGGGATATTTTACAGATGCACACAAGACCTACCATGAAGCACTGGCTGTCTGGAAAGACTTTCCAGAGGCCCATCTGAATCTGGCGATTCTCTATGACCTGTATCTGAACAAACCAGAAGAGGCGCAGAAGCATTACGAGGCCTATTACTTCCTTACCGGCGAGAAAGACGAGAAAGTACAGAAGTGGCTTGTCGAGGTAAGACATAGAACCGGTATTAAAGAAAGTTATATCGATATCCCGCCAGCGAACGTCGCCGACAAACCGGATAACGGACCAGATGGTTCTGTCACAGTGGCGGTCACCAGTGAAGAAAAATAGTACTTGCATGCGAGCATCACGCTAAGGAGCGTTGACTATGTATGTATATGATCACAAGCCTATTCGTGCCACGCCGGCAAACGTCCTGGTCGCTTTACTGTGCATGTTTGCATCCGTGTACTCCGTTGCCCAGGAGAGAATTGACCTGGAAAGCACTTTCGTAGGCGACAGGGAGCAACCTTCTGTCAGTTACATCACGCCATGGAAACCGCCTGAAGGGCCATCCAAGCTGTATCGGCCGATCAAATCGATATCTGACAATGCACTGGAACCGGTCGACCTTGAAGTTCTGGCAAGAAGCAACCGGTTTTACAACGAACTCTCTCTAGAAGGGACCGCCGGGGGGGAATGACATGATGGCAATCTGAATATTTGTAATTACACCACATTGATACTGTTTCAAGTCATTCAACGATAGGGAGAACATCATGGGTACCTACACATCCATCACGTCTTTTTTTCAGTCAGGTGGTACTTTTATGTACCCGATTGCGCTGGTGCTGGCCATCGGGATCGCCATTGCAATTGAACGCTGGTACTTCCTGCGAAAGTCCCTGTATGCAAACCGGAAGGCCTACCTGGAACTACTGCCGCTGCTGAGCAGCAAGCACTATGACAATGCACTGCAGTATGCCCGGAACAGTAAGTCGGCTATCGCACGTATTGTTCAGGCTGCAGTCGAAACCATGCAGGCTTCACCGCGAAGGGATGATATTCAGTCTGCCATGCAGGAGGGTATTCTGGAGACGGTTCCTCGCCTGGCGAAACGGACAAATTATTTATCAATACTTGCAAACATCTCAACCCTGCTTGGTCTGCTGGGCACCATTATCGGACTGATCGCGGCATTCACAGCTGTTGCGCACGCCGACCCTGCCGACAAGGCAACACTCCTGTCCGAGTCGATTTCTGTTGCGATGAATACAACGGCATTTGGCCTGATAGTAGCGATCCCGTTGCTCCTTTTCCACTCTCTCCTGCAAAACAAAACTGTTGAAATCGTGGACAGCATTGAAATGGCGGGTGTCAAGTTCCTGAATGCAATCGTCAAGGGACATCAGAATGCATTCGCCGTACGCAATACTGACAACAACATCTGATTGATGGTGCCATTATGTTCGTAAAACGCAGAGACCTTGATGAGGGTGACCTGGATATCACACCCTTTATGAATCTCATGATCGTGCTGGTTCCAGTGCTGCTGATGAGCATGGTTTTCAGCCAGATCAAGATTCTGCGGCTCAACCTTCCGGATCTGACAGGGTCGGTCACACAAAGCATGGAGAAAAACCGGCAGCTGGAAGTGGTATTACGCAAATCCAGCCTTGAAGTTTATTTCCCCAGCGGGGTGCTGGTAAAGGTCATTGAGCCCAGGGATTCGGAAGACGGTGAAAAACTGGACTACCAGACGCTATCCCTGGTACTGCAGGAAATCAAGAAGCAGTTCACGGATAAATCCGATGTCCTGCTTCTCTCCGAGGCAGATGTCAGCTACCAGTCACTGGTATCCACCATGGACACAGTACGGGGATACACGACCGTGATTGCCACCAGTGCAGTCGAAGTTGAGCTGTTTCCGGAAATTTCACTCGGTGACGCACCGCCCAAGAGGGGAGACTCATGAACAGGTCCAGCATAGCACAGCGCATGCAGCAGAATCACAAGCGCTTTCTTAAACCTGCGAAACTCAATCTGGTTTCGCTCATGGACATATTCACGATCCTCGTGTTCTTCCTGCTTATTAACTCGGGTGACAACGAGATCCTGAAGGTGAGCAAGCATATAAAACTGCCTGATTCCGTTGCTGAGGCACCTCCCTCGTCGACCATAACCGTCATGGTGACTGAAACCGACGTCATTGTAGACGGGCGTCCTGTTGCAACCATGGACGATGTCATAAAGAGCGACGGCGTCATCCCGGGTCTGGCAAAGGAACTCGACTATCTGGCCTCGAAACGCACGCAACTGACCGCAGAAGAGCAGGTGAGTGGCAGGGCAATCACGATCCTGGGCGACCATACGATTCCGTATGAAATACTTAAGCGCGTCATGATCACCTGCGCAAAATCTAACTATCGGGATTTGTCCATGGCGGTTACCCGCGTAGCCAATGCCGGCGCATAGGGGTCTCAGGGGATGACTACGACAGCAATAGCATTTAATGATTTCGTTCTTCCATGGGAAGCGACTCGCAAGGAAGACGCGCGTTTCAGGGAAATACTTAAGCGCCTGCTGCTGCTTTTCCTGCTGCTGGCCATCGTATTTCCCTGGCTTCCTCTACCTGAAATAGAGCGGGAGAAGGCTGAAATAATACCGCCCGCACTTGCGAAAGTCATCATCCATCAAAGACTTCCGGCACCACCTCCGCCGCCCAAACAGGAAAAAGTCGAAATTGAGAAGCCTGTTGAGCCGAAGAAAGTTGCGAAAAAGACGGCCCCGCCGGCGAAGAAAAAAGGCAAGCCTGCCGGCAAGAATGTTGCGTCGATGGGTGTTGCGGCATTTTCCAAGCAGTTGCAGTCGCTTCGCAGCTCACTGGATGTGGCCAAGCTGCAGGCTAGAAACACCAATGTTTCAACCGGTGCAGCAGCAAAAGCCTCTCGCTCCGTGCTCGGTCGTGACTCGGCGGTCAAGACCAGTGGTGGCGTCAGTTCATCTGTTCTCAACAGCACCGGAAGCGGCACGCAACTGGGTGGGCGAAACGGCGTTGCTGTAGCGAGCCCGATCGGCTATGGCGATGGCAACGGTGGTGGTGGCGGCGGCGCAGGTGGCGGCGGGGGCGGGGGTGGTAAACATGGTTCCTCCGTCTCGGGAGGGCGTGATATGGAATCCATACGCCGCGTCTTCGAAAGACACAAGGGTGCAATTTACGCCATATACAACCGGGCCTTGCGCAAGGATCCGGAAATCAGGGGCAAATATGTCTTTCATATCGTGATCGAGCCCAATGGCGAAATATCGAAGATCGAACTTGTCAGCAGTGAACTCGGAAACATCAAACTGGAGAAAAAACTACTGACACGAATCCGGGTGATCGACTTCGGTCCGGATGACGTCGTGGCGACACCAGTCAACTACAAATTTGACTTTCTCCCTGGCTAGCGAGACCGACCAGGCAATGAACACCAGCAGACCCGGCACCGATGCCAGGACAGCATTGCGAACAAGGGCATGCACAGCGCGTGTCCCGCTGATGGATGCAGGAGATTGAAATGATGACTCCACTCAGAATATGTTCAATGCAGTTAACCATCGTACTGCTGGCATTTACGCTAACTGCATGCAACATGGAAGGTTTGACGGGAGAGGGTGGCATCCTGGATGACCGTCCCTTCGCTTACATTGTGCGCGATTACCCTGCTATGGGTGACACCTCATCTGTCGACAGTCGTCCTCCGCTCGATCCGCGGGCACCTTACCAGTTCAATCCCGGTGCCCGATTGTACGTTCGCGACAGCATTGCACTGGACTCCGAAGAAACTGATATCCTCAGCGGCTATTTTGGCAGTGGCGAATACGATGTGAAGGATCTCAGTGTTTCACCCGACGGTGAAAGGATCATCTTTGCTGCCCATGGTCCTCAGGATGATCTCAGCGACAGTACCTGGAACATCTATGAGTATCCCTTCTCTACCGGGCAGATTAGACGGATATTTGCGGATGATGCCTTAGCCAACGCCGGACAGGATACCAACCCGGCCTACACGAATGACGGAAGAATCGTATTCTCCTCGGATCGCCAGGTTGGTACCGGAGACTACAGACTCGTAGACCGCAGGGACTATATCAGCGATTTCAATGAACCTGCCTCGCTACTGCATATCATGCAGCCGGACGGCAGCGAGATGGCTCAGATCACATTTGGCGAATATCACGACATTGAGCCCAATACCACGAATGACGGTCAAATCGTTTTCATCCGCTGGGGCCGCGAGTATGAAGACCTGGGTGAGGACTGTACCGATGCGAATATAGACGACCCCAACTTCAGCACACATCCCCACGGCGGGGGTTACGGTCACGGCAATGGTAATGGCTTTCCCCCGGGCCTGGACAAACCCAAAGACTGGACCACGGATGACAAGTGTGGCGCTTCTGTTGCCGGCGCGACGGACGAGACCCGGGTTTTCATCCAGGATGTTCTGAGCCTCTACCGCATTGCGCCCAACGGTGGCAATCTACACCGCTACTTCGGCAGCGTAAATCAGCCTGCAACCGATGCTTCCTTCCTCCACTATATGGATCCGATCCCGCTGGCGGATGGCAATCTTGTCACCATCATGCGTCATATCTACAACCCGAACTATGGCGGTGACGTGGTCAAGATCAACAGCCAGAAATTCTATGCTGTCGGCAAACCGGTTGATGAACTTGCCAGCGGGGAAGCCGAGCAATCCATGACGCCCGGCCTGGTCAATTTTTACCCCAGCCAGGTGTCTCCGGCCGGATGGTACAGCGCGGTGTTCCCCTATCGGGACGGCAGCGGGCGTCTGCTTGCGAGTTGGGCACAATGCCTGGTCAGTGCTGGTGATGTCAGCGGCGTGTGCAAAGGCAGTTCGACCTCGACCGATTTGCTCGCGCCACAGTTTGGAATCTGGAGCGTCGATCCGGACACCAATACCCGGCTTCCAGTTGTCAATAGTCATAATAATGCACTGTATACCGATATCGTGATCGGCAAATACAATGAAGAGGCGAGGGCGTACCAAAGCCCGCAAGCCAACTTCTTCCTGGATGATGGATTCGGCGCTTTCCATATTCGCAGCGTATATGATATGGACGGCACGGACATGGCCGAACCGGAAAGCGATATCGAGATCCTGCGTGACCCTTCCCTGACTGCACCGGATGATCGCTCGGAACGTTTTATACGCGTGATGACCAGGCGCACCATGCCCGGCGAACTGGAGCAGGCCATACTGAGCAGCACGATATTAAACCCCACTGATGGCAGTGGTCCGCAGATGGGATTGCGCCCTGTTCTGGGCTCCGGTGGCCGCGACCTCTATGACATCCTGACATACGGCATGGTCGAACCGGATGGTTCCGCCATAGTTCAGGTTCCGTACGACACCTATTTTACTTTCGAGATCATCAACAAACGCGGCAAGCGCGTGGACCTGATTGCAGAACCGGGCTACAAATACAACTATCTGACGCAACACTCGACTCCCCTGATTCTGGAAGAAGGGGAACTCCGCGAGTGTAACGGCTGCCACGACCCGAACAATGACATCCCGCACGCACGTTCGGATCTCCAGACCGCCTCGGCGAACCCCGGTGCACCCTTCACGAATACGAACCCGCAGATTCCGGCCGCGTATCAAGACACCATGGCTGAAGCCATCAAAATGTGGCCTTACAGTAATTTGACTGCCGGGGCGGGTGACATCGAATACGAGGATTACTGGACAGATCCGTACTCCGGCACGCCGGCACCGCCTTTCGTGTACAGCTATAATGACCTGTCGACGCCGGCGCCGGTGAATGACCCGGCCTGTCTGACTGCCTGGACCAGCAATTGCAAGATCACCATCAACTATCTGGACCATATTCAGCCGATCTGGGACGCGTGTCGTTCGCAGGCGGGGGATAAATCCTGCACCAGCTGTCATGAAAAGGCTGACAACAATCCCGCCGACAACTGCCGCGGTGGCGGCGGTGACGGCGGCAAGCTTTTACTCAATGGTGGTAGTCCCTCCGACACCAATGCGTGGAATCCCCTGGAAGTCGCCTCCTACGTAGCATTATTTGAGGCCGACTACTACCAGATGAATGCGAACGGCGAATGGGTTCTGGTTACTGACCCCGCCACGGAATGCCCGAACGGCATCGAGGGTGACCTCTCCGTTGAACCGCAGGACGGCATCTGCATCACCAGGCGCCTGATGAGTGCCCGCGGGGCGATAGCGAGCGCGCGGTTCTTCAGGCTGTTCGACGATGATCCCGACGACGATGCCTATGAAGTGGATGCGATCGACCCGGTCACCGGTACAAAGAAAAATCTGTCCTACCACAAAGGCATGCTGACGGATGTGGAATTGCGGCTGATTGCCGAGTGGCTGGACACCGGGGCCCATTACTACAACGATACTGAAAAATTCGTACTGCCACCGGAGTGAGACCGGTACTCGTCATGGGCTTGTCCCGTGAGAACCGGATGATAAGCCGTCCGCTGTCATGGCGGTACCGTTACGCCGGTATCGCAACCGACTGAGCGGCATGCCCGGCAGTCGTCCGATGCCGGCAAAGTACGGCAGCAGGACCGTACGGGGCATGCTGCCGGGCGGATACCGGGAAGCTCAATATCGGCATCGAACCCGACCGGGTATCACGATCGCCGGAACCGCGGTGTCTATCAGGAGCACCCGCCCCTGGACTGCAGGATGCCGTGGTATGACACCGCTTTCCGACTGCCGGGACAGTATCGCATCCGCTGGCCCGGTATAGTATCCAAGTTATGCTATTTTCCATTGCGGCTGACCTGCTTGTCATACTCCATCTGGTGTTCATCGTCTTTGTCATACTGGGCGGCCTGCTGTTGCTGCCATGGCCGCGACTGGTTTACCTGCATCTGCCGGCCGTAGTCTGGGGGGGGCTGGTCGAACTGCAGGGCTGGTTGTGTCCGCTGACGCCAATGGAGCAGCATCTCAGGAAGCTCGCCGGCGAAAACGGCTACAGCGGCGGCTTTGTCGAACACTATCTGCTGCCGCTCATCTATCCTGCCGCGCTGACCCGCGAGACGCAGTCTATCCTTGGACTGAGTGTCATTATCGTCAACCTGGTGATATACACCGTGATAATCGTAAAATACCGGTACGATCGCAGGCGGCAACCCTGAGGCAGCCGGTGACCTTCATGAAACCAGGTACACACGGGTATAGCTTACCGTGCCACCATGAAGATTTCCGGACAACATCTGCAGCAGGTAGACGCTTCAGTCCGACGACGGGGCGGCATTTTCGCCGAGCCAGTTGACAACGGTCTCAACCAGCACCTCGTTCCGGCCCTTGAACATGTGGTCCGCGCCTGCGATCTCGGTCTGGGTATAGGCCGTGTTGCCGGCACGCATGGCCGCCGCCGCACGCTCATCGACTGTCTCCCTGACTGCCGGGAGATCATCCTCGCCGTACAGGTCCAGCACTGGCAGCGTGATATCGGATATCCAGCCAGGCACATCGCCGTTATCCGCATAGCGCGAGCCCGACAGGCCGATTGCAACCAGTCCCATCACCGCTGGTTCATCGGTGCCGGCAAGCCAGTAGGTGGCCATCTGGGCGCCGAGGCTGTGCGCGACGACCACGATGTTGTCGACACCCTGTTCCTGCAGAAAGCGGATTCCGGCGTCGATGCGCGGCGGCACCTCGCCAAAAATCGGATAATAGTCCGGCACCTCGGCATCTGCGGCCAGGATCGGCATCTGCAGGGACAGGGTCGACCAGTCATGCTCAGGCAACTGCTCGCGCAGCGGGTTGATGACGTCAGGCCAGTCGGGATGGACACCGATGCCGTGAATCAGTATGACGCCGCCCTTCGGCGACTCACTGTCGGATTCCGTGTAAATCGACAGGAATTCCTGCCCGTCGGCATCCAGCATTTCAGCCTCGCCGGTGAGGATCGCGTCCACGACCTGTTCCGCCCAGCGTTGTTCACGTTCAAGATCCGATGCCTCGGCGGGGAGGGACATAACGCCTGCCGCCAGCAGTGCAAGCCAACCGTTGACCCTGTTCATCCTACCCATCGTTCTGTACCTCGCGTGAAATGGATACGCTGGCAGTTATACCCGGACACGGGGCATTTGCAACCGCACTGGCGCAGTGGATACCAACCGCAGCCGAACTCGGTGCAGCATCAAAACGACTCCATGATGGCCGATATCACGGCGTCGAACCTGAGTTAAGCCGCATCTCAACTCATGCATGCAACTAACCGATTTTATTATCTATTTTTCTGGATTTTACTTGATCCGTCCGGACTGGCAACGGCAGGCTGCGCTAGCAGTCCCGCAGCACCTGTAGTGGCAACACCCGCCAGCATGCCGGCGACGACGACCCACCCCGGTGTCCGGGTCGCGACAGCCATGCTCGGGACCCCCTACCATTACGGCGGCT
>Ga0210064_1000111_pt1 | contig 37502 bp, 39 predicted proteins | sample Muzzi_CordC_D2_FD_185531 | JGI IMG/M metagenome (GOLD analysis project Ga0210064, IMG submission 185531) | Wetland microbial communities from San Francisco Bay, California, USA, that impact long-term carbon sequestration - Muzzi_CordC_D2 (SPAdes) | ecosystem: Environmental > Aquatic > Marine >... | reverse complement strand
AATCCCGCTTGACCGCATGGGTCTGGTGCCCGGGCGCAACGACTGCCTCGATGCCGCTTGCGAACTGGCGCCGCAACTCGGCAAAATCCTGCGGGATCTGTCGGCCATGGGCGAGCCCCGGATGAGTGGGACGGGAAGCACGATTTTTTTGCCGTTTGCCGACAAAAATGCTGCAATCGACGCGGCAGGCCAACTAAAATGCCGATATAATGTGCGCCCTGTAAGCGGTGTCGATACGTCGCCGTTGCTGGGCCGGACGGGCGCCGCAGAGTGATACCGGGGGACAGAATTCAAATGGGACGTAGCCAAGTTGGTTAAGGCACGGGGTTTTGATCCCCGCATTCGCAGGTTCGAGTCCTGCCGTCCCAGCCATTTAAAGCGATGCAGGGGTTGCCGGGTCCGCCCCGGAGAAGCAGACAGACAAGTACGCGGAGCGTGGGTCCATGGTTCAGGATAAAGACACAGTCAGCGGCGCCTCCCTGATGGTATTCACCGGTAACGCCAACCCCGGGTTGGCCCAGGATATTGCGCACGAACTCGATATACCGATGGGGAAGGCCTCGGTGGGCCGCTTCAGCGACGGCGAGGTCGCGGTGGAAATCATGGAGAACATCCGCGGCCGCGACGTCTATGTCATTCAGTCGACCTGTGCGCCCACGGCCGATAATTTCATGGAACTGCTGGTCATGATCGACGCGTTCAAACGTGCTTCGGCGTCGCGTGTCACCGCTGTGATCCCGTATTTCGGCTATGCGCGCCAGGACCGGCGTCCGCGTTCGGCGCGCGTGCCGATTACCGCCAAGGTCGCGGCAAAAATGATCAGCACGATCGGCACCGACCGCGTCGTGACGATCGACTTGCATGCCGACCAGATACAGGGTTTTTTCGATATCCCCGTCGACAATGTCTATGCCTCGCCGCTGACGCTGGCGGATATATGGCAGCACCAGGGCAGCGAGGACGTCGTGGTGGTCTCCCCGGACGTGGGCGGTGTCGTCCGCGCCCGTGCGATCGCCAAGCGCCTGGACGTCGAGCTGGCGATCATCGACAAGCGCCGGCCGCGTGCCAATGTCGCCCGCGTCATGAACATCATCGGCGAGGTCGAAGGCAAGTGCTGCGTGATGGTGGACGACATGGTCGACACGGCTGGCACGTTGTGCACGGCCGCCGGTGCGCTGAAGGAAAAAGGGGCGGTGCGTGTCGTCGCCTATTGCGTGCACCCGGTCCTGTCCGGGCCGGCCATCAATAATATCCTGCGATCGGAGCTGGACGAACTGGTCGTCACCGACACCATCCCGCTCAACGAGGCCGCGAAGGAGTGCGGCAGGATTCGCCAGTTGAGCGTCGCGCAGATGCTGGCGGAAACCATTCGCCGCATGGCCCGGGGAGAATCCGTCAGTTCCATGTATATCGACTAGCCACACCCGCAGGCGGACAACGGAGTCCGGTTGGCCGAACCCCTGGTTAAGCACTATACTGATTTTTCAGGGAACTGCCCTGGGGGAGACGGTTGCTCACCCGAGTAAGAATGCCGGGTGCCGATATTGACCGGACAAGTCAATGGACGATGACGAGGGTCTTGGGCATGATGAGTGTGCGTGTATTCAGTACTTTTTCCCTGCTGTTGGCAATGCTGGTGTCTCCTGCCTGGGGACAGACCATTACGCGTGGTCCCTATTTGCAACAGTCTACTGACAGCAGCGTCATCGTGCATTGGCGCACTGATATCGCGACTGATTCGGTGGTCAGGTTCGGAACAGACAGCGCCGTCCTGGTCCAAAGCAGAACCGAACCCGCTGTGACGACCGAACATACGGTACGGTTGACTGGTTTGTCAGCGCTTACACGGTATTTCTATTCGGTTGGTGACAGTGCTGCGACGATTGCCGGTGACGCCAGCTATCATTTCCACACCGCACCCGTCGCCGGAAACGCGGCAAATACGCGCGTCTGGGTGATCGGCGATTCCGGCACAGCCAATGCCGATGCCCGTGCGGTCAGAGATGCCTACAAGGCGTGGACGTCGTCGCGGCCGGCGGATTTCATGCTGATGCTGGGGGATAATGCCTATACCGACGGCACCGACGCACAGTATCAGAGCGCCGTGTTCGATACCTATCCGGTCATTCTGCGCCAGACGCCGCTGTGGCCGACACTGGGTAATCACGATGGCCACAGCGCCGATTCCGGGACCCAGAGCGGGCCTTATTACGAAATTTTCGATTTGCCCACGGCGGCTGAGGCCGGTGGTCTGGCATCAGGCACGGAAGCATATTACGCCTTTGATTACGGCAATATCCATTTCGTCGTGTTGGACTCGTATGACAGTGACCGCAGTCCCGGTGGCAACATGCTGCAATGGCTCGAGGGTGACCTGGCCTTGAACGACAAGCCCTGGTTGATCGCGTTTTTCCACCACCCACCTTACACGAAGGGGTCACACGACTCCGACACCGAAGGCCGGTTGATCGATATGCGCCAGTACGCTTTACCGGTACTGGAAGCCTGGGGTGTCGACCTGGTGATGACGGGGCACAGCCACTCCTATGAGCGTTCCTACCTGCTGGACGGCCACTACGGCGATTCCTCCACCCTGGACACTGTGGCCAATGTTCTGGATTTGGGCGATGGCGGCAAATCTGGTGACGGCGCTTATCAGAAACCGGACCTGGTCGCGGCGCAGCACGAGGGCGCGGTCTACGCGGTTGCCGGCAGTTCCGGCAAGGTGACCAACGCCGCGCTCAACCACCCGGCGATGTTTCTCTCCCTGGCCTCGCTGGGTTCGCTGGTGCTGGACATCTCGGGCAACAATTTGGACGTGACGTTTCTGGATCAGAACGCGTCGATCAAAGACCAGTTCAGCATCGTAAAAACACCGGATTCCGACCCACCCCTGATCGTATCGGCACTGGCTGAGGACGCTTCGCATGTACGCGTGGATTTTTCAGAAAGGGTCGATGCCGCCGGCGCTACGAACGCTGCCAATTATGCCATTGGGGGTTTGAGCGTCAGCGCCGCTGAATTGCTGGCCGGTAACACCGAGGTTCGACTTGCGACTTCGGTGATGAGCGCAGGCAGCAGCTACGTTTTGACCGTCAACAATGTCATGGATGAATCGGGTAACGCCATCGCCGCCGATAGCCAGGTGGGCTTTACATTCAACCCGCTGATGAACAAGGCCTTCCAGGACGGGTTGGCGCCTGATTCCGGCTATGCCGGCACACGTGACACGTATATCCGGGAAGCCAGCGCCACGACCAATTATGGCACCGCCGCCAGCCTGCAGGTTGACGGTGACGAACCGTCCGGGAGCGGCACGGACATGTCGATCCTGCTGGCCTGGGATATCAGTGAAATCCCGGCCGACGCAACCGTGCAATCGGTCACCCTGACACTCAATACGATCAACATCAGCAACGGACCCTATTTTTGCTATGCCCTGCTAAGGGCCTGGGACGAGGGTCAGGCCAGTTGGAACCAGGCAGCGTCCGGCTCCGCGTGGAGCAGTGCTGGCGCGCTGGGCGCGACCGACCGTGATAGCCTGCCCCTGTGTACCATTTCGGCGCCCGTACTCGCGCCGCTGAGTGTCGACCTGAACACCGATGGCATCGCTGCCGTGCAGGCCTGGGTGGACGGCAGCCTGGCGAATAACGGTCTGGTCATTTCCGATTCGGTCACCAGCGATGGCGCAGACTTTGATTCCAGTGATTCCGCCAGTGCCATCAATCGGCCGAAACTGGAGATCGTCTACAGCGTGCCCGTCACGCCGCCCAACAACCCGCCGACTGCGTTATTCAGTGAGAACTGTGTCGATCTTGCCTGTGATTTCAGCGATGGGTCGGCGGATACGGACGGGACATTGGTTGGCTGGTCCTGGGATTTTGGTGATGGCGCCGGTTCAACAGCGCAGAACCCGACGCACAGTTATGCCGACGCGGGTACTTATGCCGTCAGACTCACGGTTACGGACAATGACGGCGGCACCGCGAACACCACTCGGAACGTGACGGTGACGGCGCCACCGCTGTTTGTCGATTACGTGGCCGATGGTCAGATCGCAGTGGCAGGAACGGTCACTGGTAGTTTCACCGACACACAGACCGATAACGGTGTGAGCCAGTCGATCCGTGAACGTACCAGCGGCGGCAAGAAGCAGAACCGTTACAGCTTCCTGGAGCACAAATGGACCTTCAGTGTCGCACCGGCGGCTGGATTCGTGCTGAACCTGAACGCGTGGAGCAGTGGCTCAACCGACGGCGACAGCTTTGTGTTTGCCTATTCGACTGACAACGGCACCTATACGGACCTGGTCACCATATCCTCTGCCGACCCGGCCAACAGCCAAATGGCGCTGTTGCCCGGCAACCTGAACGGCACGGTTTATATCCGCGTCAGGGACTCGGACCGCACTGCTGGTCACACGGCGCTGGATAGCGTTTTTGTCGACCAGCTGTATATCCGTGCCGAGAGCGCGTTGGGACCACCACCGGCGGCGCCCACCGACATTGCTGCAACGCCGCTGTCGAGCAGCGCCATTGCGCTCGACTGGACTGATAATTCCAGTGATGAACTGGGTTTTGAGATCCAGCGCTCGACCGATCAGAACAGCTGGACCGGTCTCGGCGATCCCGGCATGGACGCGACCAGCGTTATCGACAGCGGTTTGCAGGAATCAACCTTGTATTATTACCGTATCCGGGCGTTCAACGCGTCCGGCAACTCGGACTGGTCAGCCACCGCCTCGGCCACCACCGACGCGGGGCCGCCACCAGCGGACATTACACTGACGCTGAGCGGCAGCAAGAGCCGGGGTAAGCACGTGATCGACCTGACCTGGTCCGGTACGACGAAAACCAACGTCGATATTTTCCGCGATGGCGATCCGCCGGTCACCGTGACCGACACGGGCAGTTATACGGACAATACCGGCAACAGGGGTGGTCGAACCTATACCTACCAGGTCTGTGAGGCCGGCACCTCGACCTGTTCAGCCGTGGAGAGCATTACTTTCTGATGCGGGGGCGTTGCCGAGCGTTTTGCCTGTTGTTCTTGTTGGCTGCGTTGGTGCCCCGGTCGTGGGCGCACCCGGATTTGCTGCTGCAAATCGATGCCCTGACCCACGAGTTGGAGCAACAGCCCGACAATGTCTCGCTGTTACTGCAGCGCGGCGAACTGCAACGCCGGCATGCAGACTGGGCGGCTGCCCGAGCCGATTTTCAGCGGGTCCGGAACCTGCAGCCGCACAACCGGACCGTTGACTGGTTCGAAGGACGCCTGGAGGTTGAATCCGGTGATGCGGCCAGGGGTCGGGTCCTTCTGAACCGGTTTTTGCACGGCAATCCGGACCACACGATTGCTTTGCAGAACCGCGCGCAGGCAAATCTGCTGCTGAAACAGCCGGTATTGGCTGCCAAGGATTACCAGCGGGTCATCGATTTGTCTGAGCACCCTTCGCCTGCGCTGTTTACTGAGTGGGCGCTCGCACTGGTCGCCGCGGGTGACGGCTATATGTCAGCGGCCATGGCAAGCGTCCGCCAGGGATTGCAACATTTTCCGCAGGAGTTGGCGTTGACCGGTCTGGGCGTGGATGTATCCCTCGCCGTCGGTGACAGCGGATCCGTGCAGGACTTATTAAGCCGGTTGCCGCACGCACTGCTGGATCTGCCACAATGGCAGAACCGCCGGGCCTTGCTCGCTTGCGAACTTGGCGGCAAAAACGAGGCAAGACTCGGATTCGGCAATACTGGCGACAAACATTCGCAACCTGTTCCCGGATACCTGTCCGGGGCCTGGCTGGCGAAGCTGATAGCGGAGCCGCTGCCGGAAAATTGCCAGGCCGCCGCCAGGGCAATGCTGAACGTAAGGTTGGCGCAATAAAAAAGTAGAAAAGTCGACCATGTATGGGGGGCAGTGCTTTTTGTAAGAGGCCAAACGCCTATTGCCAGCCATGGGGGTTGGTGCGGTATAATGCCCGGCTCGATTTTTGCACCGTCCCTGGTCGCGGGGACGGATTGACTGCCGCTCAGGCGGCGCCGCCGTTTCGCACAGCCGATTGACGCTGCGCACGGGACGGCAAGACACTAGAGGATTGTCATGGCTGATTCAAACGTTCTGATCGCGGAAATCCGTGAAGACGTGGGGAAAGGTGCGAGCCGCCGCCTGCGTCGCCAGGGAAAAATACCCGCGGTGCTCTATGGGGGTCACAAGGACCCCGTGACCCTGTCGCTGGAACACGACCCGCTGGTCCACGCCGCGCAGCAGGAATCCTTCTTCTCCAGTATCCAGGTGATCAAGGTAGAGGACGGACGCACGCAAAAAGTCGTCGTGCGCGACATGCACCACCATCCGTTCAAGCAACAGATCATGCACCTGGATTTCATGCGCGTGTCGGCCAAGGAGGTCCTGCGCATCTCCGTGCCGCTGCATTTCGACGGCGAAGAACAGTCACCGGCCGGCAAAACATCCGGTGTGGTGATACAGCACCAGTTGACCGAGGTCGAAATTGCCGCCCTGCCGGAAAATCTGCCCGAGTACCTGACGGTGGACCTGTCCGAGCTGGACGCCGGCGATGCGGTGATGCTGTCCGAGATCGTATTGCCCAAGGGTGTCGAAATTCCGGCGCTGGCGGGTGAAGATGTAACGGATTCGGTCGTCGCGAACGCCGTGCACGTCAGGGAATCCCAGGGTACCGGTGTGGCTGCCGCCGAGGAAGCCGCCGCGGCCGAGGCCGAACTGGGTATCGGCGCCGAATTGGAGACCGAAGAGGAACAGGCGGAAGCCGAGGGCGACGCCGAGGCTGCCGCGGACGAGGCGGAAGACGGCGACGCCGACAAGGAATAGGAACCGGGGCCCGGCCGGTGCGTATCGCCGGTATCCGGGATGCCGGCGCCTCACGGAGGCGGCAGGCTGCCGGGGCTGGTCTTCAACCGCCGCTGCCGGCTACTGTCTGCGGCGAGCTCGGGTCCACCCTGTGCGGCCGGGCCAGGGTCGGGAAGGGCACAGGGTTCACCTTGAGGTTGGTTAGCGGGCATGCCAAATAGTTCAATCGTTACATTGAGTTGCGGTGGGGCCCGATCATCGGCCGGTGAAATATGCAGGCGGGTATGGCCGGCTTGTTCCTGATCGCCGGTCTCGGCAATGCAGAGCCCGGCTATGCCCAGACCCGGCATAATGCCGGGTTTTGGTTTCTGGATGCGCTGCTGAAGGAGACGGGTGTGCCGTTGCGTTTGCAGCCGCGCCTGTCCGCCCGCGTATGCCGCACGCGCCTGCATGGTGCGGACTGCGTCCTGATGAAACCGGACACCTTCATGAACCACAGCGGCCAGGCCGTGCGTGCGGTCATGGACTATTACGGCGTCGAACCGGCCAGGCTGCTGGTCGCGTACGACGAACTCGACCTGCCGCCGGGCACGGCCCGTCTCAAGGTGGGCGGAGGCCACGGCGGCCACAATGGTCTCAGGGATGTGTTCCGCCACCTCGAAAGCACGGACTTCATGCGCTTGCGTATCGGTATTGGACACCCGGGTCACAAGGACGCCGTGACCGGCTACGTCCTGAGCCGACCGACGGCGGATCAACTCCTGGCCATCACGCAGTCGATCGATGCCGCTCTGGCCGTGTTGCCGGAGTTGCTGGCGGGACGGCTGGAGGCGGCCACCAAGACGCTGCACAGCCGCGATTGAACAAGGAAATGCGGACGTGAATCATGGGATTTAAATGCGGGATCGTGGGTCTGCCGAACGTGGGCAAGTCGACGTTGTTCAATGCACTTACGGAGGCCGAGATCGCGGCTGAGAACTACCCGTTCTGCACCATCGATCCCAACGTGGGCGTCGTGCCGGTGCCGGATACGCGGCTGCAACAGCTGGCCGACATCGTCGAGCCGGCAAGGGTCGTGCCGACCACGATGGAGTTCGTGGACATCGCCGGCCTGGTCGAAGGTGCGTCCAAGGGCGAGGGGCTGGGTAACAAGTTTCTTGCGCACGTCAGGGAAACCGACGCCATCGCGCACGTCGTACGCTGCTTCGAGAACGACGACGTCGTGCACGTCGCCGGCGCCGTCGACCCGGTTTCGGATATCGAGGTCATCAACACCGAACTGGCGCTGGCCGACCTCGAAAGCGTCGAGCGGGCCCTGCAGAAAGTGGAGAAGCAAACGCGCAGCGGTGATAAGAGCATGCTGGCGCGCGCCGCGTTGCTGACCAGGATCAGGGACGCCCTGGACACCCGCGGCAGCGTTCGCCAGCTCGGGCTGGAGGGCGAGGAGCGCCGCTACGTCAACGAATTGCATTTGCTGACGATGAAGCCGGTCGTGTTTATCGCCAACGTGGCCGAGGACGGGTTTGCCGACAACCCGCTGCTCGACCGCGTGCGGGAATTCGCCGCCGCTGAAAAGGCCGGCGTCGTGCCGGTTTGCGCGGCGCTCGAGGCCGAGGTGGCGCAGCTGGAGCAACAGGAGCGTTTGGAATTCCTGGCTGCGCTCGGTCTCGGTGAATCCGGGCTCGCCGGCGTGGTGCGCGCGGGTTACAGCCTGCTGGACCTGCTGACGTTCTTTACCGCGGGACCGAAGGAAGTGCGGGCATGGACGGTGACTCGCGGCGCGACCGCACCCCAGGCCGCCGGCCGGATACACACCGATTTCGAGCGCGGTTTCATACGCGCGGAAGTCACCGCGTTCGCGGACTTTATCGCCTGCGGCGGTGAACAGGGCGCGAAAGAGGCCGGCAAGCTGCGGCTGGAGGGCAGGGACTACGTCGTCCGCGAGGGCGACGTCGTGCACTTCCGCTTCAACGTCTGAATCGAAGGATTTCAGGCGGTCCGTTATTGACAGGCTTACATGGCTAAGAGAAAATAGGCGGCTTGCTTGTGGGAGGGGTACCCAAGCGGTCAACGGGGGCAGACTGTAAATCTGCTGGCTATGCCTTCGGAGGTTCGAATCCTCCCCCCTCCACCATCCGGAATGGGTGGTGTGTTAATGAGTGACACTGGGCGAGAGGCCAGCTTCGGCGGGTGTAGTTCAATGGTAGAACCTCAGCCTTCCAAGCTGATGATGTGGGTTCGATCCCCATCACCCGCTCCATGTCCTCCGTTGTTGCCGGTGGATTAAAACGGCCTGGATACTGGAGCCAGGCAGGATTCGGCCCACATAGCTCAGGCGGTAGAGCACTCCCTTGGTAAGGGAGAGGTCACTGGTTCGAGTCCAGTTGTGGGCACCACTGTTGTTGGCCGGATATTGAATTTATTGACAGTTTAATTGCGAAAGTTTTTGGAGACTGGCATGTCCAAGGAAAAATTTGAAAGAACAAAGCCCCATGTGAACGTGGGAACGATTGGTCACGTGGATCATGGCAAGACGACGTTGACGGCGGCGCTGACGAAGATATGTTCGGAAGCGCGCGGTGGTGCGTTCGTGGCCTACGATCAGATCGACAATGCACCGGAGGAGCGCGAGCGCGGCATCACGATTGCGACGGCGCACGTGGAGTACGAGTCGGACAAGCGTCACTACGCGCACGTGGACTGTCCGGGGCATGCGGACTACGTGAAGAACATGATCACGGGTGCGGCGCAGATGGACGGTGCGATCCTGGTGGTGTCGGCGGCGGACGGTCCGATGCCGCAGACGCGGGAGCACATATTGCTGGCGCGCCAGGTGGGTGTGCCGTACATCCTGGTGTACATGAACAAGGCGGACCAGGTCGACGACGAGGAGTTGTTGGAGCTGGTGGAGATGGAAGTGCGCGAGTTGTTGAGCTCGTATGATTTTCCGGGTGATGATCTGCCGGTGGTGACGGGTTCGGCGCTGAAGGCGCTGGAAGGCGACACCTCGGAGATCGGGATACCGTCGATCCTGAAGTTGATCGAGGAGATGGATGCGTACATACCTGAGCCGGAGCGTGAGACGGACAAGCCGTTTCTGCTGCCGATCGAGGACGTGTTCTCGATTTCGGGTCGCGGCACGGTGGTGACGGGGCGCGTGGAGCGCGGTGTGATCAAGGTCGGGGAAGAGATCGAGATCGTGGGTATCCACGCGACCAAGAAGACGACCTGCACGGGTGTGGAGATGTTCCGCAAGCTGCTGGACGAAGGCCGTGCGGGAGACAACGTGGGTGTGTTGTTGCGTGGTACGAAGCGTGACGAGGTGGAGCGTGGCCAGGTGTTGGCGCACGTGGGCACGATTACGCCGCACACGAAGTTCGAGGCGGAGGTGTACATTCTGTCGAAGGACGAAGGCGGGCGACACACGCCGTTTTTCAAGGGATACCGGCCGCAGTTTTATTTCCGCACGACGGACGTGACGGGTGCGGTGGAGTTGCCTGACGGTGTGGAGATGGTGATGCCGGGTGACAACGTGCAGATGAAGGTGGAGTTGATTGCACCGATTGCGATGGAAGAAGGTCTGCGCTTTGCGATCCGTGAAGGCGGCCGCACCGTGGGTGCCGGCGTCGTCGCCAAGATCATCGAGTGAAACGGCCAGACCGGCCGAATTGATGCAGTGATGAAAGGCCAGTAGCTCAACTGGCAGAGCAGCGGTCTCCAAAACCGCAGGTTGGGGGTTCGAGTCCCTCCTGGCCTGCCAGCACTGCGGATGATATTGGAAGCGAGGCTGGGTGACCAGCCGCAACGGATTACAGGCGGATTATGAACGGCAAAGCGGAAAAGAGCAGACCGGCGTACACGGATACCTTGCTGTTGCTGGTGTCCGTCCTGATGCTGCTTGGCGGTATTACGGCCTATTACTACTACCAGGACCTGGCGATCACGCCCGTGCGGGTGGTGGTCCTGTTGCTGGTGGTCCTGCTGGCGTCCTGGGTGGCGGCAAAATCCAGCAAGGGCGCGGCCTTTTTCCGGTTTCTGAAGGAATCGGACATCGAGCGGCGCAAGGTCGTCTGGCCGACGCACCAGGAAGCGATGCAGACATCGCTGATGGTCCTGGTCGTGGTGATCATCATCTCGCTGTTTCTGGCGGCGGTCGACTGGGGCCTGGGCGCGGCGGTCCGCAGCCTGTTGGGCGGGGGTTGACCATGGCCAAGCGGTGGTATGTCGTGCATGCCTTTTCCGGCTTCGAGAAACAGGTACAGCGTTCCCTGGCGGAGCGTATCGCGCGGGCCGGTATGGAAGACAAGTTCGGAGAGATCCTGGTACCGACCGAAGAAGTGGTGGAGATGAAGGGCGGCCAGAAACGGCGCTCGGATCGGAAGTTTTTCCCGGGCTACGTGCTCGTGGAGATGGAAATGACCGATGAGACCTGGCACCTGGTCAAGGACGTGCCCAAGGTCATGGGTTTCATCGGCGGCACGCCGGACCACCCGGCGCCCATTTCCGTCAAGGAGGCCAATACCATCCTGGCCCGTGTCCAGGAGGGTGTGGACAAGCCGCGGCCCAAGGTCCTGTTTGAACCGGGCGAGATGGTGCGTGTGACCGATGGACCCTTCAACGATTTCAACGGCGTGGTCGAGGAAGTCAACTACGAGAAAAGCCGTTTGCGCGTGGCGGTGCTCATTTTTGGGCGGTCCACGCCGGTAGAACTGGATTTTCACCAGGTGGAGAAAGCCTGAGGCTATAACGCTGCAGCGCGTCCCGGTCCAGCCGGGGGCGTTGATCAACGGCAGGAACCCGGGCCGAAAGGCGCCGAACCTGCTTTAACACTGACGGGGAGCCCGCTCACTGGTTGACGGGCGCTGGAACCCGAGGAGTCGACAAATGGCGAAGAAAGTCACTGCATACATCAAGTTGCAGATACCGGCGGGGCAGGCTAACCCCAGTCCGCCGGTCGGCCCCGCGCTTGGACAGCACGGTGTCAACATCATGGAGTTCTGCAAAGCGTTCAATGCGCAGACGCAGAAAACCGAGCCCGGTTTGCCGCTGCCGGTCGTGATCACGGTATACGCCGATCGCAGCTTCACATTCATTACCAAGACCCCGCCGGCGGCCGTGTTGCTGAGAAAGGCGGCCGGAATCCCCAAGGGCAGCGGCGAGCCCAACACCAACAAGGTGGGCACGGTTACGCGGGAGCAGTTGGAAGAGATTGCGCGGGCCAAGGAACCTGACCTGACAGCGGCTGATATGGATGCCGCGGTTCGCACGATCGCGGGTTCGGCCCGCAGCATGGGTCTCAACGTGACGGGTGTGGAGTAATGGCCAGGGCAAGCAAACGGGTCGCGGCGATCCGCGAAAAAGTCGAACCGGGCAAGGTTTATACCATAGAGGAAGCCCTGGAACTGCTGAAGAGTATCAGCAATGTAAAATTCACCGAGTCCGTGGACGTGGCGGTCAAGCTGGGCATCGATCCGAAAAAGTCGGATCAGAATGTCCGCGGCTCGACCGTGCTGCCCAACGGCACCGGTAAGACCGTGCGCGTGGCGGTCTTTACCCAGGGCGAGAATGCCGAGAAGGCCCTGGAGGCCGGCGCGGATGTCGTTGGCATGGATGACCTGCACGACCGGATTGCGGGCGGCGACCTCGATTTCGATGTCGTCATCGCGTCCCCCGATGCGATGCGTGTGGTCGGCAAGCTCGGCCAGGTGCTGGGTCCCCGCGGCCTGATGCCGAACCCGAAGGTCGGCACGGTGGCGACGGACGTTGCCGAGGCGGTGAGAAATGCCAAGGCCGGCCAGGTGCGTTTCCGGGCCGACAAGGGCGGGATCGTCCACGGCACGATCGGCAAGGCCAGCTTCGAGGTGGAAGAATTGAAAGCCAACCTCGCGGCGCTGGTGGCCGATCTGCAGCGACTCAAACCGGCATCGTCCAAGGGCCAGTACTTAAAGAAGGTGGCGTTGTCCACCACCATGGGCCCAGGCTTGGTCGTGGACCATTCGGTATTGAAAATTTAGCGCCCTGTCTGGTGCCCGGCGTCACGATGACGCCGTCTCGGACAGGGTGCTTTACCTGATTCACCGGCTTTGGCCGGTGGACGGACGGGCAGGTTCCGGTTCTGCCGCCCCGCCAGCGGGGCGGCAGAACCGGAGCCGGGACCGTCAGAGACCGCAGGTATCGGTTGGCCGCTTTTCGCGGCGAGCCGGTTTAAGCGTATTCCGGGAAACCGGTCACAGCCTGCGCAGATGGTGGAGCCTCCGCTTCTCAAGCGTTTTCGCCTGAGAATGCTTGCGAAGCGGGGTGGCCACCGAAGGGCCGGTTAAGGCCCTGTGGCGGGTGCGAGAGCGCCCGTCATGAGTCGTTATTCGTGCCGGAGAAATTCGGTTGTTTGACTCTAGGAGGTATCAAATGGCTCTGAGTATTGAGCAGAAAAAGGCAGTCGTCGAACAGGTGACGGAAGTCGCCCGGACGGCGCTGGCTGCGGTGGCAGCGGAGTATCGCGGCCTGACCGTCGAGGAAATGACCGAGCTGCGCGCCAAGGCGCGTGCCAGCGGCGTTTATCTCAAGGTCGCCAAGAACACGCTGGTGCGCCGGGCTGTTGAAGGTACCGAGTTTGAGTGCATGCAGGAGTCCCTCACCGGGCCCTTGCTGTTCGCTTTTAGTATGGAAGATCCGGGTGCTGCGGCACGCCTGGTCAAGGATTTCGTCAAGTCGAACGACAAGCTCATTGCAAAGCTCGTCGCCGTGGGCGGGGAACTCTACGACGCTTCCGAGTTGGAGCGCCTGTCGAGTCTGCCGACCTACGACCAGGCTATTGCGATCCTGATGGGCGTGATGAAAGCACCGATCGAGAAGTTCGTCCGTACTCTGGCGGAACCGCATACCAAGCTGGTACGTAGTTTTGCTGCTGTTCGCGATGCAAAGCAGGCTGCCTGATAGTTTTACATTAACCCCGGCAGCCGCGAGGTTGCCCTAACCGATGAAAGTGGAGAGACGACAATGGCCGTTTCAAAAGAAGATATCCTGGAAACCGTTGCCCAGATGAGCGTGATGGAGGTCGTAGACCTGATCAGTGCAATGGAAGAAAAGTTTGGCGTTTCCGCGGCAGCACCCGTGGCCGTCGCTGCCGGACCGGCAGCGGGCGGTGAAAGTGCCGCTGTCGAGGAAAAGACCGAGTTTGACGTGGTGCTGGCCTCTTTTGGCAATTCCAAGGTTCCCGTAATCAAGGCCGTGCGTGAAATCACCGGTCTCGGTCTCAAGGAAGCCAAGGACCTGGTCGAAAGCGCGCCCGCCAACATCAAGGAAGGCGTCGAACAGGCCGAGGCCGATGAGTTGAAGAAAAAGCTCGAGGAGGTAGGTGCTACCGTCGAGATCAAGTAAATCATTTTTTTTGATTTACCTGAAAGAAAGAAGGAACTGGCTGGGGACGTGTGTCTCCGGCCTGTTCCTGTTTGTCCAAAAATATGGCGGCCTTTGCCCGGGCTGCTCAAGAGGCGGTTGGTGACATGAATTACTCATTTACTGAGAAAAAGCGTATTCGCAAAGACTTTGGCAAGCAGCGCGAGGTACTGGAAGTACCGAACCTGCTGGCCACCCAGGTGCAATCCTACGCGGAATTCCTGCAACTGGATACCGCGCCGGAGGAACGGCGCGAACGTGGTCTTCACGGCGCGCTGCAATCCGTATTTCCAATCGTGTCTTACTCGCGCAATGCGGCGCTCGAATATGTCAGTTACAAGCTCGGGGAACCGCCCTTCGACGTCAAGGAGTGCAAGCTCCGGGGCATGACCTACGCGGCGCCGCTGCGGGTCAAGGTGCGCCTGGTCATATACGACAAGGAGAGTTCGGCCAAGCAAAAGCCGGTGAAGTTCGTCAAGGAGCAGGAAGTCTACATGGGCGACCTGCCGTTGATGACCGATACCGGCACCTTCGTGATCAATGGTACGGAGCGGGTTATCGTCTCGCAGTTGCACCGCTCGCCGGGTGTGTTCTTCGACCACGACAAGGGCAAGACCCATTCCAGCGGCAAGCTGCTTTTTTCCGCGCGCGTCATACCGTACCGCGGTTCCTGGCTGGATTTTGAATTCGATCCGAAGGACGGCATCTACACGCGTATCGACCGGCGCCGGAAACTGCCGGTCACGGTGCTTTTGCGCGCGATGGGCATGGACAACGAGGAGATGCTGGCCACGTTTTTCGAGACCAGCACTATCACGCTGCTGAAGGAAGGCGCCAAGCTCGGGGTCGTGCCGGAGCGGTTGCGCGGCGAATCCGCGCTGATCGACATCACCGACAAGGACGGCAACGTCATCGTCGCCAATGGCAAGCGTATCACCGCCCGCCACGTCAAGCTGATCGAGCAGGCCGACATCAAGGCCCTGAACGTCCCGGACGACTACCTGATCGAAAAAATTCTCGCCCACAGCATCATCGACAAGGAATCGGGCGAACTGCTGGCCGACGCCAATGACGAGATCACCGAGGAATTACTGCAGAAGCTGCGGGATAACGGCGTCAAGAAATTCGAAATCCTGTACGTCAACGATCTCGACCAGGGCCCGTACATTTCAAACACGCTACGGGCCGACACCTCCACCAACGAACTGGAGGCGCTGGTCGAGATTTACCGGATGATGCGGCCGGGTGAACCGCCGACCAAGGAGGCCGCGCAGAACCTGTTCAAGAACCTGTTTTTCAGCGAGGACCGCTACGACCTGTCCAGCGTGGGCCGCATGAAGTTCAACCGCCGCGTTGGCCGCAAGGAAATCACGGGTCCGGGTGTGCTCGACCGCGAGGACATCCTGGACGCGCTGAAGGTGCTGATCGACATACGCAACGGCAAGGGCTCGGTCGATGATATCGATCACCTCGGCAACCGCCGCGTGCGCAGTGTCGGCGAGATGGCGGAAAACGTCTTCCGCGTGGGCGTGGTCAGGGTGGAGCGCGCCGTGCGCGAGCGCCTGTCCGTCGCCGAAAGCGAGGACCTTTCGCCGCAGGAGCTGATCAATGCCAAGCCGGTCGCGGCCGCCATCAAGGAGTTTTTCGGCTCCAGCCAGCTCAGCCAGTTCATGGACCAGAACAACCCGCTGTCCGAGGTGACACACAAACGCCGCGTATCCGCCCTGGGACCGGGCGGCCTGACGCGTGAACGGGCCGGTTTCGAGGTACGTGACGTGCACCCCACGCACTACGGCCGTGTCTGCCCGATCGAGACGCCCGAAGGCCCGAATATCGGTCTGATCAACTCGCTGGCCGTTTATGCCCGGACCAACGACTATGGTTTCCTGGAAACCCCTTACCGCAAGGTCAAGGGCGGCAAGGTCACGAACGAGGTGGAATACCTGTCCGCCATCGTGGAGGGCGATTTCGTCATCGCCCAGGCCAATGCCGAAATCGACGACAAGGGTAAATTCGTCGAAGAGTTCATTCCGTGCCGGCACCAGGGCGAGTTCAGCCTCAAGGAAGCCGCGGAAATCAACTACATGGACGTATCGCCCAAGCAGATCGTTTCCGTGGCCGCCTCCCTGGTGCCGTTCCTGGAGCACGACGACGCCAACCGCGCATTGATGGGCTCGAATATGCAGCGCCAGGCCGTGCCGACGCTGAAGGCCGAGAAACCGCTGGTCGGTACCGGCATGGAACGTTCTGTCGCAACCGATTCAGGCGTTACCGCCGTCGCCAAGCGCGGCGGTGTCGTCGACCAGGTGGACGCGGGCCGCATCGTCGTTCGCGCCAACGAGGACGAGGTGCCGCCGGGTGACCCGGGCGTAGACATCTATAACCTGGTGAAGTACCAGCGCTCGAACCAGAACACCTGCATGAACCAGCGCCCGCTGGTGGTCATGGGTGACGTCGTCGCCAAAGGAGACGTGCTGGCGGACGGCCCATCGACGGACCTGGGCGAACTGGCGCTGGGCCAGAACATGCTGGTCGCCTTCATGCCGTGGAACGGTTACAACTTCGAGGATTCCATCCTGATCTCGGAACGGGTGGTGCAGGAAGACCGCTTTACGACCATCCATATCGAGGAGTTGACCTGTGTCGCGCGCGACACCAAGCTCGGCCCCGAAGAGATATCGGCCGACATCCCGAACGTGGGCGAGCACAACCTCGCCAAGCTGGACCAGTCCGGTATCGTCTATATCGGCGCCGAAGTGAAGGCAGGCGACATCCTCGTCGGCAAGGTTACGCCGAAAGGCGAAACGCAGCTGACACCGGAGGAAAAGCTGCTGCGGGCCATCTTCGGAGAGAAGGCATCCGACGTCAAGGACACTTCCCTGCGCGTCCATTCGGGCACGGAGGGCACGGTCATCGACGTGCAGGTGTTTACCCGTGACGGCGTGGAAAAGGACGAGCGCGCGATCTCGATCGAAAAGGAGGAGTTGCGCCAGGTCCGCAAGGACCTCGACGACCAGCTCCGGATCGTCGAGGGGGCCCTCTACCAGCGTCTTGAAAATGCGCTGCTGGGCAAGGTCGCCGACAAGGGGCCCAAGGGTCTGAAGAAAGGCTCCAAGATCACGCGTGACTACATCGAAAAGCTGGAACCGGAAGACTGGTTCAAGTTGCGTATGCGCAACAACGAGGTCAATGAACTGGTCGAGCATCTGGCCGACCAGATCAAGGAACAGCGCGAGGTTTTCGACGCCCGTTTCGAGGTCAAGAAAGGCAAGATCACCCGCGGCGACGACCTCGCACCGGGTGTGCTCAAGATGGTCAAGGTGTACATGGCGGTCAAGCGCCGTATCCAGCCCGGCGACAAGATGGCCGGCCGTCACGGCAACAAGGGCGTGATCTCCATGATCGTGCCCCAGGAAGACATGCCGTACATGGAAGACGGCACGCCGGTCGACGTGGTCCTGAACCCGCTGGGTGTGCCGTCTAGAATGAACATCGGCCAGGTCCTGGAGACCCACTTGGGCTGGGCTGCCAAGGGCCTCGGCAGACAGATCGCCAACATGCTCGACACCAGCGCGAAGACCGACAAGGTTCGCAAATTCCTGGACGGCGTATACAACAGCGACCAGGTTGGGCGTGTCGACATGAAGTCGTTCAGTGACGACGAAATCCTGGTGATGGCCGAAAACCTGCGGGAAGGCGTGCCGATGGCGACGCCGGTCTTCGACGGTGCGCCGGAAACCGAGATCAAGCGCCTGTTGGAACTGGCCAAGCTGCCGACTTCGGGCCAGACCACGCTGTACGACGGCCGTACCGGTGAACCCTTCGACCGCCCGGTCACGGTCGGCTACATGTACATGCTGAAGCTGAACCACCTGGTCGACGACAAGATGCACGCGCGTTCGACCGGACCCTACAGCCTGGTTACGCAGCAGCCGCTCGGCGGCAAGGCGCAGTTCGGCGGCCAGCGGTTCGGCGAAATGGAGGTGTGGGCGCTGGAAGCCTATGGCGCCGCCTACACGCTGCAGGAAATGCTGACGGTCAAGTCCGATGACGTGGCGGGCCGTAACCAGATGTACAAGAACATTGTTGACGGTAACCATGAGATGGTCGCCGGCATGCCCGAGTCCTTCAACGTCCTGGTGAAGGAAATCCGTTCATTGGCGATCAACATGGAACTCGAAGAGACATGACCCGAGGAGAGACACGGTGAGAGACTTGTTAAATCTCTATAATCGTCAGCGCCAGCCGCTGAATTTTGACGCGATCCGGATCGGACTGGCGCCCCCTGAACTGATCAGGTCATGGTCTTTTGGCGAGGTCAAGAAGCCGGAAACGATCAACTACCGGACCTTCAAACCGGAACGCGATGGCCTTTTTTGCGCTTCGATATTCGGCCCGGTCAAGGATTACGAGTGTCTGTGCGGAAAGTACAAGCGCATGAAGCACCGCGGGGTGGTGTGTGAGAAATGCGGCACCGAGGTTACGCTGACCAAGGTGCGCCGTGAACGCATGGCGCACATCGACCTGGCCAGTCCGGTCGCCCATATCTGGTTTCTGAAGTCGCTGCCTTCGCGCATCGGTCTGATGCTGGATATGACGCTGCGCAGCATCGAGCGGATCCTGTACTTCGAGTCTTACGTGGTGCTGGATGAGGGTATGACCTCGCTGGAACGCGGCAGGCTGCTGACCGACGAGGAGTACCTCGACGCCGTCGAGGAGTTCGGTGACGAATTTGTCGCCAAGATGGGCGCGGAGGCGATCTATGAACTGCTGCGCACGATCGACCTCAACGAGGAGTTGCGCCAGTTGCGCGAGGACATCTCCGCCACGCGCTCGGAAACCAAGCTGAAACGCCTGTCCAAGCGCGTCAAGCTGGTCGAGGCCTTTATCGAGTCCGGCAACCGCCCGGAATTCATGATCATGACGGTATTGCCGGTGCTGCCGCCGGATTTGCGTCCGCTGGTGCCGCTCGACGGCGGCCGTTTCGCCACCTCGGACCTGAACGACCTGTACCGCCGGGTGATCAACCGCAACAACCGTCTGAAACGGCTGCTGGAGTTGAACGCGCCGGATATCATCGTGCGCAACGAAAAGCGCATGCTGCAGGAATCGGTCGATGCACTGCTGGACAACGGCCGCCGCGGGCGCGCCATTACCGGCACCAATCGCCGGCCGCTGAAGTCGTTGGCCGACATGATCAAGGGCAAGCAGGGTCGTTTCCGCCAGAACCTTCTGGGCAAGCGCGTGGACTACTCGGGCCGCTCGGTGATCGTGGTCGGCCCGACGCTGAAACTGCACCAGTGCGGGTTGCCAAAGAAGATGGCGCTCGAATTGTTCAAGCCGTTTATTTTCAGCAAGCTGCAGTTGCGCGGCATGGCAGCCACCATCAAGGCGGCGAAAAAGCTGGTCGAAGCAGAACGGGCCGAAGTCTGGGATATCCTCTCCGAGGTGATCCGCGAACACCCGGTCATGCTGAACCGTGCGCCGACACTGCACCGCCTTGGCATCCAGGCGTTCGAGCCGGTGCTGATCGAGGGCAAGGCCATCCAGCTGCACCCGCTGGTGTGCACGGCGTTCAACGCCGACTTCGACGGTGACCAAATGGCGGTGCACGTACCCCTGTCCATCGAGGCGCAGCTCGAAGCCCGCACGCTGATGATGTCGTCCAACAATATCCTGTCGCCGGCCAACGGCGAACCCATCATCGTACCGACGCAGGACGTGGTTCTCGGTCTCTACTACATGACCCGCGAACTGGCCGGCGTCAAGGGCGAGGGTATGTACTTCACGGACATCGCGGAAGTGCACCGCGCCTACGAGAACGGCGCGGCCGAGTTGCACGCCCGCATCGAAGTGCGGATCGAGGAAACCATCATCTCCGAGCACGGCGAGGAGCGTCACGAAGTCAACCGGGTGCAAACCACGGTCGGCCGTGCGCTGCTGGCGGAAATCCGCCCCGAGGGCATGCCCTTCCGCCTGCTGAACTGCCCGTTGAAGAAAAAGCAGATTTCGCACCTGATCAACTCGTGCTACCGGCGTCTGACCCTGAAGAAAACGGTCGTGTTTGCCGACCAGCTGATGTATACCGGTTTCCGCTTTGCGACGATCGCCGGTGTGTCCATCGGTATCGACGACCTGGTCGTGCCGGACGTCAAGAAGCACATTCTCGAAAAAGCCGAGAACGAGGTCGTGGAAATCCAGAACCAATACGTTTCCGGCCTGGTAACGGCGGGCGAGCGCTACAACAAGGTGGTCGACATCTGGTCACGCACGAACGAGCAGGTCGCCAAGGCGATGATGGAGCAGATGGGCAAGCACACCGCGGTCAACAGCAAGGGCGAGAAGGTCGAAGAGGATTCGATGAACTCGATCTTCATCATGGCCGATTCCGGTGCCCGAGGCTCGGCAGCCCAGATCAGGCAGCTGGCCGGTATGCGCGGCTTGATGGCGAAACCTGACGGTTCGATCATCGAAACGCCGATTACCGCCAACTTCCGCGAAGGGCTCGACGTGTTGCAATACTTCATCTCGACCCACGGCGCCCGCAAGGGCCTCGCGGACACGGCGCTGAAGACCGCCAACTCCGGTTACCTGACCCGCCGGCTCGTGGACGTGGCGCAGGACCTGGTGATCACCGAGGTCGATTGCGGCACGGAAAACGGACTGACCATGCAGCCTATCGTCGAAGGCGGTGACGTCGTCGAGCCGATGAGCGAGCGCGTACTGGGACGCATGACGGCGACGGAAGTGCTCAAGCCCGGTACCGACGAGGTGCTGTGCCCACGCAACACCCTGCTGGACGAACAATGGGTCCAGAAGCTGGAAACGGAGGGCGTCGACCAACTCCTGGTGCGCTCGGCCATTACCTGTGAAACCCGTTACGGCGTATGTGCCTACTGCTACGGGCGCGACCTCGCGCGCGGTCACCTCGTCAACCAGGGCGAAGCCATCGGCGTGATCGCGGCCCAGTCCATCGGTGAGCCGGGGACGCAGCTGACGATGCGGACCTTCCATATCGGCGGCGCGGCTTCGCGTGCGGCCGCGGTCGACCACATCCAGATCAAGTCCGGCGGATCAGTGCGTTTGGACAACATCAAGACCGTCGAAAATGCCGACAAGAAACTGGTCGCGGTTTCGCGTTCCGGCGAGTTGTCCGTCATCGATGAGCACGGCCGCGAGAAAGAGCGCTACAAAGTACCTTACGGCGCCATCATGTCGGTGCGTGACGACGAGACCGTCAAGCCCGGCCAGATCGTGGCCAACTGGGATCCGCATACCCACCCGATCGTGACGGAAGTCGCCGGTACGGTTCGCTTCCACGACTTCATCGACGGCTTGACGGTCAACGAAACCGTGGACGAGATCACCGGCCTGACCGACCTGACGGTGACGGACCCGAAACAGCGCGGCGGTGTCGGCAAGGACCTCAAGCCGATGGTCAGCCTGGTGGACAAAAAGGGCAAGCCGCTGTACCTGGCCGGCACCGACATCCCCGCGCAGTATTATCTGCAGGCGGGATCCATCGTCAGCACCCACGACGGGCAGGAAGTCGCCGTCGGCGACATCATTGCGCGTATACCGCAGGCGTCTTCAAAGACCCGTGACATTACCGGTGGTCTGCCGCGGGTCGCGGACCTGTTTGAGGCGCGCAAACCGAAGGAACCCGCCATCCTGGCGGAGGTTTCGGGAATATTCAGCTTCGGCAAGGAAACCAAGGGCAAACAGCGTGTCGTGATAACACAGGACGACGGGGAGACCTCCGAGCTGCTGATACCCAAGTGGCGCCACATGATCGTGTTCGAGGGCGAACGTGTCGAGAAGGGCGAAACCATCGCCGACGGCGAGCCCAATCCGCACGATATACTGCGTCTGAAGGGCGTCGAGGCGCTGGCGGACTACCTGACCAAGGAAATCCAGGACGTATACCGTCTGCAGGGCGTGAGAATCAACGACAAGCACATCGAAGTCATCGTCCGGCAGATGCTGCGCAAGGTCGAAATTCGCGAAGCGGGCGACACACACCTGCTGATGCGGGAGCAACTCGACCTGGTCCGCGTCAAGGAAGAGAACCAGGCCATCGACAAAGACGGTGGCCAGCCGGCCGAATACAGCCGTTTGCTGCTCGGCATCACGAAGGCGTCGCTGGCGACCGAGTCCTTTATCTCCGCGGCTTCTTTCCAGGAGACGACGCGGGTGCTGACCGAGGCCGCGGTGCGCGGCACGACCGATTACCTGCGCGGACTGAAAGAAAATGTCATCGTCGGCCGCCTGATACCGGCGGGCAGCGGCATGGCTTTTCACAAGTCGCGCAAGGGCACGCAGGAAGAGGAGCAGGAAATCGATCTCGCGGCGCTGGCGGCTGCTGTTGCCGCCGGCGTCAACGAGGTGGAAGAGCAGGCCGAATTCGACGAATAGCCGGGTCATGGTGCCGGGCGCGGGCCGGATTCGTCCGGCCCCGCTCCTCCGCCTGGTTTTGCGAGCCCGGAAGGGCGTTCGCCGACGCAGGAAAAAATGCCATTGGCCTGTTGCGAAAGCGAGCCTTCCCTGTCATAATTGATCAGCTAACTAGTTCAATCCCCTCATAAGAGGGGCCGGTTGGTACAGGCGGCCATGAAACAGCCGCTTGCGCGTACCAGCACGGAGAGCCGATGTCGCCGGCGCGTGGGCCGGACTCATGGGCGCCCAATCCAGGCAAATCGCCGGGATTGGGCGTTTGATATTGTCAGGGGTCTGCGTAGCACGCGCCTTCCTCTTGCAGACCAGGAGTCCGTTTGTTTTGATCGGGCCGGTGAGTTCGGCTGCTGAATGTTCGCCATTTAAATTTGGATAGAGGTTATGACAACTGTAAATCAATTGGTACGCAAACCGCGCAAGCCAAAGGAGTTCAAGAGCACGGTCCCCGCACTTGAGGGGTGCCCGCAGAAACGCGGTGTGTGCACGCGTGTATACACGACCACACCCAAGAAGCCGAACTCGGCTTTGCGCAAGGTCGCCCGCGTACGGTTGACCAACGGTTTCGAAGTAACGAGCTACATCGGCGGAGAAGGCCACAACCTGCAGGAGCACAGCGTGATCCTGATTCGCGGCGGCCGTGTCAAGGACCTCCCCGGTGTGCGTTATCACACGGTGCGCGGCAGCCTCGATACGGCCGGAGTGGGTGACCGCCGGCAGGGGCGCTCCAAGTATGGCGCCAAGCGGCCCAAGAGCTGATACGGGCCAGTTGAGGATCAGGAATCGCAATGTCAAGAAAGCATTCAAATTTTGCGCGTGAAGTTCTGCCGGACCCGAAGTTCGGCAGTGAGATGGTCACCCGTTTTGTCAACATGGTGATGAACAGCGGCAAGAAGTCGGTGGCCGAACGCATCGTTTACGGTGCGATGGAAACCATCGAGGACAAGAACAAGAGCGCGAGTGCGGTCGAGTTGGTCGAAACTGCCCTGGAAAACGTCAGCCCGATGGTCGAAGTCAAGTCCCGCAGGGTCGGTGGCGCGACCTACCAGGTGCCGGTGGAAGTGCGGCCCAAGCGCCGCCAGACTCTGGCGATGCGCTGGATCATCGAGGCCGCGCGCAAGCGCGGTGAGAAGAACATGCCGCAGCGCCTGGCCGGCGAACTGCTGGACGCGATGGAACAGCGCGGCGCGGCCGTCAAAAAACGTGAAGAAGTGCACCGCATGGCCGAGGCCAACAAGGCGTTCTCGCACTATCGCTGGTAAGCGGATTATTTTGAGGATTTTTTATCGTGGCACGTAAAACGCCCATCGAAAGGTATCGCAATATCGGCATCATGGCCCACATCGATGCCGGTAAGACGACGACGACCGAACGCATCCTTTTCTACACCGGTGTTTCGCATAAAATCGGTGAGGTCCACGACGGCAATGCCACGATGGACTGGATGGAGCAGGAGCAGGAGCGTGGCATCACGATCACCTCGGCGGCGACGACGTGTTTCTGGCGTGGCATGGACCAGCAGTTCAAGGAACACCGGATCAATATCATCGATACCCCTGGGCACGTTGATTTCACGATCGAGGTCGAGCGGTCCCTGCGTGTGCTCGACGGTACCGTCGCGGTTTTCTGTGCCGTCGGCGGCGTCCAGCCGCAGTCTGAAACGGTATGGCGCCAAGCCACCCGGTACAACGTGCCGCGCGTCGCGTTCGTCAACAAGATGGACCGCACCGGTGCGAATTTCCAGCGGGTCGTGCGTCAGATCAAGGAGCGCCTGGGCGCGCGGCCGATACCGATACAGTTACCGATCGGCGCCGAGGAGGATTTTGCCGGTGTCGTCGACCTGGTCAGGATGAAGGCGATTTACTGGAGCGCCGAGAACCAGGGCATGATGTTTGAGGCTCGCGAAATTCCGGAGGAGTTGCGCGCCGACGCCGAGGCCGCGCACGAGGTCATGATGGAAGCGGCGGCCGAGGCCTCCGAGGAGCTGATGGAAGCCTACCTCGAGGACGGCGAGCTCAACGAGGCGCAGATTATCCAGGGCCTGCGTCTGGGTACGCTGGCCAACGACATCGTCCCGTGTCTGTGCGGCTCGGCTTTCAAGAACAAGGGTGTGCAGGCCCTGCTGGACAAGGTCGTCGAACTGATGCCCTCGCCGCTGGACGTGCCGGCGATCACCGGCGTGCTCGAAAACGAGAGCGAGGCCGTCAGGAAAAGCGACGACAATGAGCCGTTCTCGGCGCTTGCCTTCAAGATCGCGACCGATCCCTATGTCGGCACGCTGACGTTTTTCCGCGTCTATTCCGGCGTGTTGAATTCCGGCGATACGGTTTACAACCCGGTCAAGGGCAAGAAAGAGCGTGTCGGCCGCATCCTGCAGATGCACGCCAATTCCCGCGTGGAGATCAAGGAAGTGCTTGCCGGTGATATTGCCGCGGCCGTGGGTCTGAAGGACATCACCACCGGTGACACGCTGTGCGACCTGAAAGAAGTCATTACGCTGGAACGCATGGAGTTCCCGGACCCCGTCATTTCCGTCGCGGTCGAACCCAAGACCAAGGGCGACCAGGAGAAAATGGGTATTGCGCTGAGCAAACTGGCGCAGGAAGACCCGTCCTTCCGTGTCGAAACAGACGAGGAATCGGGCCAGACCATCATTTCGGGGATGGGTGAACTGCATCTGGATATCCTGGTGGACCGCATGCGCCGCGAGTTCGGTGTCGAGGCCAATGTCGGCCGGCCGCAGGTGGCCTATCGTGAAACGGTACGCAAGTCGGTGGAGGCCGAGGGCAAGTTCGTCAAGCAGTCCGGCGGCCGCGGCCAGTACGGTCACGTCAAGATCCGCCTGGAGCCGATGGAGTCGGGTGCGGGCTACGAGTTCGAGAACAACATCGTCGGCGGCGTGGTGCCGAAGGAGTACATCAACTCCGTCGACAAGGGTATCCAGGAAGCCCTGCAGAATGGCGTGGTCGCCGGCTACCCGGTCGTCGATGTCAAGGCGACCCTGTTCGATGGTTCCTACCACGAGGTGGACTCCAGTGAAATGGCGTTCAAGGTCGCGGGTTCCATGGCATTCAAGAACGCGGCGACGGTCGCCAGCCCGGTGCTGCTCGAACCGATGATGAAGGTCGAGGTGGTGACGCCCGAAGATTACATGGGCGACGTCATGGGCGACATGACACGCCGCCGCGGCATTCTGCAGGGCATGGAAGACTGCCCCGCGGGCAAGATCGTCAACGCCCACGTTCCGCTATCGGAAATGTTCGGCTATGCAACGGACCTGCGGTCCCAGACCCAGGGTCGCGCGACCTACACCATGGAGTTCGACCACTACGCCGAGGCGCCTGCCAGCGTCGTCGAAGGAATTGTGAAAAAGACCGCCTAGGTCCAGCAACGGTTAATACGAGGTAAACAGGCATGTCCAAGGAAAAATTTGAAAGAACAAAGCCCCATGTGAACGTGGGAACGATTGGTCACGTGGATCATGGCAAGACGACGTTGACGGCGGCGCTGACGAAGATATGTTCGGAAGCGCGCGGTGGTGCGTTCGTGGCCTACGATCAGATCGACAATGCACCGGAGGAGCGCGAGCGCGGCATCACGATTGCGACGGCGCACGTGGAGTACGAGTCGGACAAGCGTCACTACGCGCACGTGGACTGTCCGGGGCATGCGGACTACGTGAAGAACATGATCACGGGTGCGGCGCAGATGGACGGTGCGATCCTGGTGGTGTCGGCGGCGGACGGTCCGATGCCGCAGACGCGGGAGCACATATTGCTGGCGCGCCAGGTGGGTGTGCCGTACATCCTGGTGTACATGAACAAGGCGGACCAGGTCGACGACGAGGAGTTGTTGGAGCTGGTGGAGATGGAAGTGCGCGAGTTGTTGAGCTCGTATGATTTTCCGGGTGATGATCTGCCGGTGGTGACGGGTTCGGCGCTGAAGGCGCTGGAAGGCGACACCTCGGAGATCGGGATACCGTCGATCCTGAAGTTGATCGAGGAGATGGATGCGTACATACCTGAGCCGGAGCGTGAGACGGACAAGCCGTTTCTGCTGCCGATCGAGGACGTGTTCTCGATTTCGGGTCGCGGCACGGTGGTGACGGGGCGCGTGGAGCGCGGTGTGATCAAGGTCGGGGAAGAGATCGAGATCGTGGGTATCCACGCGACCAAGAAGACGACCTGCACGGGTGTGGAGATGTTCCGCAAGCTGCTGGACGAAGGCCGTGCGGGAGACAACGTGGGTGTGTTGTTGCGTGGTACGAAGCGTGACGAGGTGGAGCGTGGCCAGGTGTTGGCGCACGTGGGCACGATTACGCCGCACACGAAGTTCGAGGCGGAGGTGTACATTCTGTCGAAGGACGAAGGCGGGCGACACACGCCGTTTTTCAAGGGATACCGGCCGCAGTTTTATTTCCGCACGACGGACGTGACGGGTGCGGTGGAGTTGCCTGACGGTGTGGAGATGGTGATGCCGGGTGACAACGTGCAGATGAAGGTGGAGTTGATTGCACCGATTGCGATGGAAGAAGGTCTGCGCTTTGCGATCCGTGAAGGCGGCCGCACCGTGGGTGCCGGCGTCGTCGCCAAGATCATTGAGTAAACCAGAGCGAATTGAGACATGGCTGAACAGAGAATCCGTATCAGGCTGAAGGCTTTCGATCACCGTTTGATCGATCGCTCCGCCAGCGAGATCGTGGAGACCGCGAAACGGACCGGCGCGCAGGTGCGCGGGCCCATTCCGCTGCCTACCCGCATCGAGCGCTTTACCGTGCTGACTTCCCCGCACGTCAACAAGGACGCGCGGGACCAGTACGAAACTCGTACCCACAAGCGCCTGATGGACATCGTCGACCCCAACGACAAGACGGTCGACGCGTTGATGAAGCTGGACCTTGCGGCCGGTGTGGATGTTCAGATCAAGCTGTATTGAGCGAAGCTGACAGGATAACAGGCAGAACAATGACGATTGGACTAGTGGGCCGCAAACGCGGCATGACGCGGGTGTTCACCGAGGAGGGTCAGAGTATCCCCGTGACGGTGATCGAGGCCAGCCCGAACCGTATCACGCAGGTCAAGACCGCGGAAACCGACGGTTACCGTGCGCTGCAGGTCACGTTTGGCGAAAAGCGCAGCAACTTGCTGAACAAGCCCGAGACGGGTCATTTCGCCAAGGCCAGTGTCACCGCGGGCGAAGCGCTGGCGGAACTGAGGCTGGAGGACGACGAAGACACGCAGCTGGAAACCGGCGCCACGCTGATGGTCGACCAATTCGAAGCCGGCCAGATGGTGGACGTAACCGGCACCAGCAAGGGCAAGGGTTTTGCCGGCAGCGTGAAGCGTCACAACTTCCGCATGCAGGACGCCACGCACGGCAACTCGCTGTCGCATCGTGCGCCCGGTTCCATTGGCCAGTGCCAGACGCCCGGCCGCGTCTTCAAGGGCAAGAAAATGGCGGGGCACATGGGCGCGGAGCGCGTGACCACGCAGAATCTCGAGATCGTGCGCGTGGACGTGGAACGCAACCTGCTGCTGATCAAGGGTGCGGTACCGGGCGCGGCAGGCGGCCAGGTCATGGTGCGCCCCGCCGTGAAGATGCACTGAGGAGAATGACGATGGAACTCACCGTTGCAGGCGGCAAAGCAATCAAGGTCTCGGACGCGACGTTCGGCAGGGATTTTTCCGAGCCCCTGGTGCACCAGGTCGTCACGGCCTACCTGGCCGGCGCACGTGCCGGCACCAAGGCGCAGAAGAGCCGCTCCGCCGTCAGTGGCGGCGGCAGCAAACCCTGGCGCCAGAAGGGCACGGGGCGGGCCCGCGCGGGCACGATCCGCAGCCCGCTGTGGCGCAGCGGCGGCAGGACGTTTGCCGCAAGCCCCCGGGACCACGCACAGAAGGTCAACCGCAAGATGTACCGCGGCGCGCTGCAGGCCATCCTGTCCGAGCTGATTCGGCAGGAACGGCTCGTGGTCGTCGACACGCTGGAAATCAAGGAGCCGAAGACGGCCGCCTTGCTGGCGCTGCTGGCCGAACGCGGCGTCAGCGAGGGTCTGATCGTGACCCGGGAACTGGATGAGAACCTGTACCTGGCATCCCGCAACGTGCCCAACCTGCACGCCGTGGATGTGGCGGGTCTGGATCCGGTCAGCCTGGTGGCAGCGGAAAAAGTGATCATGACGGTCGACGCCGTCAAGAAAGTAGAGGAGTGGCTGGGATGAGCAAAGAACGCTTGTACAAGGTCTTGCTTACCCCGCGTTTGACCGAGAAGTCGAGCAGGGTCTCCGAAGGCAGCAACCAGTACGTGTTCAAGGTCACGTCCGATTCCAACAAGACGGAGATCAAGGATGCGGTCGAACATTTGTTCAAGGTCAACGTTGAGTCGGTTCGCATCGTCAACGTCAAGGGCAAGAACAAGTCGTTCAAGCTCCGCGCAGGTAAGCGCAGCGACTGGAAAAAAGCATATGTACGCATTCAGGACGGTCAGGTGATTGACGTTCTGGGCGGGGAAACAGTTTAAGGATATTCGCTTATGGCAATCGTTAAGGCAAAACCGACATCACCAGGTCGCCGCGGCGTCGTGCAGGTCAAGCACGAGCACCTGCACAAGGGTGAGCCGCATGCTCCGTTGCTGGAAAAGAAGTCCAATACGGGCGGGCGCAACAATGCCGGCCGCATCACCACGCGTCACCGTGGCGGCGGGCACAAGAAGCACTACCGTGTCATCGACTTCAAACGCGACAAGGACGGCATCAGCGGCCGCGTCGAGCGGATCGAGCACGACCCGAACCGCACCGCGCACATCGCCTTGGTGCTGTACACCGATGGTGAGCGACGCTACATCATCGCGCCCAAGGGACTGCGGTCCGGTGACCCGATCCGCAGCGGCCGTGATGCGGCCATCAAGCCCGGCAATTGCCTGCCGTTGCGCAACATACCCGTCGGCACCGTGGTGCACTGCGTGGAAATGAAGCCCGGCAAGGGTGCACAGCTCGCGCGCAGCGCCGGCGCCGCCGTGCAACTGGTCGCGCGTGAGGGCCAGTACGCGACGCTGCGTCTGCGTTCCGGCGAAATGCGCAAGATACCGGCACGCTGCCGTGCAACCATCGGCGAAGTGTCGAACTCGGAGCACAACCTGGAGAAACTGGGCAAGGCGGGTGCGCAACGCTGGCGCGGCGTGCGTCCGACCGTGCGCGGTGTCGCCATGAACCCGGTCGATCACCCGCACGGCGGTGGTGAGGGCCGGACTTCGGGCGGTCGTCATCCGGTATCCCCCTGGGGCATGCCGACGAAGGGCCACAAGACGCGCAGCAACAAGCGAACGGACAAGTACATCCTCCGTTCACGCTCAGGCAAATAACGGACAGCAGTCATGGCAAGATCGATTAAGAAAGGACCATTCATCGACCACCACCTGGCCAAGAAGGTCACCGAGGCGGTGGAGACCAACAACAAGCGGCCGATCAGGACCTGGTCCAGACGGTCAATGATTCTGCCGGATATGGTGGGTCTGACGATCGCGGTCCACAACGGGCGCCAGCACGTCCCGATCCTGATCAACGATCAGATGATCGGTCACAAGCTCGGCGAATTTGCGGCGACCCGGACGTTCCGGGGTCATTCCGGCGACCGCAAGACCAAGTAGGTATCAGGCGATGCAAGCAACAGCAAAACTGAAAGGCGCGCGGATATCTGCGCAGAAGGTGCGTCTGGTGGCTGACCAGGTTCGTGGTCTGCCGGTGGAAAAGGCGGAGCAGCTGCTCGCGTTCAGCACGAAGAAGGCGGCGCGCATCATGAAGAAAGTGCTGCTCTCGGCGATTGCGAATGCCGAGCACAATGACGGCGCGGACATCGACGAGTTGTCGGTGGCCCGTGTCATGGTCGATGAAGGCCCGACACTGAAACGGGGCAGGGCACGCGCCAAGGGCCGTGGGACTCGAATTTTGAAGCGCACCAGTCACATCACGCTGACTGTTGCCGACGACGAATAAACCGGGACAAGCATTATGGGTCAAAAGGTACATCCGATCGGCATCCGCCTGGGCATCGCCAAGGACTGGAATTCCACCTGGTACGCGGAGAAGGGAGATTTTGCGGAACAGCTGAACTCCGACCTCGCGGTCAGGAAATTCCTGCAGAAGCGTCTGGCGCAGGCTTCGGTCAGCCGCATCCAGATCGAGCGGCCGGCCAAGTCCGCAAAGATCACGATACACACCGCGAGGCCGGGAATCGTGATCGGCAAGAAGGGCGAGGATATCGAGCGTCTGCGGCGTGACGTCAGCAACATCATGGGCGTGCCGACGCACATTTCCGTGGCTGAAATCCGCAAGCCCGAACTCGACGCCCAGCTGGTCGCGGAAGGCATCGCGCAGCAGCTCGAGCGGCGCATCATGTTCCGCCGCGCGATGAAGCGTGCGGTCGGCAATTCGATGCGTCTCGGCGCGCTCGGCATCAAGGTCAAGATCTCCGGCCGTCTGAACGGCGCGGACATCGCCCGCAGCGAATGGTACCGGGAAGGCCAGGTGCCGTTGCACACCTTGCGGGCGGATGTGGACTACGGCTTGGTCGAAGCTGCGACCACTTACGGCATCCTCGGTGTCAAGGTCTGGATTTACAAGGGCGAGATATTCGACCTGTATGAACCGCAGGCGGAAACCGAAACCCGGCAACAAAAGGGTAAGAACTAGGAACCAGGACAATGTTGCAGCCGAAACGAACAAAATTCAGAAAGCAGATGAAGGGCCGTAACCGCGGCATGGCACAGGTGGGTAACCGTGTCAGCTTCGGTGAATTCGGACTCAAGGCGACGACCCGCGGTTTTGTGACCGCCCGACAGATCGAAGCCGCGCGTCGCGCCATTACCCGCTATGTCAAGCGCGGCGGCAAATTGTGGATCCGGGTGTTTCCGGACAAGCCGATTACGAAGAAGCCGGTGGAAGTCCGTATGGGTAAGGGCAAGGGTAACGTCGAGTACTGGGTCGCGCCGATACAGCCCGGCCGCGTGCTCTATGAAATCCAGGGCGTTTCCGAGGAAGCGGCCCGCGAAGCTTTCCGTTTGGCCGCCGCCAAGCTGGCGGTCAGAACCACATTTGTATCCCGCTCGGTGATGTGATGGATATTGAAGACATGAAAGGCAAAACGGTCGTTGAATTGCGTGACGAACTGGACAGTCTGTTGCAGGAGCAATTCAACCTGAGAATGCAAAAAGGAATGGGTCAGATGACCAACGTTCATGAGTTGCGTCGTGTACGCCGCGATATCGCGCGTGTAAAGACCGTCATGACGGAAAAATCACGAAAAGGTAATGCGGCATGACTAGCACAGATGTAATCCGGCGCACCCAGACCGGGCGCGTCGTCAGCAACAAGATGGACAAGAGCGTCACCGTGTTGTTGGAACGGCAGATCAAGCATGCGCTGTACGGCAAGTACATCAAGCGTTCCACGAAGGTGCACGCGCATGATGAAGACAACAATTGTGGCGAAGGTGACAAGGTCTTGATCGCCGAGTGCCGCCCGTTCTCGAAAACCAAGAGCTGGCGGGTCATCGAGATACTGGAGCGGGCGCAATAGCCCGGCCGGCGGTCTATTCCGGAGAATACGAATATGATTCAGATGCAATCCATGTTGTCAGCCGCCGATAACAGCGGGGCACGCCAGGTGATGTGTATCAAGATCCTGGGCGGTTCCAAGCGGCGTTATGCGGGTATTGGCGACATCATCAAGGTGACCGTCAAGGACGCGATCCCGCGCGGCAAGGTCAAGAAGGGCGAGGTCTATGACGCGGTCGTCGTGCGCACCCGCAAGGGCGTGCGCCGCAACGACGGTTCGCTGATCCGCTTCGACGGCAACGCCGCGGTCTTGCTGAACAACAAACTCGAGCCGATCGGCACCCGCATTTTCGGACCGGTCACGCGTGAACTGCGCTCTGAGCGGTTCATGAAAATAGTCTCGCTGGCCCCCGAAGTACTGTAGGCGGGAGGAGCAGGAACAATGCAACGCATACGTAAAGGCGATGAAATCATAGTCACCACCGGCCGCAGCAAGGGTCAGCGCGGGCACGTGTTGCGCGTGCTGGAAGGCGGGCGCCTGCTGGTGGAGAACATCAACATGCTCAAACGGCACACCAAGGCCGACCCGGGCCGTAATGTTTCGGGCGGCATCGTCGAGAAGGAAGGCCCGATCCACGTGTCCAACGTGGCGATGTTCAACACGGCCACCGGCAAAGCCGACAAGGTGGGCTTCAAGACGCTCGAGGACGGCCGCAAGGTGCGAATTTTCAAATCCACCGGCGAAGCCGTGGACATCTAGAGATCAGGACAATGGCGAGATTACAGCAGCACTACAAAGAGAAGCTGGTCCCTCAACTGATGGAGCAGCTGGGCCTTCAGAACGTCATGGAAGTGCCGAAAATCACCAAGATCACCCTCAACATGGGTGTGGGTGAAGCGGTTACCGACAAGAAGGTCATGGCCAACGCGACCGGTGACATGATGGCGATCGCCGGGCAGAAGCCGGTGGTGACGCTGGCCCGCAAGTCGGTCGCGGCTTTCAAGATCCGTGACGGCTGGCCGGTGGGCTGTCGCGTGACGCTGCGGCGGGAACGCATGTACGAGTTCCTGGACCGGCTGGTCAATGTTTCGATACCGAGAATCCGGGATTTCCGCGGTTTGAACCGGAAATCATTCGACGGCCGGGGCAATTACAGTTTCGGCATCAAGGAACAGATCATGTTCCCTGAAATCGATTTTGACAAGATCGACGCGATTCGCGGCATGGATATCACCATCACCACGAGCGCAAAGAACGACGAGCAGGGCCTGGCGCTGTTACAGGCTTTTAACTTCCCATTCAAGGAAAAAAGGTAAGGGTACCCGGCATGGCAAAAGTATCGATGATCAACCGCGAAAAGCGGCGATTGAAGCTGGTGAAGAAGTACGTGGGCAAGCGGGCTGAACTGAAGGCCGTCATTTCGGACCCGGAAGTCGGGTTCGAGGAAAAGCAGCAGGCCATATTTGCGCTGCAGAAACTGCCGCGTGACTCCAGCCCGGTACGCCAGCGCAACCGCTGCGAAATCACCGGGCGGCCGCGCGGTTTTTATCGCAAGTTCGGCCTGTCACGCAACAAGTTGCGCGAAGCGACCATGCGCGGGGATGTGCCGGGCCTGAGAAAGGCCAGCTGGTAAGCGCCAACGGGCGGGTCTTGACCCCGGCTTAACGAGAAACAAGGTATTTAATCATGAGTATGAGTGACCCGATTGCCGACATGCTGACGCGCATCAGAAATGCGCAGGCGACCAACAAGGTTTCGGTCAGCATGCCGACTTCAAAAATGAAAGTCGGTATCGCCAAGGTTTTGAAAGACGAAGGCTTTATCAACGATTACCGCGTGGATGAAAATGACGGCAAGCCGCAGCTTGAGATCGTGCTCAGGTATTTCGAGGGCCGTGGCGTCATCGACAGCATGAGACGCGTCAGTCGGCCCGGTTTGCGCCAGTACCGGCGCAAGGACGATTTGCCGCGCGTTCTCGATGGACTCGGGATTGTCATCGTCAGCACGTCTAACGGCATCATGACGGATGCCGCCGCCCGCGCCGCAGGCCAGGGCGGTGAAGTGATCTGTTACGTGGCTTAGTGCCCCGAGGAGAAAACGAATATGTCACGCGTAGCCAGCAGTCCGATCAAATTGCCTTCCGGTGTTGCCATCAGCATCGACGGCTCGCAGCTGAACGTGAAAGGGCCCAAGGGCAGTCTCGACCTGGACCTGCATCCCAGTGTGAGCTTTGACGAGAACGACGGCGAGTACCTGGTCAAGCCGGACAGCGATGCCAATTTGGCCATGGCGGGTACCTTTCGCGCGCTGGTCAACAACATGGTGACCGGTGTCAGCGAAGGTTTCCAGAAGAAGCTGCAACTGGTGGGCGTCGGTTACCGTGCGCAGGTCCAGGGCGATACCCTGAACCTGTCGCTGGGTTTCTCGCACCCGGTGGAATACAAGGCGCCGGAAGGCGTCACGATAGAAACGACGTCACAGACGGAAATCGTAGTCAGCGGCTGCGACAAGCAGAAAGTCGGCCAGGTGGCAGCGGAGATTCGCGCGTATCGCCCGCCGGAGCCCTACAAGGGCAAGGGTGTGCGCTACGCGGATGAGCGCGTTGTCAGAAAAGAAGCCAAGAAAGCCTGATGAAGCGGCCGTTCAAGAGGAATCAGAGATGGACAAGAAACTAGCGCGTTTGCGCAGAGCCCGTAAAGCGCGGGCACATATTCGGCGCATGGGTGTGCCGCGTCTGACCGTGCACCGCAGCGGTCGGCACATTTATGCGCAGGTGATTGCGGCCGAAGGCGGCCGCGTGATCGCCGCGGCGTCGACCGTGCAAAAGGAGCTGAAGAGCGGCTTGTCCAGCACCAGCAACAAGGATGCCGCCAAGGCCGTGGGAAAGGCGATAGCCGAAAAGGCAGTGGCCGCGGGCATTTCCGACGTGGCGTTCGACCGTTCCGGTTACCGCTATCACGGCCGGGTTGCCGTGCTGGCCGATGCGGCGCGCGAAGGCGGGCTGAAGTTTTAGGCCAATTGAATTAGCAAAGCAGGTAAAAAGATGTCGAGAATGGACAAAGAGAACAGCGATGGCATGCTCGAGAAGCTGGTCGCCGTCAATCGTGTGGCCAAGGTTGTCAAGGGTGGCCGGGTATTCGGCTTTACCGCTCTCAGCGTGGTGGGCGACGGCAACGGTAAGGTCGGTTTCGGTTACGGCAAGGCCAAGGAAGTGCCCGTCGCAATCCAGAAGTCGATGGAAAAAGCGCGTCGTGACATGGTCACGATACCGCTCAAGGACGGCACGCTGTGGCACGCGGTCAAGGCCCGGCACAGTGGTTCCAACGTCTATATGCAGCCCGCCTCCGAGGGCACCGGCGTGATCGCCGGCGGCGCCATGCGCGCTGTACTGGAAACCGTTGGCGTGCGCAACGTGCTGGCCAAGAGCGTCGGCTCGAACGCGCCGATCAACCTGGTCAGGGCGACGATCAAGGGACTCAAGTCCATGCAGAACCCCGAGTCGGTGGCAGCCAAGCGCGGCAAGCCGGTGGACGACATTCTCGCAAACCATAAGTGAGCGAAACCATGGCGAAGAAAAAACATATCAACGTGACGCTGGTCCGGTCTCCGGTCGGGACGCAGCCCAAGCACAGGGAATGTATCCGCGGCCTCGGTCTCAAACGCATGCACCAGACGGTCTTGCTGGAGGACACGCCTTCGATCCGCGGGATGGTCAACCAGGTCTATTACATGGTGCGGGTGGATCAGGCCTGAGCCGCTTCCGCACGAGGAAAGATAAGCTATGAAACTGAATACGATCAGCCCGGCCGACGGCTCGAAGAGGAGCGGCAAACGCGTGGGCCGCGGCATTGGCTCGACCGACGGCAAGACCGCGGGCCGTGGCCACAAGGGCCAGAAATCCCGTTCCGGCGGCTATCACAAGGTCGGCTTCGAGGGCGGCCAGATGCCGCTGCAAAGACGCCTGCCCAAGCGCGGGTTTGCATCCAGGCGCGCACGCTTCAGCGCCGAGGTGCGGTTGTATCACCTCGATGCCATGGATATCGACCTGATCGATATCGACGTGCTGAAGAAGGCCGGCGCCGTCAAGCATGACGCGCGCCAGGTCAAGGTCATCAATACCGGCGAGATCAAACGTGCTGTGACCCTGCAGGGTCTGGCGGTCACCAAGGGCGCGCGCGCCGCCATCGAGGCCGCGGGCGGCAAGGTCGAATAATGGCGAAGACGCCCTCACAGGTTGCTGAGACGTTTGGCGGTATCGGTCGTTTGACCGAACTGCGTCAGCGTCTCCTGTTCGTATTCGCCGCGTTGGTCGTTTACCGGATCGGTACGTTTATCCCGGTGCCGGGTGTAAACCCGCAGGCCCTGCTGCAGTTCATGAACTCGCAGCAGGGTACGATCATCGACGTTTTCAACCTGTTTACGGGCGGTGCGCTGCAGCGCTTTTCGCTGTTCGCGCTCGGCGTCATGCCGTATATCTCGGCCTCGATCATCATCCAGCTGATGACCAGCGCGCTGCCGCAGTTGCAGCAATTGAAGAAGCAGGGTTCGAGCGGCCGGCAGAAGATCACCCAGTACACGCGCATATTCACGGTGTTGCTGGCAGGTTTCCAGGCCGGCAGTGTCGCCCTGGCGCTGCAGAGCCAGTCGTCCATCGTGTTTGCGCCGGGCTTCGGCTTTATCTTCACGGCGGTAGTGACACTGACCGCCGGTACGGTGTTCCTGATGTGGCTCGGCGAGCAGATCACCGAGCGCGGCGTGGGCAACGGCATTTCCCTGATCATCTTCGCGGGTATCGTCGCCAGGCTGCCGAGTGCGATTGCCGGCACGCTGGAACTGGTCAACACGGGCCAGATGAGTATCCCGGCCACGTTGTTCGTCCTGTTCCTGATACTCGCCGTCGTCTATTTCATCGTCCGCGTGGAACGCGGTCAGCGGCGCATCACGGTCAATTATGCGCAGCGCCAGGGCAGGGTGGCTTATCAGAACCAGGCGACGCATTTACCGTTGAAGCTGAACATGTCCGGCGTGATACCGGCGATTTTTGCTTCGAGCCTGGTGATCTTCCCGTCGACGCTGGCCAAGTGGTTCTCGAGTTCGCAGGAACTCGACTGGCTGACCGACGTGTCGGCGGCACTGACACCCGGCAACTTGCCGTATACGCTGCTGTATTCGGCGTTGATCATATTTTTCTGTTTCTTTTATACGGCCCTGGTGTTCAATTCCAAGGAAACCGCGGACAACCTTAAGAAGTCCGGTGCATTCATACCGGGCATACGGCCGGGACGTC
>Ga0210064_1000110_pt1 | contig 37568 bp, 29 predicted proteins | sample Muzzi_CordC_D2_FD_185531 | JGI IMG/M metagenome (GOLD analysis project Ga0210064, IMG submission 185531) | Wetland microbial communities from San Francisco Bay, California, USA, that impact long-term carbon sequestration - Muzzi_CordC_D2 (SPAdes) | ecosystem: Environmental > Aquatic > Marine >... | reverse complement strand
GGTCGTGTTGCCGTTTTATATCCAGCAGGATGCCGTTGGAGTTAAAGAGGGTATAAACCTTGCGCTTTTTCAGGTGGCGGACCATCGCCGCCAGTTGCGGATTTAATAGCGGTTCCCCGACCCCGTGTAAAGTTGCCCGCTGGAGGTCCTCCAACTGGTCTGTAATCGAGCAAAAATCCTGCAGGGATATGTCGCGCTCCGGTTCGCGCTTGCCGTCATAGAGGATGCAGCCCCGGCATCTGAGATTACAGCGGTTGGTTGTCTCCAGATAGAGATTGCTGGGGAGCTTTATGTTTTGCTCTGCCTCAGACATAAAAATGTTTAAATTCAGGTTTAGCGATTCCGGCTTCAACGCTTGTCCGCCTCCGGTGGGTTCAGGGTTGAAACAAAACGAAAAGCATAATTTGCAGTGCCCATTGGCTTTAAGATTTGAAACCTCATATTAAGCTACATTTATAAGTATATGCCAGACCGAGTAAATCGCGGTTGAAAACCGCTCCCACAGCGCAGGCGCTTGCGCCGCGTGTCGCTTCGCTCCGTCTTTTTTAAAATCGAAATCCGCCGCAGGCGGACTTAAATCTTCAATATTCAATCGAAAATCTTCAATCCCTACGTTCCTCTCACAATGGTCGTGCAGATGCTGCCGGTTCGAAGCGGTTTTGCAGCCGATGAAAATTGTCCGCTTATTTCAATCTTTTTGCCCTGATAAATCGGGCAAAACTCATCGGGTTGTTCAAACTTTTTCCGCAGTTTCCGGCGGGCGGCGCAGCCGCCGCCACAATTTTTGACATGTTCACAATCCAGACAGAAGCGAGGCGTGTGATGGGTTTGCTTAAACAACGGCGATTCAAAAATAGCATGCCTTTGGACCACCAGGTCATCAATGCTCAGATTCGAATCCGGCCAATAAACACATGATTTTAATTTTCCGTCGGGAGCAACGCGCATGCTGCTGCCGCCACAGGGAGTACCTTTCAACCCATTGGCACCTAAAAAGGTGTTTACCAGGGGCTCCGTGACCGAGATGATTTCACTTTGATCAAAAAGGATCTTAAAAGCCTCCCAGTATTGATCAAAAGACAGCATATACTCATCCGTAAACATCGGCTGGTAAACATTTATGCGAAAATCAACACCCAGGCCAGCGGCCAGCCAGGCGATAGCACCCTGGTCTTTGTAATTCACATTCATCAAAACTGAAAGGAAAGAGACCCGCAGGCCCAGTTGCCGGCATCGCTCGACACTTTTCATGATCGTGTCCCAATTGCCCTCGCCACGGAATTGGTCCTGACGATTTCGATCGGGAAAATCAACCGAAAATTCAACATCACTGAAATATTTCAGCTTCTCATCAGGGGTTATGGAAAGCGTATAGCCGTTGGAGGCCAGGGTCAATTTTATTCCGAGACTGTGCAGATATTCAATGATATCAAAATACGCGGGGTTTAATCCGTTTTCGCCGGTGCCAAAACCGATCGAGCCGACTTTCAGGTTTTCGCATATTCTTTCAATATCTCGCAGGGTCAGGTTGTGAATATGATCCTGGTCGCGATAACAGTGAGCGCAGTTTAAGTTGCAATTATTGGTAAGTCCGATTCCGAGGGAAATCATGGCTCCACCCCCCTTGCTGATTGCGGGTTTTAAAACTTCGTAAATAAATATTTTAGCGGTACGAAAAACATGTAGTAGGTGGCCAACACCGTGCCTTTCAGGGTGCCGGTTACCTTTGATTTGCCGATGCGTTTGCGGTAATGGATCGGGACACTTTTAATCCGCAAACCGCGCCGGGCCGATTTGACCACCATTTCAACCGGCCAGCCGTATGTCATCTGCTCCATATTCAGATCGAAAAATAAATGGGCCCTGATCGCTCGAAAAGACCCGATGTCGGAAATTTTGATACCGTACAGCATCCGCAGCAACCAGGTGATGATGCGGTTTCCCACCCGGCCATGCAGGGGCATCGCGCCTTTGTCCAGAACCCCCTTGATCCGGCTGCCGATTACCAGGTCCGCCTGATCGTTGATTACCGGACCGGCAATTACTTCTATCTGGTCGGGATTGTCACTGCGGTCGCCGTCCAGGAAAACAATGATATCCGGGTCGCCGGCGGCTTCGGCACCGGCCAGGCAGGCAGCTCCATAGCCCCGGCGGGTTTCACGAACCACGCGGGCACCGGCCAATTCGGCCTGACCGGCGGTGTCATCGGTCGAGGCATTGTCCACCACGATGATTTCGTGGACGATGCCATCCGGCACGCCACGCACGACTTCGTCGATCGCCTTTTCTTCGTTATAGGCCGGAATGACAACCGAGATTCTCATAGCTCAAAACCGTCGGGCTTGCGCTCGGAAAATATTGCCCTGGCTGCTTTCACGCCAGTCATATTTTCTATAGATCCATCCGGCGGCAAGAAGGGCCAATAGAGGCAGATATTCTGCCAGCAGCACCCAGGTCGGCATAATTCCCCGGGCGGACACGTACTTTAGATAGGATAACGTGACCGTGCAGCTGAATATCAGCCAGGCCGGGCTGGGATAAAATGCTAAAAATGGAATTACCAGGATAACATACCAGGGATGAAGCGAGGCCGGCATCATAATCATCAACAATCCGGCTAATATAAGTGCGTACCGCACGACCCGATCGTCTGGTTTGCTTTTAAAGAAAATAATCAACCCCGCAGCCCCCAGCGCAACCATAAACAGTTGCGAAAGCAAATAATAATCCAGGCCGGGAAACAGGCGCATGATCAGATATTTAAGGCCGATATTGAAGCTTTCGTACGGGCTTTTCAGATAAATCGGCAGAAATCCGGATATTTTACCGCCGGCCTTCAAATAAGGCAGATAAAGCAGAGCCAGGGTAAAACTGAATAAAAGAATGCCCTTGACTCTTGCGCCGCGATTTAAAATAGCTGCCAGCAGCAGGGCCGGATACAGCTTAACGGCACTGGATAGGGCCAGCATGAAAACTGCCGGCATTTTTTTATGAAGCGCATACAATAAAAGGGCCGCCACCACCAAAAATACCATGAGACCATCCAGATGACCGCTATAGGCAATTTCGAATATGACAAGCGGATTCCAGGCATACAAAATGACCCGGTTGGCCTCAAAGCCAAATGTCTTGAGCGCGGCCGCCAGCACCAGCAGGGTCAGTATATCAATAAAAACCAACAGGCTTTTAAAGCCAGGGACATTGTCTCCCACCAACGCATATGAAATACGGAAGAAAATTTGAGCACCTGCCGGATATAGGGTCGGATATTCTTTGCGGTTGATGTTGGGATAGATTTGTTCGTCACGCAAATTTTTCAGTTCTTCAGCAGCCGGCGCATAGCGATACGGATTAATACCGTTTTGCTGAACGCGTCCATCCCAGATAAAGCGATACATATCTTTTGAGAGAACCGCCGGATCCAGCGGAATCAGGCTGAGCCTGAAGGCAACCGCAAATAATAAAATTATAGCCAGCAAAATCTTTGACCGGCCGATGGTTGATATATTTTTTAAGATTAAGACCACACCGGTCAAATAGAGAACACTTAAATACACGAACAGCGAAACGTAAACATGAATGTCCGTTTTATTTGAAAATTCCGGAACCCATTGAACAAGCCTGAAATTAAACAGGTAGATGACACCGGAGGTAACCCCCAACACCACGATCGCGGCATAAACCGGCCGCAGGTTGATGATGCCCGACGGCTTATGATTGGGTTTTGCCGTATCCATGTTTGACCGAAAGAAAAAATACGTAAAAAAATCCTGAAGTATAAATAAGCAGAAATGGGCTAACCAGATATTTACTGAAAAACAGAAACAACAATAATCCGGCTAATGAATAAAGACCCAGAATAAATTCGAGCACCGACACTGAATTTAGGGGGATGAAATACTTCGTGTCACGCCATCGATCCCCCCGTTTTTTAATGCCGTACTTTGGTGTCCGTATAAAGCCGCTTTCAATATTCAAAAAGGCTTCGAGCACAGCCTTGGTATTGTTCACTGCGATGCCGGTACCCAGGCACATCAGAAATGGCAGATACTTAATGCGGCTTTTCCAGTCAGGATAAAGTATTCGCTGCGAGAACAGATACATTGTCGAAGGCCCAAAAGTAGCGAGACAAAGGAGGGTGAAGATCATGATCGGCAATGCAAGATGATCAAAAAACCACTGTGAGTAGAGCATGGGGATGGAGGTCAGCACGACCAGCAGCATCATGGGATGAACCATGTAATGGGTCAGATGCAAAAATGCCTGGATTTTGACCAGAACTGGAAGTTTAGCGCGAAACAATTTACCGAAGTTTTTTTTGGCGGTTTGAATCGAGCCTTTGGCCCAGCGATGTTGTTGAGATTTAAAGGCATTGATGGTTACCGGCACCTCCGCCGGGCAGACCACATTCGGCGCGAAACATAACTTCCAGCCCCTCAGCTGCGCCCGGTAGCTCAAATCCAGATCTTCGGTTAAGGTGTCGGCCTGCCACCCACCGGCATCTTCAATGGTTTTTTTGCGCCATACGCCTGCGGTGCCGTTGAAATTCAGAAAGAAACCGCTCCAGGCCCGGGAGGCCTGCTCGACCCCAAAATGACCGTCGATTCCCATCGATTGCGCCCGGGTCAGCAGCGAGTAATCACTGTTGATGTGACCCCAGCGGGTCTGCAGCATTCCGACCTTCGAATCCATAAAATAGGGAACCGATTCCTTTAAGAAATCGGCATCCGGAACAAAATCGGCATCAAATATGCCGATCAGCTCTCCCTTGGCGATTTTCAACCCCTCTTTCAGTGCACCGGCCTTGTATCCCTTGCGGTCCCGGCGGTGGTGATATACGATATCAACCCCCCGGCGCTTCATATCCGCCACAAGGGCCTGAGCAATTTTGACGGTCTCATCGGTGGAATCGTCCAGGACCTGTATTTCAAGGAGCTCTTTCGGATAGTCCAGGCGGGATATCGACTTAATCAAGCGCTCGACAACATAAAGTTCATTAAAAATCGGCAACTGGATGGTTACCCGGGGCCAATTGTCCGCAGCGACATTTTGATAAAAATTTTTCTTGATTTTTTTATGCTGGCTGACGGCCTCGCGGCAATTGAGGCGATATAAAAACATCAGCAGATAGCTGTTCATCCCATACGTAAACAGGCAAACCAATGCAAACAGGTATATGATCAACCACACGTATTGTATGTTGTCCATCATAGTGCTGCCAGAGTGAATTAAATAATTGCCAAATCCAGCCGCAGCGGGACTTTGCACCCGGACGCGAGTTCAATGAAACCGACACCAATGTGCTATTTCTCAGCGCCGCTTCCGGCAGGGAAGCCACGCCAGAGGCGGACAAGCTCAAGTTGACCCGTGCGATGCGCAGGGTGGTAGCTGGTTTTAGGGGTTGATAATTATCAGAGTTCGATTTACCTGAATTATTTAGTTGTTGATGATTGGTCTGTTAAATTCTCAAAACCTTACACGGGTAAACTGGGAACTGGCCTAAATTGCTCTAAAAGGTCCAACCTTCCTGAGGCGCAAGAGAATGATGGTGTCGCTACCATGGTTTTCCATCCAGGGTAAATAAAATTTTAATCTTGAATCTACGCACAGGGGCCCATGCGAACAATGGGGTAAACCATGTATTTTTACGCTAAAAACACTTAACCAATTATATTTATTTAATCAAGCCTTGAAACTATGATGGCTTACGGGCAATTATCGTTGCCATTCCCATTTGAATATCAAACGATGAGACTTTATATCCGGACATCTCCAGAATTTCTTTTATCCATTGAGGCGAAATACGGAGCTTGCGAAAATCGCTTATTTTCATTTTCCACTGGTCTTCTATCTTTTCATAAACAATATCATGCACCTTTACATGCTGTGTTTCATATTCGACAAAGCACGTAAAAATACGATTGGCGTCGCTTCTGACCGGAATGAATCGATCGATTCCGGCTAATTCCTGGGTCATGTCTCTAAAGCTCAGAATCAAAATACCATCCCGCGTGATTGCAGGATAAGTATCTTTTATTAATTGTTGAACTTCCTCCGGACGCTGCAAGTGGGTCAGTGTATCGCCCATGCACACAATAATCTCAATGGCCGCCGGGCTATGCTCGACAAAATTTAACATGTTATCCTGTATGGTTACGATCGGCAAACCGTTGGCCGTTTTTTTGAGCTCCGATAGCAGCTGCCGGTTCGTATCCAGGGCAATGACATTAAAGCCGATCTCAGCCAGGGGAATGGACTGGAAACCGGATCCGGCTCCGAGATCCACAGCAACTCCTGTACTTTGCGGCCGAATATCGTGATCACGAAAAAAAATTCGGTTTTGCTCGATTTTTAAATCAGACCCGCCGCAAATCCATGAATAGTAAGCGGCGAGCAGGTTGTCATAATGATCTTCGACACTGGCCATTGCCGTTGATTTCCTTTTGAATGGGGATGTGAATTTCCTGTTTAGCAGGATTTTAAAAATATTGGAAATAATTCTTTAGGATCGGGGGATGTTTTACGCGATATGGTTAACGGGATGACCGGGAATATAATTTGATGGGCTTTTGTTCGGCGTTGTCGATGGTGTCTGGCGGATGCGTTGTCCGCTAGACGCCAGACACCATTTTTAACCGCTTTCAGCTGGTGGCCTATTCACCGCCACCGTACTTAAAAGAGAGATTAACCCGGGCGCGAAAGGCTGAAACTTTACCGTTTTCAACTTTCATGTCCAGTTTTGTCACCTCGGCCACTCTCAGATCCCTGAGGGTCTGGCTGGCTCTTTCAACAGCATTTTTGGCAGCTTCTTCCCAGGAATTCGCGCTGCTTCCTACCAGTTCTATTACCTTGTATACACTTTCAGTCATTTTTTACTCCTTTCTTGTGCGTTAACAAATTGGCACAATTCTGGTCCCTATCCGGCACAGGAAGAAAGCTTATTTTCCATCCTCTGCCACCTTACTGTCGAAAATGGATCCGGTTGGTTCCCCTATCCTCCGCCGGCAGACAACCATCCCTTTGGAGGCTTTAACCTGGTACTTTCAATAAACCCTTTTCCATTGTATCCTACGAGAGGTCTGTCTGAGTCCAATTGCGTGAAGAATCAATTGGGAGCTTGGGGTTCACGAAACATATACGGCCGAAGTAGAAAAAGAAACGGAAAATACGCAACGGCCTGTCAAAAGGAGAGTATCCTGCTCAACATGGAAAAATCCGATCAGATGCGCTTGAGAAGAATGACGAATATGTGAATGTGGTCTGCTGGTGCGAGATCCGAGATACCCATGACAGCGTGAGCATAATAGATACACTAAACAATGAAGTTGCGAAAGTCAAGGTTGAAAATTCAGCCAATTTAATGCTTGATTATGTCATGAATCCTTTATATTAAAACTGGCTTAATAATTAGAAAGGTGAAATTGGATGAAACCTGAAAGCTTGATTAGCAGACCGACAACGGACCTGACCATTAACCTGGATGATATCTGTAACCTGATAGCACAAACCCAGCTGGCCAGTGGAGAGATTCCCTGGTGCGAAGGGCAAAAGACAGATCCCTGGGATCATGTTGAAGCTGCGATGGGGCTCTCCATTGGCGGATACCTGGGCCAGGCGCAGCGTGCGTTTGACTGGTTGGCGGGCATGCAGCACGACGACGGCAGCTGGTATTCGGCCTATATGCTCGGAGCTCCGGAAGATAAAACCCGGGATGCCAATATGTCCTCGTATATTGCCGTGGGGGTGTTTCACTATTATCTCATTACCGGCGATTTGTCATTTTTAAAGCAGATGTGGCCCAATGTTTGCGCCGCCATTAATTTCGCCCTGGGTCTGCAGGTTCAAACCGGCGAGATTCACTGGGCCATCAGCCCGGAAGGCAAAGTTGATCCGATGGCTTTGTTGACCGGATCCAGCTCGATTTACATGAGCCTGAAATGCGCCCTGGCCATCGCCAAAATACTCGGGCATCCGACAGCGCAGTGGCACAATGCTTTAACTAAGCTTGGTCATGCCATCAGGCATAAACCGCACCTGTTTAATATGACCAAATCCCGCTTTTCCATGTACTGGTTTTATCCGATTCTGGCCGGTGCTTTAACCGGAGCCGACGCTCACAGGCGAATCGATAAATACTGGAAAAAATATGTCATAGAGGATCGAGGCGTTTTGTGCGTTTCCGACGAGCCATGGGTGACCATTGCCGAGACATCTGAGCTGGTTATTGCACTGTCAGCCATGGGAAATCAGGAACTGGCGAAAATCGTGTTTAGCTGGATTGTCGATCGGCGATATGAGGATGGTTCGTACTGGTGTGGTTTTACCTGCCCCGAAATGATTATCTGGCCGGAAGAGAAAATTACCTGGACCAATGCCGTGGCCCTGATGGCTGCCGACGCCATCTACAACCTGACTCCGGCTGGTCAGCTGTTCAGTCACAATTTTTGGGAGAACTCGGGGATAGGGTTGGGTTAGTATTCCATTTGTGGGTTGTGACATGCTTAGGGTTTCAGGTTTCAGGTGTCAGGCAGTGCCGGTGCTAAGTGTTGGATAATGTGGAATTTACTTTGTAGTATTTTAGAACCGAATTTCAGCCTTTAAATTAAAATTACCACTTCCTTATTTTTTGTATATCCACTCTTTTGCGTACCAGGCAATTAAAGTAATCGTAATTTACGGATCAGCTTTGCTAAAAGCTGCTGACACCCGAAACCTGACACCTGACACCTTACGCCTTAATAATCGACTCTCTTACAATAAACTCCGAAAATCGAACACTCACGCCCAATGAGGAATGCTATTGCGAAGAGACCACCGTCCATACTACCTCAAAAAAGCCTACGTCAAATTTCAGGAGTTTTATGTCAATCACTTCCTGCGTCCCCAGTTGGAATCTCTCGGCAAGGGGTTTATGTTTATACGTCCCTGGCATGTCGAAATCTTCGGTACTCCCATTGAACTGGGTGATTATGTCAATGTCGTGGCGTCTTCCGATAAACCGGTCAGACTGGCAATCTGGTCGATGCAACCGGGGCAGGGCCGCATTCGAATCGGCAACTATTGTTTGATTTGTCCCGGGGTTAGAATCGGTTCGGCCCATGAAATTACGGTGGGTGACAATTGCATGATTGCCAGCAATGCTTATCTCACCGATTCCGATTGGCATGATATTTACAACCGGATTTCCATGGGGAAAACCGCACCCGTCAATATCGAAAATAATGTCTGGATCGGTGACAGCGCCATTGTCTGCAAGGGAGTCACCATTGGTGAAAACAGCATTGTCGGCGCCGGTGCGGTTGTGGTGGATAATGTTCCGGCCAACTGTGTGGCGGCCGGCAACCCGGCCAGGATCGTCAAACAGCTTGATGTCGGTGAATCGTTTACGACCCGCGCCCAGTTTTTTTCAGAACCGGACAAGCTGTTTCGCGGATTTGATCAAACCGACAAGGCGCTTTTAAGTGAAAATACGCTGCTGCACTGGCTGAGATATCTTTTATTTCCGTCGAAGACAGACTAAAAAAGAGATGACAGAAGTTTGAAGTGGGAAGTCGGACCCGCCGTCGTCCGAAAGAACTGGACTATGGCGCGGTTAGCATGCGGAAGTCGAAAAAACAACGCAAAGGGCAGAGAGCACAGTGTAATGACAGAGAACCCGTTGTCGCCCTATACGGCTATGACGCGCCACGCAGAGGACGGATACAAGGTTTCAGATATTAATCTTCATTTATATCAAAACCAGGGAAATGTTCTTTTGCACATTCCGGACAGATTCCATGGCTAAAGTCGGCCAGTGAATGTTTTTGCATATAAACATCAACCCGCTCCCAATAGCCTTTGTCATCTCGAATCCTTTTACAATAGGAACAAAGTGGTAATATGCCTCTTAAGGCTTTTATCTCTTTTAATGCGTCCTGAAGGTTCTGGATTAGTTTTTCCCGTTCTTCCTCCATCTGTTTCTGCCTTGAAATATCCCGTAAGCTTGATCTGCCTTGTACAATGTTACCATTCGCATCACGTATAGCCGAAACATTTAAAGATACCTCAATGGTGCTTCCATCTTTTCTTCGCACCTGCAATTCTTCTCCTTTTATTAATCCCGTCTTCACAAACAATGGGAATATAGTCGATTTTGCATGTTCAGCACTATCGGATGCATAGATGTCAAAAACCGGGCGGCCAATAATTTCTTCTTTTTTATAGCCCAAGATCTCAACAAGGGTCCGGTTACATTGAAGAATCGTTCCTTTATCGGCATCAACTGAAACGAACATATCGGGGGCGTTGTCATAAAGATCCTGATACTTGCGCTCACTCTCCTGCAGTGCCGTCTCAGCCAGTTTGCGTTTGGTGATATCACGCACAACACCCAGAATCTCCGCAGGATTTCCCTGCGCATCAAAAATAAAATTGGCATGAGTCTCAACAGGCAGAGTATGCCCGTCCTTATGAACTGCATCAAGCTCCAATATCTCAGGGGCCTTCCGGTTGTTTGAAAGGGCTTCCATTAGCCTGTCCCGTTGTTTTACATATGACTCCGCTGTCACTGTATCCTGCGCTTTAAGAGAGAGTCCCTCCTCTACAGTGTATCCCAATAATCTTTCGATCGAAGGGCTAATATAGGTATATTGTTCGGTCTCTATATTTAATTTGTATATGACATCAGCGGAATTTTCTGCAAGAAGTTTGTATTTTTCTTCACTCTCGCGCAGTGCCTCTTCTGCCAGCTTACCCTCAGATCTGGCTTGCTCTAGCTCCCTAATTCTTTGCTCCAATTCTTCATAGGCTGGCTTATCGGCCATTAGAAACGCCTCCAAGTACAAAAAAAGACCATAAATTGATAACTTTGAAACTGCCTTAAAACAGCTTGTTAAATTATTTTTATATACTATCGAGTCTCTTCAATTAACTCATCCAACCCGTCGACTCAATCAACTAAATTCTCTCCAACGCCTGCCGGAGATCCTCAATCAGCAGATCCACATTTTCAACGCCGACTGAAAGCCTCACCAGGCTTTCGCTGATGCCGGCTTTGGCGCGGTTTTCGGGGCTCAATCCGGCGTGGGTATTGGTGATGGGTTGATTGGCCAGACTCGATACGCCGCCGAGACTGGTTGCCAGCTTGATTAATTTCAGATTGTCCATAAATTGCTTGGTTTGATCGAAATCGCCATTGACTTCAAAACTGAGCATCCCGCCGAAGCCACTCATCTGCTTTTTGGCGATCTCATGGTCGGGGTGGGAAGGCAGACCCGGATAGTAGACGGATTTAATTTTTTGGTGTTCATCGAGAACGGCGGCAATTTGCAGGGCGCTTTCATTCTGACGCTGGATGCGCAGCTCCAGGGTTTTAATTCCCCGCAGGGCCAGAAATGCGCTCATGGGATCCATCACACCGCCTAAAATCTTGCGGTAAGTCCAAATCTGATCAAAATACGCTTCGTTGCAGCAGACAAACCCGGCCGTGATATCGTGATGTCCTCCCAGGTATTTGGTCGCACTGTGGATGACGATATCCACTCCGAGATTAACAGGTCGCTGATTGATCGGGGATGCAAAAGTTCCATCGAGCATCACAACGGCGCCTTTTTCATGGGCCGCTGCGGCCAGGGGCTTGATATCCGCTATTCGCAGCAACGGATTGGTAGGCGTTTCAAGATATAACACTGAAACCCCCTTTTGAATTTCAGCGATAAACTGGTCGGTCTTCCAGCAATTAATGAATACCGGCTCGATATTAAATTTCGTTAACACATCGTTTAGCAACTCAAATGTTCCGCCGTATATTTCCCGGGTGGCAATGACCCGGCTGCCGGATTTTATGCTGGCCATAACGGCCGTAGTGATCGCCGCCATGCCCGACCCAAATCCCAGGGCTTTGTCGTAGCCTTCAATTGCGGCCAGCTCCTTTTCGACCTCAACCACCGTGGGATTATCCCATCTTGAGTATAAATATCCGCTGCGATTTTGCACGACATCGATCAGATCATCGGATTTATCGAATTTGTATGTCGCCGTCAGATACACCGGCGGTATGACAGGTTTGCCTTTCATTCGGGTCACTCCTTTCAATCGAATTTATCCGCCTCAAAAATAGGCAGTGCAAACATGCAAATGGTCATCGAAATGCGTTTGTAGTTTTATCAACCCAATAAATCAACCATAATCTTCTGTACGCCTGATTGTATCCAAAAAAATATTGACAAGTAATAATAAAAATTATAAATAGAAAGACCGGTCGGTATAAAAAATTTCCAACTATTTTTTTATACTGAATGATACCGATATCCAGTGCGGACTCAACTCATTTTTTCAGGACGGATTAATCAACCTTTCAACCATTCAATTATTCAACGAGATCCACCATGGCAACTAAAGGCTCTCAAACCCGTCGAAACATTATTGAAAACTCGCTGCAGCTCTTTTCGGTAAAGGGTTACTACAACACATCCATCAGCGACATATTGGATGCCAGTGGACTGACCAAAGGCGGACTCTATGGTCATTACGCCAGCAAGGAGGATATCTGGTACGCTGTTTATGATGAAGCGGTCAGCATCTGGAAGGGCATTGTTTTCAATGGGATCCGTAACGACGCGGATCCGCTGAAGCGGATCGAAAAATTTATCGAAAATGACATGCATGACTATCTGGGAGCCGATATCTTTGACGGCGGCTGCTTTTTTCTCAACATGCTGGTCGAACTCTCCGGTCAATCGGCTCCAATGAGCAAGCAGATTCTGCGCGGCTTTGTCCGGTTGTCCGGTTTGCTGCGTTCCTGGCTGGAGGAGGCTGATCAAAAAGGTTTGCTGCAGCCAGGCCTGGATTTCAAGGAGATTGCCAACTTTATTATTATATCCCTAAATGGTGCAGCGGCACTTTACATATCCAGTCGCGATAGATCCATTCTGGAGCAAACCATTCGCCAGCTTCAGACTTATATCAATCAGTTGAAAAAATAGAGTCGCGATCGATTGTGGATTTAATCAATCTCGGATTTTAGATTTGGGATTGTGGATTTTAAAGCGGTAAGTTTCCAAATTTATATCTAATAAAAATACCGACCGGTCTGTATTGTATCTCAACTGAGTGAAACTCAATTGAGAGGTATTCGGTATACGGCACTGGGTAATGGTATTCAGGAATGGGTTCGATTTTAATATAACACCCTGGATTGCAGTCTAAAATGAGTTGCACGAGACCACAAAACCAATCCCTGATAGCCAATAACCAGTATCTGTACTCAAAGCTCCAGCACGCCAGCAGGCTCCTATCAACTCTGAAGTGAAAGGATAACCGCATGGGATTTGACCATTTGCTTGCCGACAGAACCCGAGCCATGGATGTGAATGTTATCCGGGAAATTTTAAAAGTCGTCTCGCAACCCGGAATGGTATCACTGGCTGGAGGAATTCCGGCGCCGGAAAGTTTCCCGATGGAAATCATGCGTGATTTAACATCGATTGTAATCGATAAATATGCCTCAAAAGCGTTTCAATACGATCCGACTGAAGGATTCGGCCCCTTGAGAGAGGCGTTGGTCGACTACCTCCGGCAAAAAGGGATTAAATCCACGAAGGAGGAAATTCTGGTTGCCAGCGGATCCCAGGGAGTATTGGACGCTATCGGAAAAGTTCTCATCTCAAAAGGCGATCTAGTGGCGGTGGAGGCCCCGACTTATCTGGGCGCACTTCAGGCGTTCACGCCTTATGAACCACATTATGTCAGACTGGATACCGATGATGATGGTCTGGATCCGGCATCTCTTGAAAAGGCTCTTGATCGCGGCGGGATAAAGTTCATTTACCTGGTGCCGACATTTCAAAATCCGACCGGCAGAACCATCACCTTAGAACGCCGCCGGCAAATCGCGGCCATCATCAAAAAATATAACGCGTTGCTCGTGGAAGACGACCCTTACGGATCGCTAAGGTACCGCGGCCAAGATATTCCAACCATCCAATCTCTTGCACCGGGCAATGTGGTTTACATCAGCACACTATCCAAGGTATTTGCACCGGGGCTTCGAATAGGTTTTTGTGTGGCCCCTGAGTTAATTCGAAAATGGCTGGTAATTGTTAAACAGGGCACCGACCTGCACAGCAGCACGTTTAATCAGGCCCTGGCCGCTGAATACATTGCCGGTGGATTTCTGGAGCGGCATTTACCGAATATTATCAACCTATATCGTCCCAAACAGGAAGCCATGCTTTCAGCCCTGGACAGCCATATGCCGGATGATTTTACCTGGTCGCGGCCGGAAGGCGGCATGTTTATCTGGGCTGAAGGCCCCCGCGGTCTGGATATGGAGAAGTTGTACTGGAAAGCAGTGGAGAAAAAAGTGGCTTTTGTGCCGGGAAAATATTTTTATACGGATCCGGGAGAAGGCATGGAAACCATGCGGCTTAATTTCACCATGGCAGATGAAAAAACAATCGATTGGGCGATAAAAACGCTATCTGAATGTATTCGTTAAAGTATCTGAAATTTTAGAATCTAAAAACCATATTTAATCCCAAACGCAGCAAAATTAGATGCGCCGGCGCCAATCGTCTCTTTTATGCTCGAACGGTGATGTACACGATAGACGAAATCCCAACGGGGATATTCCGGCAGCCCGAGGGTTAATTCAAACATCAGGTAGTTGAGCCATTTCCCGGCATCTTCATCGTCCTCGTATTCAATTTGGGAAGTTTCAGTGTTATAAGATAATCCATCGCCGACGGCAAAACTGGTGTCCAGGTATTTTTCCCACGGAAATCGGTGCCAACGACCGATTATTAATCCGTTAAATTGCCATTGGTGTTCGTTGCCGAAATATTTTCCAACCTGACCTTCAACTTCGAAACTGATCCAATTTTCATAACGCCAAAATTCTCTGGCTAAAGCTGCCGCGCCGATATAGGTATCATCTTCAAAACGCATATTGAAGATTAAGGTATTTTCTAAATCGGGTTGAACAGCAGGCCCGCCGAAAATGGTCAAAAACCATTTGTGCTCAGGGATCTTATTTTCGTTTCCGGCATCATCAGCGAATGAGTATGTCATCGATAACAACAAAAGTGAAATCAGAACGGTTGGGTAAAGCAGATATCGAAAAATCAATATATTCTCCTCTGAACTTAGAATCCGGCCAAGCCATGTCGCTTGAATTTAAAGAAAAGAGACTTAGCATAAATAATACTAAATTGGTAGCAATATGTTCGGTCAGCAGTTGGCGGATATTTGCGTGCAAAATTAAGAAGTTAGAATCTGTTGATTGTCTCATTTCAAAACGAATCCGGCCGCGAATACGGGATGTCTCACAATGTTTGCAGGCTTGCCAGCGTCCGCGCTAAAAGCCTTCAATAAACTAGTATCACTAAATTTCATGCAGGATTCAGTTGGGATCTACTTCGTCAGTAGGATGGGCCATGTCTAAATCATCGGCAACATTTTTGGAGTCTGAAAACGGATGGTCGTACCGGATGCGATTGCGGTTAAGGCAGCTGGTGGCCGTTGAGCCCGGCGAGATGCGGGCGCTTCTCTGGTCGTTTATCTACTTCTTTGCACTGCTTTGCAGCTACTATATTATTCGTCCCATGCGCGATGAGATGGGCATTGCGGGCGGAGTTGATAAGCTGCAGTGGATGTTTACCGGAACCTTTGTGGTCATGCTGGCCGCCGTGCCGCTTTTCGGCTGGGTGGCCAAACGATTTCCCGTGAGGCAGTTCTTGCCTTATATATATTATTTTTTTATCGCCAACCTGATATTGTTCTTTGCCCTATTCAAATCGGATATAACCGATGCCTACGTGGCGCGGGCATTTTTCATCTGGGCCAGTGTCTTTAATTTGTTCATCGTTTCGGTTTTCTGGAGTTTCATGACGGATATTTTCAACAACGACCAGGCCAAGCGGCTGTTTGGTGTTATTGCGGCCGGCGGCACGGCCGGAGCATTAACCGGACCGGCTCTCACGGCCGCACTCGTCAATCCTCTGGGGCCGGCCAATATGCTGCTGATCTCCGTTGCTTTCCTGGCGATTGCCGTCTGGTGCATTCATCGGATCATCGCCTGGAAAAAATCAACCCATATTAATTCAAACAGAGACAGCCAACCGGACCTGGCCAAACCGGACGCCGGCCAGGAGCAAGCCATCGGGGGCAGCATCTTTGACGGCATCCGACTGGTGTTCAGCTCATCGTACCTGACCGGCATTTGCTTTCTGATCCTGCTTTATACCACCCTGTCCACATTTTTATACTTTCAGCAGGCTCAGATCATCCGCGACAGTTTTGACGATCCGGCCAAGCGAACCGCACTTTTTGCAGCAATGGATTTTTCCGTTAATTTTTTAACCATTATCTGCCAATTGCTGCTTACCTCACGCATCGTCCGCAAATGGGGCCTGAACTGGACGCTGGCGTTGATCCCGCTTTTGCTGGCAGTTGGTTTTTTGCTGCTCGGCATGATGCCGATGCTGAGTATCCTGATTGTCGTGCAGGTGTTGCGCCGGGCCGGCAACTATGCCGTGATGCGGCCGGCAAGGGAAATGCTATACGTCGTGCTCAGAAAGGAAGAAAAGTACAAGGCCAAAAACTTCATCGACACCGTTGTCTACCGCGGCGGCGATGCCGTCAGCGCCTGGGCCTATGCCGGTCTGAAAGCCGTCGGCCTAAATCTGGCCGGAATTGCCCTGGTTGCGGTTCCGCTGACTGGGATATGGGCCTTGATATCATTTAAGCTGGGAAAGCGGCAGGCACAACTGGCAGCTCAAAGCGATCGTGAGGACTAATACTCTGAGTGCCATTAAACGAAAAACGCTTAATGTCAGTGGTAAGTTGTTTGTTGTCGGTGGTTAAGAAAAATGAGTAACATTCAATTTAGCCGGTTGGAAAGTTTATTCCGCAAATGATTGTCACATTTACGAAGTTGATGCTGGATATTCAGTGGTGCTTCGGGAATGAAATGTAGTATCATCCTGTAACCAGTTTCCAGGATCAATAATAATGCCAATGGGTTACGTTTGAACGCCATAGTGCACCTATTCATAATTACGGTGACGTATTTTCAATATTTTTTTCCACCGCAGAGGCGCGAAGGGCGCAGAGAGTCCACCTGAGGCGGATTTATTTGCCGTTGAGAGGACGGCAAATAAAAAGATTCAAGCCCTGGGGGCAAATCACAAATCTGATCTTCGAATTGCATGGTTTCGTGTTACCATCAAATTTATGTTTGCCCAGAATCTAATTAAATGAGGGGCCGGGGTGTTTTTTGCGTCATGCCCGCGCAGGCGGGCATCCAGTCTACTCGGTACCGACATTTCTGGATTCCTGTCTTCGCAGGAATGACGGGCTTTTTCAGAATAAACTCCCCGACTGTTCAATTCAATAGCCTGAATATTTTCTGCCGCAGGCTGATTGTTTTTCATTTGCCTTCCTCTCAAAGGCAAATGAAAAGAAAAGTATCCTTTGCGCTCTCTGCGACTTTGCGGTGAAATTTAAAACTATTCATTTGCAGGAAGCTCAAATCATCGGCAGGGTTTCAGTAGATTATATGTTTATGAATATATGCACTTAGGTCCAATGCAATAGGGTAGGTATATCAACCCTGGATGTGCTATTTTCAGGGCGGATCAATTAACGGAGGTTTCAATAATGAACAACATCGCGAAGGAAATATCCCGCCGTCATTTTATTCAAGGACTAGGACTGATATCAGCCGGCATCGCATTGATGCCGCATGCTGTATTCGGCGATATTCGTCAGCCTATTAAACATGCCATACCATCTACCGGTGAGCACATTCCGGTTATCGGGATGGGAACATCGCGTACCTTTGATGCCGGGGATGATCCGGCAACTTTAGCGCAGCTTGGCCAGGTGCTGCAGGTCTTTTTCGATAACGGCGGTGCCGTCATCGATTCTTCTCCGATGTATGGTTCATCGGAAACGGTAGTCGGTAATCTGCTGAAAACGATCCCGAACAAAGACACACTGTTTGCAGCGACCAAAGTTTGGACCAACGGGAGGCAGAGCGGTATCGAGCAGATGCAGGAGTCCATGCAGCGCATGGGGGTTGCGGTAATGGATCTGATGCAGATCCACAACTTGAGAGATTGGAAAATTCACCTGCCGACCCTCAGGCAGTGGAAGCAGGAGGGCAAGATCCGCTATATCGGCATTACCACATCCCATGGTCGATATCACTCCGAGCTGATGCAAATCATGCGAACCGAGGAGCTGGATTTTGTCCAATTTACCTACAATATCGGCGACCGTGAGGTGGAAGCCAGCCTGCTGCCCCTGGCCGCTGACCGGGGGATTGCGACCCTGATCAATCGTCCATATCAGCGCGGCGCCTTATTTCGCAGTGTCAAGGGCCAGGCTTTACCGGAATGGGCCAGGGAGTTTGAGTGCCAGAGCTGGGGACAGTTTTTCCTTAAATTTGTCGCTTCGCACCCGGCGGTCACCTGCGTGATTCCGGCCACATCAAAGGTGAACCACATGGCCGATAACATGGCCGCCAATTACGGCAGGCTGCCTTCAGCGTCGATGCGAAAACGCATGCTGGAGTACTTCGAAAGGCTTTAATTTTGATCCGGTACACCGCACTTTTAAATTAGCCGCCCTCTCGCTTCGCTCGCTCGACAGACGCAGACGGACGCAGAAATTTTGCCCCGCAACTTGTGGCGGCGAAAACGTCAATCACGCTGAAACGGGAAATTATCATCACTTGTGCCTGAAAGGTATGATGCTTTTGCCTGGGCAGAGGTCGCCCGGGCAAAAAAATGAATTGTCCGCGATTTGTCTGCGTGTGTCTGCGGCTAAAATTAAAATATCTAATGGAAAGGCAAGTTTCGTGATTAAAAAAATCGCAGCTTTTTTAGGCTTACTTGTTTTTCTCTCTATTGGTGCCTTTTTTTTTAACTCGCCGGCGCCCATTAAAATACCCGATGATGTTGCTGGAAAGTTTTTTCGGATTAATTCTCAAAATATACGCTATATTGACTCCGGCTCCGGTACTCCGCTGGTTTTTATCCACGGATTCGGTGCTTCGACTTACAGCTGGCGCAAAAATTTAGACCCCATATCACAGTTCCATCGGGTTTGTGCGCCGGATCTGCCGGGATTCGGCTACTCGGACAAGCCCCTGGATGCCGACTATACCATCGATGCCTATGCTGATTTTATTATTCAATTTATGGACAAGCTGCAAATCAAAGAGGCGGTTCTGGTGGGGCATTCCCTGGGGGGTGGCATTGCGCTTTTAACCAGTTTAAAATATCCCTCCCGGGTCAAGGCGCTCATTCTGCTCGATGCCGAAGCCTATCCCATAACCCCGCCGCTGATGCTAACGGTCGCCAAACTGCCGGTCATCAGGTCTGTTATCCACCGGGCCATCGGTAAATGGGTTGTGCGCATCTCGCTTAAACGTTCCTATCTTGATCAGTCCCTGATTACAGACAATCTTGTGGATGAATATTACCGGCCGTTTCTGACAGAAAACGGCAAAGCTGCCGCAATCAAGGTGTTGCAGGCGCTGGATTTTGATAAGCTCAAAGACCTCCCCCGGCGCTATCGACGCATCCGGAAAAAAACACTGATCATCTGGGGCCAGGAAGACCGGATCAGTCGCATTCATTTAGCCCACAAGTTGAAAAAAGACCTGCCTTATGCCAAACTGAAGATCATCCCCGCCAGCGGCCATCTGGTTCAGGAGGAGAAACCTGAGGTCGTCAATCGCGCCATCCTTAATTTTGTTCGATAGATTCAATTTTTCAGGGAAAATGTGAAAATTCGAGATTGCTATCTTGACCACCACAATGTGGTGTTTATATTTTAGCTGGCAGATGTTTGGATGTTGAATTGTGATGATCAAGACAGCGCACATATTTTACGAGGTTTTGTTACCTATCTTTTCCCTGAATAGATTAGGTGAATAGTCATGAAATTTTAATTGTATCCTGGAGGGGATATAAAAATCGGCATTGAGACGCATTGCCGTGAAATTTCATTTCTTATGTATGAACATGTGCGTGTCATTGAAAGGGATACGTCGAGCTATATTTAAAACCATCACAGTTCAAAGGCCCCTTCTTAATTTCGGCTTATAAAACGCTGAACCTTATCAAATTTTTCCAATCCTTATTGGATTTTCTTAGGATAAATGTTTCTTTATGAATTCTCGGTATTTCTTTTGATCTGATATTTTCAGATTTCTAACCTGACAACGCTGTTTAGGGCGGGAGTCTATCTTAAGTTGGTTTGCAAGTTGAAAATTAATAAATTCTGATAATAAGGAGTCCTGGAATGAGCATGAAGCGCAAATTGGCCACGCAAGGCGATAATCAGGTCTTTGTCGTTTTCACATATTCTGTGTTGGTATTGAGTTTTATAGCGATGGGTTTTCTGGGGGGCTTGCCTTCGGCACAGGCACAGGCGGTCAACAAAATGCTAAGCCCTGATGGAAAAGATGATTATGTTTCAATTCCTGTCTGCCCAGAGCGTGATCCTCTGACGTTATCTTCATTTACCGTTATGGGGTGGATCAAGTTTTCCGATCCCCTAACTAGTAAGCGAGACGCAGCTACAAGCGCTTGGCGATTGGGAGGACCAACGCCTCCGGATACAGGTCAGACAATGACTCCAGACTTTTCCGGTGTGCTGACTATTGACATAAAAAAGGATGGAACCAACTTCTGGGGATTAGAGATATGCGACAGCGCTGATTGTGAAGGAGTCGTGTCGCCGATCAATGATTTAATCCCCGGTTGGCATCATCTGGCAGCGACTTACGATCATTCTACAGGTAGGATCGTTTTGTACCGTGATGGCATGGAAGTTAGTTCTGGAACAGTACCACTTGGTACACCGCTTCCCATCTGCCACATTACCCTGTTCAGACATGTGGCATCTCTAAATGCCGAAGGCGCAGACGAGTTTGCCTTGCTGGAGGGTGTTCTTTCTGCCGACGATATTGCCGGTACTTATGACTGCGGATTGAACTCTGTCATGGCCAAATATGCAAGCGATCCTTCAATCAATTTGACTGCGTACTACCCTTTTGACGAGTTTGGCGGCCCCAATGACCAGGTGATCTTGGATAAGTCCGGGAACCCGGCCCCATACGACGGGTTTAGAGGCTCTGACACCAGTGTGCAGAGGAGCGATCCTACGATCAATGAATCTGATCTCACCGTTGCCCTTGAAGACAGTGATAGGGACGGATTTCCCGACGCCTGCGACAACTGCCCCGGCATTCCCAACGACCAGGCCGATCAGGATGGTGATGGGGCTGGAGATTTATGTGACTCATGTTCGTATCCAGATCCAAATGGAGATCCCGGCGGCGAGTGCAGCTGGACAGAGGAAGGCATCGCTGATGAAGTTATGGGGTTAGCACCAACTCTAACATTTCGGTGGGGAACAGATGAATATCCTGCTCCCGATGCATTCATGGTCTCCCAGGACTGCAACAACACCAGGCTTATTTGTTTCGATTTAGAGGGAAAACCTCTTCCGAGCAAGTGTCAAAGGCCCAGCAGCTATGTACTGACAGTGGGTGAATTCTGCTATGATGAAAGCGGACAAATTAAAAGCAGCTGTGAAGAGAACGAGGACCCTGTTTCAGGCGTGCCTGGCGGAGATCTTCAGCGATATACCGATAAAATGGCAACTACCATCACATGTGATCTTTTGGATACCTATGATTTCTCGGCCTTTGCCAACGGTGCAAATTGCTATGCGGTTCACATTTCCTCCACCCATGACCGAGATCGCAATTGGGCTGACGGATTCTGTTCACAGCCGCCCTGTGTTGAGCCGGATCAACACTTTCCCTCCGGCTATGAATGGATTGGGAGGGCAACCTCAGGGACTTTTAAAATTGATCCAACAATCATTGTCCCCATAAATATCAAGGTCACCAGCTTCCCCAACAGTATCAATTTGAATGGCGGCGGGGAAATTACGTTAGGAATTTACAGTACAGCTGATTTTGACGCAACCAAAATCAAACCTGACACGGTCGTTCTTAAAAAGAGTCGCTTGGATCCGATTAACAGTTATTGTGCTGAATTAAACAAAACCGAAACAAGGGATCTAACCGAAACCCTTTGCGGTGATCCAGGGGACATTGGTGCCTGCAATAACGCTGATGGTGTAGCCAGAGACGACATGATTCTTCACCTCGATGTGCCCTGTCTCCCATTCACGGAAGCGGATATAGGAGAATGGGAAGCGGTGGTCACAGGTAAAGCAGAAGATGCAGTTGGCAATACGATCAACTTCTTCGGCACGGATAAGCTTATTGTTCGTTAGACTCATATTTTTTAGTTAACTGGGCACATTTAAAAAAAGCTATGGGTAAAAGAGCAGATATTCAAAGATCACAAAATGAAAACCCTAATTAATTTCTGGTCGAATAACTTTTGAGTAAATAATAATATCCTCGTATAAATACGGAGGAAAAATCATGAAAATAAGGGGTAGCAAGAAATCGCTGATGGTACTGATGATCATAGCATTGACAGCTCTGGCATTGGCACCCGCAACATCCTCAGCCCGGGATGCAGATTCTGACGGGTATGATACGAGGGACACGCCGCCGGATTGTAACGATAGAGACCCAGACATTCATCCCTATGCCACAGAGCTCTGCGACGGCTCTGACAACAACTGCGACGGCACTGTCGACGAAGGGTGCAGCCTTGATGTCGACACCGATGAAGACGGGCTTTTGGATTCAACAGAACAGACGGGGGTCACGCTGCAATCAGGGCTAACCTTAGTTTATAGTGATGGAACCACAGCAAACCAGATCCCGCCTTGTGACGGGAGTCTGCCAAGGGAAAAGTGCATCAAATGGGATAGCCCTGATGTCTTTTTAATTGTTAAACGGAATAGCTCCAGCAACCTGGCAACACCTCCTTACGGCGCAAGCAGAGCTGATCCGCTGGCCACATTGCGGACTTTTACCAACAGTGCCGGCAACCCGGTTGTTCCCCACGAGCTTAGCGAAGGCAGAAATACAGACCGGAGAATTGAAGACGATGCGTATGCGATACGCGTGACAGAGCAAAATGACACCGATCTAGGACCTCTCGGGTTTGCTCCTGCAGGCCTATCGCCGAATTCAACTCTTCCGGGTGCCGGTGAGGTCGATATTTATACTGAGCGGATTAGGAGTGAGGCCAACAAGCTGTGCATTCAGTCTTATACCTTCTGCGACAGGAAAGGAATTTGCACCGTTGCAACTCCTGATATCTGCCAGACTGAAGGAGGCATACCGGTCGAAATGAAAATGAATAGCAGTCCTAATATAGGACCGATCTTGGACGCATACGTAGCCAATGTCCTGGCACATGAAGCCTGGCATGCAATTAAGCTCGCACCGTCAGAAAGCCCTGAGGTAACGCTGCATCACTACAACCCCGATTCCGGATACCTCGAGGAACAGTCTATTGGCCTTCAGGCAAAACGGGCTAAAGATGGGACGGTCACCGTAACGCTTTATGTCTCAGACACATTTCATCCAGACAGCAAAGCATACTACAAGCTAAAAGAGTAGAGAAATTTCATTACAGAGTTTTATCGGATTAACGGCATTGAATAAACATAATATTTTGAAAGGGGGTAACTGAAATATGAAGCTAATAAAAAAATCAACTATTTTTCTCTTGACTGCCATATTGGTGTTTTTCACTGGAGCTACGGTTGTTTTCGGGGGTGCTGGCAGTGCAGGAGCCCCATGGTATCCCGACGTTAACGCCGCGGGGAGGACCGAGTATTCAGGAAACCTTTATATCACCTTCCTCGATACTGGAAGAAGGAATATACCGGGAGGCATTGGCTATCAAACTGAAAATGGAAGTTATAGGGAATATGTTGTAGAAGTGTACTTCATTCTGGAACTGGTCCCGAAAGGACCTCATGCCGAAAAGTTGTATTTTTCGGGAATCGGAAAAACTTGTGAAGATCTTTTTGATCCGTCTGATCCGGATTACTTCCCGGAATGCCCGGCTGGAGCTGATGATTACAATGACTGGTTTTATCTACCCGGAGATTATCTAACGCGGGTTGGTGTGGCTCTGCACGGTTTTCTAGATGAAACAGTTTATCCGGCTCTTGGTTGCAGCAGTACACCACCCAACTGTTTTCTGAAAGACGCATCCTTCGGCGAAGGTACTGGCAATGCCGAAGAAGTAGTAGACCCTGCTGTTTCTATTGATGTTCCGCCTGCACCCTGGTTCTGGGTACAGCCACTGACGATTGTAACACCCTAGGCTTGGTCCCTAAATTTAAAGGCGAATCATACAAAGGTCTCGCCAGGAGCCCGATTCGTGATAAAAATTGGTTGGTATAATGAACTTTGTTCGATGTAGAGTCGCGCCCCCTGAAAATGTCAAGTGACAATCATGATGGAAGTGCCCACCTGCCCTCCCTCATTGTTGGTGGGCATTATTATCTTGACTAAAAACGGACTTGATCTATTTATTATGCACACGGAATCACATATCTCGGAAAATGTGAATACAGATTTTGGAGGATGTGAGATAAATTGCTCAACTTGAATAATATTTTGATCCATTAGTTGAATGAATTTGAAGGGTGTCAATTGTCTAACTTGGTTGTAACCGATTGAATGTAAAGTTAAATTTATGACCTCCCTACTTAACCGAATTATTTTTATAACAAAATGATATTGTCGTTCCACGGCAGGCGGGTTATGCAGGATCGTGACCGTCTTCCAGCTTAAAGAGGGGTAAAATGAAAGGCCTTCCAAGATCACAACTCGTCGTGCTGATCGTACTGGGCATTATTACCGGCGTTGTGTGTATTGTTTCCTTTGCCACCCCTCTGTCGTGGCTGAACAAACCCTTCGCCGGTTTTTTAATCTATGACCCACCCTACGTGGGATCATACAGTACGGATGACTGGCCCGGCCCCAAAGCCGGGCTCAAATTTCTGGATCGCATCGTAGCCGTCGATGGTCAACCCGTCTACAAAGGGCAGGATGTGGTGGATGCCGTACGGCAGAAGAAACCGGGCACCTCGGTTCGTTATGTGGTCGAATCCAAGGGTGTTACCCGGGAAGTCACCGTGCCGGTAGCACTATATGGGATCAAGGACTTCTTATTAACCTTTTTCATCACGAATTTTATGTGCGGGCTGATCCTTTGTATTCTCGGCTTCATCGCTGTGTTTCTGAAGCCCAATATATTCAGCAGCTGGATATTTTTAGCATTTTGTTTAAGCCTGGGCGGGTATATGATCAGCGGATTTGAAATTATGTCCTCCTATCACCTGGTGCACTATCACTATTTGGTGGCTTGCCTTTACCCGGTTTTAATTTTTCATTTGGCCCTTATTTTCCCCGATCGGAATCCGATTGTGTTACGCTTTCCCGCATTTGAATACATTATTTATTTGCCGATAGTGGCCCTGATCATTGGCTGGCAGATTTATATGTTCGCATTTCCACAACTGATAGGCTCCGATTCCCTATCAGCCAGGTTACTCAACTATAAACTCCTCGGCTCTGTGACCCGCGGATTTTTGCTTCTTAGTGTAATAAGCTTCATTGTTGCTGCCTTAATTTCCATGTTCAAGGCTTCCAATACCTCTGTTCGTCAGCGGGCCCGAATGATTCTTCTGGGAGCAGCCATCGGCTGGCTGGGACCGGTGGTCATCATGTTGGTATCCCACCTTCTCAAAATGAGTCCCAACTGGAATTTTTTGCCCTTTCTGGTCATATTCTTTCCGATATCCATCACTTACTCTATTGTCCAGCACAATCTTTTTGATGCCGATGCGATCATCCGGCGAACATTAGGCTACGTGGTCGTGACTGCCGTGATCGTAGGAGCTTATGCACTGGTGAGTGTTGTGCTTAACGTCTGGCTGGAACAATACCAATTGGCTCAGTCTCAGGCCTTCCCGGTTCTATTTACCCTGGGCGTTATACTGGTTTTCAATCCGCTGCGCGACAGGATACAGGCCCTGGTTGACCGAATTTTTTTCAGAAAGGATTACGACTATGGCACCATTGTTGAAAAAGTCAGCGGCGCCATGACCTCTATCCTTGAATTACCGCAGATTCTGAAACATCTCGTGCAGACCTTTATAGAGGATATGTACATTGACACCAGTTCGGTAATGCTTTTGACTCCGGATGGGACGCAATATCTCGTCCATATGGCGGATGGCGAAAACAAGCAGGAAGTCGAAAACAAGTCTTTCAAGCGGGAAGATCCTCTCTTTGAGATCATTGAAAAGGATAAACGGGAGCTAACCAAATACGATTTGGCGGAGGATCCAAAATACAACGCCGTTTCTGCGAGTTCTGCTCTAAACTTTGAAGCCCTTCACGCCAGCCTTATTGTTCCACTCGTGTATCAAGATCAAATGATCGGATCTTTGAACCTGGGAGAAAAGAAGTCCGGTAAACCCTACAATCGGGAGGATATTGATCTGCTGCGCACGCTGGCCCATCAGGGTGCCGTGGCCATTGAAAATGCCCGCATGGTCGATGAGATCATCGAAAAAGAGCGATTGAAGACCAAGATAATGGATTCCTTCGGCAAGTATGTGACCAGTGAAGTCCGGGATCAAATACTGGAAGGCCGCATCCCTTTAGATGGAGAGTTGAAAGATGTCACCGTGCTGTTTGCCGACTTGAGAGGATTCACCACGATGACCGAGTCCACCAATCCCAAAGAGGTGGTCAAAATAATCAATGGCTATTTCAGCGAAATGGCGGAAGCCATCGGACAAAACCACGGTCTGGTGCTGCAGTTTATCGGAGATGAGATCGAAGCGGTTTTTGGTGCCCCGACGCCCCTTGAAGATCATCCGACCCATGCCGTGCGAGCCGCAGTGGCCATGCGCGAGCGCATGGTGTCCGTCAACGAAAAGCTGCAACAAAAAGGCTACGCTCCGCTGCGGCATGGCATCGGCATTCACACCGGTAATGTTGTGGCTGCCAATATCGGCAGTGAAGACCGCCTGTCCTATGCCCTGGTAGGCGACACGGTCAACGCCGCATCCCGAATACAATCACTGAATAAAGAATTCAACACCGACGTGTTGATCAGCGGCACCACCCTGACTAGATTGACGGAATATATTCAGGGTGAAAAGCTGGGGGCCATCCCGGTCAAGGGTAAAAAAGACCCTGTGGATATCTTTAAACTCACGTAAATTTGATGCACTTTAAAATATTCAGACTGATTTCCATTCTTTTACCACCACTCATTTCTGCAACTCTTCTGGTGCTATCCTTTCCAACGTTTGATATCGAGTGGTTGGCCTGGTTTGGGATCGTTCCCCTGCTCATCGCCGTTTCCGGGAGGAGTCCGGCGTACGGCTTCTTTTCATTTTTTATCTTTGGGTTTTTATTCTTTTCCGGGGTTTGCAGCTGGCTTTATCAGGTTGACACTTTCAGGGTTGTTCACCATGCCATCATCATGACCTACCTTGGACTGTATTTTGGTTTCTTTGGATTGACCTTCAATTTTATTTCGAAGAGATGGGGAGGCACCACTGCTTATCTGACGGCGCCTTTTGTCTGGGTTTCCATAGAATACATCCGATCCAATATGTCCTTTCTGGCCCTGCCCTGGGGGTTGCTGGCCCATACCCAGTATCAGTACCCTCTAATTATGCAGATTGCTTCAATTACCGGGGCCTATGGCCTAAGTTTTTTTGTTGTTATGGTCAATTCTGCACTGACAGCAGTAACTTTGCTATTTCTTGACCGCTCAAAATTGAGAAATAAACAACCTGACTATCACCCTCTATCACGCAGAGGCGTGTTTTCATTGGCGCTTGCGACCCTGGCCCTTACAGGACTGATCTTGTTCCAGGGACATAGCGCACTATCCAGACCATTGGCCGGTGAAAAGCTCAAATTGTCGATTCTTCAGGGAAATATCGAACAGGACAAGAAATGGAACCCGCGATATAAAAATTATATCATGCAGACTTATGCTGATCTAAGTATGAAAGCGGCACAAGATCGGCCGGCACTCATCGTTTGGCCCGAAGCGGCAACACCCGGATATGTTCTCAAGAATCCTGCTCTGCTGAAACAAATCGAATCTATAATCGGAGATGCCAAAACCGGTTTTCTTATCGGGAGTGCCGAGTATGCGAAGTCCATTACCAAGAAACGTTCCAATCGGGTAAAGATTGGTAATACTGCGCTGCATTTCTCCCCGGCCGGCAAAGTTCTCGGCACGTATCTTAAAATCCGCCTGGTCCCATTTGGGGAGTATATCCCTTATGCGGGTATCATTCCCTGGCCTGATTTTATAGCCGTGCAGGGGAACTCCAGCTGGGATCTGCCGGGGGAGGAGTACACGATCTTTGAGCTAAATGGATACAAATTCGGTGCGGTAATATGTTGGGAAAGCATCTTCCCCGGGCATTTCAGGAAGTTTGTAAAAGACGGCGCCGGTTTTATGATCAACATGACCAATGAAGGCTGGTTTCGCTACAAAATCCCGCATCAATATGTTGCCATGAACGTGTTTCGGGCCGTTGAAAACAGGGTTTTTCTGGCCCGCGCCGCCAATACCGGCGTATCCTGCTTCATCGATCCCTACGGCAGAATTGCCGGTAAGGTTGAAAAAGACGGAAAAGACACCTATGTCAGGGGGTATCTTACCCGGGAGATAACAGTTTCAAAGGAGAAGACTTTCTACACCGAGTATGGTGATGTTTTCGTTTATTTATGCCTTTTTGTCAGTAGTATCACTGTCGTCGTGTCTTTTTTCAAGCCGAGAAAATAGCATTGATCTTGATTCCAAGCCGAGGTTATGGTGGGTATCTGAAGGCCTATCTTATAATGTCTTTAAGTAACGCAGCCATTCATTAACGTCTACGCCCGGAATGACTTCGTAGTTTTTAGTGCCCCAAAGTCTGTTCCAAATTAAAAACTCGGGATATTTTAGAACATTGTGCTTAATCATTCTTTTAAACATGGATCTCGGGGAGTAGAATTTTTGGTGCATGTTAACTACAGCCTCTTGTAAGTCGGCGGGATGAATATTCTGCGGTCTGTGAACAACAGTATAGCCATTGTAGTATTTGGCTTCTCGGGTTATGAGTCTATTTTCTTTTACCAACTTCTTGAAAAAGTTCAAATGAGGATAGGGAGTAAAAACAAGATTGTTGATCATGGTTATTCCCATGTCATCTAAAATCTTTAAAGTTTTATTAAATAAAATTTCTTTGGTATCCGAGTCAAAGCCAAACATAATGGCGCCAACAACAACCAGCCCATGTTTTAGCAGGGTTTGGCATTGCCTGATATAATTGTTAACCACGTTTATCGTATCCTTATTTTGTGTCTGAAGTGTCTCTTCCGACACGGATTCTATCCCAACAAAGACCCCCTTGCATCCTGATGCCTTCATCAGCTTGACAGTTTCCTCATTATCCGCCACATCCAAACAGATTTGTGAAATCCACCATTTCTTTAGGGGTATCATCTTTTCCAACAGATTATGAAACCAATTAAGATCGCCGGCGGGATTGTCGTCCCAAAACTGCACAAATTTGCGGTCTAACCACCTCAAATTTGGCCTGCATGTTTGAAACTTAATTTCCTCGATAACCTCATCCACCGGGCGTTTGAGATACTTTTGACCGTATATATCGCCGATTGAACAATAGCCGCATCTGTGCACGCAGCCTCGCGTTCCGATTATCGCTGTGGATGAAAAATATTTCATACTATCAAGAAGATCGAGACGGCTAAAGGGAATTCCTGCCAAAGAATTTATGGGCATAGCATACATAGGCTGCAAATTGCCGTTTTTAAGATCTTCTATGGCCCGGGGTAGGGCCTTTTCTCCTTCACCCAGAACAACGCAATCGGCTATTTCTTTTATACGAGGATCAAAATCATATGCCAGTGTTACATATGGTCCCCCCAAAAAAATTTTGGCGCCATTGGCTTTTAGATATCGGGCTATTTTAAATATGTGGTCAGATTGGGCCATGGTGCAGGTGAACATGGCAATGTCGGGCGAAGGGGCATATAGGTCAAATGGCTGCACAGCCAGATCAATTATTTTGATATGGTCGACATGCGGGGCTGCCAAAGCTGCCAGGTATGGCGCTGTTAGAGCTGGCGGGAAGGACTTTCCTCTTGGACTCGGATGTCCGGGTGTCACTATAACAACATTCATCTCAACACCTCAAAGTATCGCAAAATAGAATTGGTGACCGTGATAAGGTAGCACCGCTGTCTGCCTAAATAAAGCGAAAATCAGCCGGAATTGTGCCTTCTGGTCGCCAGCTGATAGCTTTGAAACAGCATGCCGCCGGCCAGGGCGATGAGGGCACTCATCAAAAACAGGGTATGAGACCCCGTGATTTCGTATACGTAGCCATTAACAAAAAATCCCACCATTAGGCCGAGACCATAGCTCAGGGCGTTGTTGACCGCCTGGCCCAGAGTTTTGGCCTGGTCAGGAGCCAGTCTGTCAATGTACAGGATGCTGGCCATGTGAAAAGTGCCGTAAGTGACGGCATGCAGAATTTGAGACAGCAGGATAACCACTGTCGAATCGGCAAAAAATAGAATCATCCATCTAACGGCCGCCATCAGGAATGAAAAAAAGAGGACATTTTCCAGCGAAAACCGGTCAAATATCTTTTCAGACTTAATCATTACCAGTATTTCAGCCGTTGAAGCCAGGGCCCAGGCGACTCCGATGAACGTGCTGCCGTATCCCAAATTTTCCAGGTGGATCGAAAAAAAGCCGTAATAAGCGCCATGGCTGACCAGCATCAAGAATGCGCAGAACAAAAAAATAATGACACGCCACTCCAGCAGCGAGCCGGCACCCGGCTTCAAAAGATCCTGTTTTTGGGGTTTGATGGCAGGTATGCGGATGGAAATCGCGGACAGGATCAGCGAACCGGCCAAAATAAGAATGATGATAATATCGACCGAATACAGATCGATTATTTTGCCCAGCACCAGCACTATGACGATAAAGCTGATGGAACCCCATGCCCGTATGCGACCGTAACTTTTCTTCTCTTTGCCCAGCACATCCATGGTTACCGCTTCTAAAAACGATATGATGGGCGCATAAAAAATCCCGTAAAAGGCCGTTATAATAAGCATCGGCCAGAAATCAGTAAAAAAGAGATAAAATGACCAGACGGATGTGCACAGAAACGTGCAGAGGATATAAATGGGCTTGCGGATCTGAAACCGATCGGCCAGTGACCCCCAGATCAACGGAAATAGAACCATCGCCAGCGATCGCAAAGCCGACAAGATCCCGATTTGAAGCCCCGTGAATCCGAGATGATAGCAGTACAGGTTGAAATACGGCAAAAATATTCCCAGTACACCGAAATAGATGAAATACTGGGAACTGATGATGAACTTTAACCTGGGCTGCACGTCTGTCGTCATGCTTCGAAGATCCGGTTCAAATTAGATTGAATTTAGCGTGGGAACCGTTATTTAGTTCTATGTTCTTGCAATTGAGCAATCCCTAAAATTTCTATCGCGGCTGCAAGCCCCTCCCACAACTTCCATGTGAGCGTGTGGCAGCGGCTTGCAGCCGCGATTTGTGTAATTTGCCTCGCAGCAACGACCATTATAGAATAATATTGATGTTAATACCAAAGGATTGTTTTATATTATCTGTCAATCTATGGGCAGCATGCCGCATGAAAGTAGACCCAAGGGCACATAATCTTTCAGAACTGACTCAGGGTTTATCGTTGCATGTACTTTCGAGCTTCAGGCATTATTCAACATTAACCGTTACCTGCTTAGGTTGTTCTTGGATAGGTCGGGGAATTTCAATCTCAAGGATGCCATCTTTAAACTTGGCTTTGATCAAATCGGGCTGGATGTCTTGATGGAGTGTAAAGGCCCGTTTAAATGGACCGAAAAAACGTTCCCGGCGGTAATAGCTGTCTGCGCTGATTTCGGGGTTTGCGAGTCTTTCGCCCTTGAGGGTTAAAACATCATCTTTGACTTCTACCGAAACATTTTCTTTGCTGACACCGGGCAGTTCCACTGCAACCACGATTCCGTTTGCAGATTCATAAATGTCGACCGCCGGCCGCCAGGCACGCACACTTGATTCATCATCCAGCTCCCTGGAACCGCCGAAAGAATCATCGAACATTCGATTGATCCGGTTTTGCAGCTGTGCGACGTCCCTGAACGGATCCCATTTTACAAGTGCCATTATCAAACCTCCTGGTTTAAGTCGTTGGGTTTAAACAAATTTAATCATGCCCGTTACCTTGTCAAGAATACCGGATGCTTTCCAGCCTTCCAGCTTCCTTGCCTCCCGGCCGCTGCTGCACTCTTCAAAATTGTGTCTTCTTTCAACTCTTTACAAACAAAGCTTTCGGTGTTATTTTCGTCTCATTCTGACCGGGAGGTGTGGTTTACATAATACCTGGATTATTAGGCAACACTCATCTCACCAGGTCAATTGCGCTAATTTAGTCTCAAACTTTACTGAGGGTTATTTTCGTGCAAAATTCAGGTAATAATAAACTTAGGAGCCGAAAATGGAGTACATCAAAATACGATTTTTAGATGATTTCGGTCAGATTGGTTCCAAATTCGAAAAGACCATCGAAAATATGTTTCGATCGATGAGCCCGGCCTTCACATTGGCCGAGCGCTCCTGGAAACCCCCGATGGACATGAATGAGACTCCCGAAGAGGTGATCATCGTGGCTGAGATTCCGGGCGTCGACAAAGATGATCTGGAGGTTGAGATCAGCTCCAAGGCAGTAAGGATACAGGGGAATCGTATTGCGAGGCACTGCTCAAGTGATGCGACTTATCGACTCGCTGAAATTCAGTACGGCAGGTTTGAGCGAGTCCTTTTTCTGCCGGCGCCCATTGATCCGGAGGTGGTTTCCGCCGCCTATCAAAACGGGTTGCTTGAGATTCGATTGGCAAAACAACCGCCCGAGAAACCTCATAAAATACCGATTCAGGATGGATAGGGGTGATGAATTCGGAATGCGGATTTCGGTGCCGCCTTCAGCACGTTTGCCGCGGTGGTATAAGGATGCAAGCGTGCGGGTTCCGGAATCTAACATAAGGGCATTCTTCAATTATTTTACCCTTTCGCCATTGAAAACGAGGGGATTTAATCTCGGATAATCTTCCGGCAAGATTATCTGAATATCGAAGCAAGGTGGGGGAGGAAAATATGGCTGATCAACGGTCACCCATGGAATTTGACGCAGAAACCATACCCGAGGTTCTTCCAATTTTACCGCTGTATGATGCAGCACTATTTCCTAAAATGGTTTTGCCGCTGGTAGTGATGCAGGGCGAATCGGTTAAACTGGTGGATGAGGCGATGGCCAAAGATCGTATCATCGGTTTGATCGTATCTAAAAAGCCCGAGGGAAAAAATTCGCCTGATAAAGAGGATCTCGCTGCGGTGGGCACCAGCGCCTTAATTCTTAAAATGGCCAAATCCCAGGATAATCGAACCCAGCTTCTGGTGCAGGGTTTGAGCCGATTTAAGATCAATTCCTTCGAAGACGGCAAACCCTATCTCGTGGCCCGGGTCGAATTAATCAAAGATATCGAAAAAAACGATAACGAAACCGAAGCCCTGGTGTCAAACATTATCAGTCAGTTTGAAAGGATTGTCGAACTGTCGCCGGGACTGCCGCCTGAGATAGCTCAGATGGCCAAAACCATCCAGGAGCCAGGTACGTTGGCGGATATGGTTGCTTCTACCATTAATTCAAATCCCGAAGAAAAACAAAAAGTCCTCGAATTTGTGGACGTTAAAAAACGATTGAAAGAAGTCACCCGCCTGGTAAATCATCAGCTCGATATCCTGGAGCTTGGCGATAAAATTCAAAGCCAGGTCAAAGGGGACATGGATAAGAGCCAGCGCGAGTATTACCTGCGTCAGCAATTGAAGGCCATCAAAGAAGAGCTCGGCGAAAAAGATGAAGCCAGTGTTGAGATCGACGAATACCGCGCCAAAATCGAAGAAAAGAATCTGCCGGATGAAGCGCGCAAGGAAGCTGAAAGGGAACTGGACCGCCTGTCCCGCATGCACCCGTCGTCGGCTGAATACACAGTCGCATCGACCTATCTGGACTGGATTACATCACTGCCCTGGCACGACAGCACCCAGGATAATCTGGACATCAAAAAGGCCAGGAAAATATTGGATGATGATCATTTCGGCCTGGAAAAACCCAAACGGCGCATTATTGAATACCTGGCGGTGCGCAAGTTAAAACCGGAATCGAAAGGGCCTATATTATGCTTTGCCGGGCCTCCCGGAACCGGGAAGACCTCGCTGGGACTATCCATTGCCCGGGCGTTGGGCCGCAAGTTTCACCGTATTTCCCTGGGCGGTGTGCGTGATGAGGCCGAAATCAGGGGCCATCGGCGCACCTATGTCGGAGCCCTTCCAGGCCGTATCATTCAGGGCCTGCGGCGGGCGGAGTCCAATAACCCGGTGTTCATGCTGGATGAAATCGACAAGGTCGGCAGTGATTTTCGTGGTGACCCTTCTTCAGCCCTGCTGGAAGTGCTGGATCCCGAGCAAAATTTTTCGTTCGGTGATCATTACCTGGATGTACCGTTCGATCTTTCCAAAGTGATGTTCATCACCACGGCCAACATCCTGGACACCATTCCGCCGGCCCTGCGTGACCGCATGGAAGTTTTGATGCTGCACGGATATACACTGGATGAAAAGATAAAAATTGCCAATCGTTTTCTAATCCCCCGCCAGCGGGATGAACATGGTCTTAACGCCAAGCAAATTAAATTCTCCAGCGGAGCCGTAAAGCAGATTGTCATGGGGTACACCCGTGAAGCCGGGTTGCGGAACCTGGAGCGGGAAATTGCCAATGTTTGCCGCGGGGTGGCCAGTAAAATTGCCGAGGGCGAGGTGAAATCCGCGACGATCAACGTCGAGGACATTCATGGCTACCTCGGACCGATTCGGATCACATCCGAAACCAAGGCCAGGATCACAACCCCCGGTGTTGCCACAGGGCTGGCCTGGACGCCGACCGGAGGTGAGCTGCTTTTTATTGAAGCCACCGCCATGAAGGGTAAAAAAGGCCTGACCCTGACCGGACAGCTGGGTGACGTCATGAAAGAGTCGGCCACGGCCGCCTTGAGTTTTGCGCGGGCCAATGCACCGGCCCTGGGAATTGACGAGGATTTTTTTGATAACCACGATCTTCACATTCATGTGCCTGCCGGCGCTATTCCAAAAGACGGACCTTCGGCCGGTGTAACCATGTTGACCGCTTTGACATCTCTGCTGACCGACACCCGCATTCGCAATGATCTGGCCATGACCGGTGAGATTACCTTAAGAGGCCAGGTATTGCCGGTCGGCGGCATCAAAGAAAAGGTCCTGGCCGCCCACCGGGCGGGAATAAAAACAATCATATTGCCGGAATGGAACCGCAAAGATCTGGAAGATATCCCGAAAAAGGTTGAAAAGGATATAAAATTTCATTTCGTAGATAAAATGCTGGATGTAATCGCTATTGCGCTGGAAAACAAAAAACCACATGCCGCAAAGCGACGTAAAAAGAAGTAAACTCGGGACTGAGATATTTAAACAGAAAGTTGCTTATTGGAAGTCATGAAAATTACAAGCACCAAACAACAAATCTCAAATAAATTCCAATAAACCAAATACAAAATCTCAAACATATGCTCCGCGAGTATTTTTTGAGATGGCATCAACACCTGCGAACAGGGGGCTATTGAAGGATAAACTTAGAATACGGAGAATGTTTTGGTCATTGGATATTGTAATTTGGGAATTATTTGTAATTTGGTGCTTGGGATTTGATATTTTAATTGAAGCTTTTGGGTGTTAGAAATTTGCACCGATAGGATATATACCGCATTTCCACTTCATCTTCGTATCATTTCAGAATCAGGGTCGCATCGTTATTATTAATCGTTGCATATTTATATTTTGTTATCGGTTGCGCCTCAACCTATGAGCCGCCTCCCAAGAGACCACCCGGACACCCCAAGCCCTATAAGGTGTTCGGCAAATGGTATCAGCCGTTGCCGGATTCAAACGGCTTTCGCCAGCGCGGGATCGCTTCCTGGTACGGCAAGGATTTTCACGGCAAGAAAACTTCCAACGGAGAGAACTACGACATGTATGCCATGACCGCGGCCCACAAAACTCTGCCGCTGGGCACTTACGTGCGGGTCCATAACCTTGAAAACAACCGCCGGGTGGAAGTGCGGGTCAATGATCGGGGACCTTTTGTGCGGGGCAGAATCATTGATCTGTCATACACGGCAGCCAATCAAATCGGAATCGTCGATTCCGGCACGGCCAGAGTCGAGGTGATTGCCCTGGCTACGCCGGCCACCACCGATGGCGGAGCGCCTCGCAGCTATGAACCGGTTGATTTGTATGCGGGCAATTTTACCTTTCAGGTCGGTGCCTTTGTGAATCGCGAAAATGCAGAGCGGCTCACCGCTAAATTGAATGAAAAATATAATAATGCGCACATTACGGTTTACGACCGGGGTGATCAAATTTTTTATCGAGTTCGGGTCGGCAAATTTTCAACCCTGCAGCAGGCTGAGGCGCAGGAATCGATTTTGATAAGAGACGGCTATATCGATTTGTTTATCGTTGCTGAATAGATAGACGGATTGCGGGTATATAAAAGCATAGCGCATAGGGCATGGAGCATAGGGCCAAGCGTAATTATTAGGTTTCGGGTTTTGGGTTGAGGATTGCGTGTTGCGCGGTGCGAGGCTGGGCGGAATGACTAATGTCGATTGTCGAATCCTCCAGGCGGATCCACCGCGGCGGATCGAACGAAGGAAATCTATCGATTAGAGGACAAAAAGACCGCATGGGGTTTTTAAAGAAAGTCGTTTTTCTGGACCGTGATGGAACCATCAACCGGGATTCGGCGGATTATATCAAAAGCCGGGCCGAATTTGATTTTTTACCCGGCAGTGTCGAAGCGATCAGGAATTTGACGGCTAATGGCTTTACATCCATCGTCATTACCAATCAATCCGCACTTGCCCGCAAATTTATCTCCTCCGCTGAACTGGATGCGATGCATGCCATGATGTGCCGGACGGTTGCCTCCGGCGGCGGTAAAATATCGGATATCTTTTGTTGCCCGCACATGCCGGATGAAGGCTGTGAATGTCGCAAACCGGCTCCCGGATTGATCCATCAGGCCCGCCAAAAATACAACATCGAGATTGCAGATTCCATCATGGTGGGCGACAGTGCCAAGGATATTGCATGCGGTCGCAATGCCGGCTGCGGCAAGACCGTGCTGGTAAAATCCGGCCTGGACCCGGATGTTGCCAAGAAATTAAATAAAAAACAGATTTCGGCGGATTTTGTGGCCGGAAACCTGCTTAAGGCAGCGGAATGGATTATAACTTCTATAACTTTAGTCATTTTTCAATTTTAGTCATTCCGTTCTTTATTCTATAGAGGCCGATACCTTAATTGCAATAATGACTACCACTAGAAAAAACAGCTCCTCCTTGCTGACTCTCGAGGGTCATCTTGAGCGGA
>Ga0210064_1000109_pt1 | contig 37596 bp, 29 predicted proteins | sample Muzzi_CordC_D2_FD_185531 | JGI IMG/M metagenome (GOLD analysis project Ga0210064, IMG submission 185531) | Wetland microbial communities from San Francisco Bay, California, USA, that impact long-term carbon sequestration - Muzzi_CordC_D2 (SPAdes) | ecosystem: Environmental > Aquatic > Marine >... | reverse complement strand
AGGCTGGCGGAGAAATAATCATGAATTTATACTATGCCGAAGGAGATCAGCAGGTTGGGCCGATCGGAAAGGCTGAACTGCAAACACTGGTCAGAACTAAAAAATTGAATGCCCGAACCCTTGTCTGGCAACCGGGAATGGAGAGCTGGCAGGAATTAGGCGTGTTTATTCGCAGCCGTAAGGGGAATGGCCGACAGGCGGCCTCGGCGGCAGCTCCGGTGAAGCAGTCCGTTTGTTCAGAGTGCGGACGCCGATTTGCCGAAGATGAAATGATTCCCTTTCAGGGCACCTGGGTGTGTGCCGGTTGCAAACCGCTTTTCATTCAAAAAATAAAAGAGGGCGTGTCCGTCAATGGCGCAATGAATTATGCCGGTTTTTGGATTCGCTTCGGTGCCCTGGCAATCGACGGTTTCATTTTAGGTATCGCAAATCTCCTGCTCTTTGTCCCGCTGGGAATATTGGCCCCCGCAACGGAGGAGAATCCGTTTATTTTCCTGTCATTCATGCCCCTTTTGATTATTTTCCAATATGCAATACCGGCGGTCTATGATACCTGGTTTGTTGGAAAATATGGTGCCACACTCGGGAAAATGGCCTGTAATCTCAAGATCGTGGTGGAGGATGGCAGCCGCGTCACTTATCTGAGAGCCTTGGGAAGGCATTTTGCCAAATGGCTCAGCTCGATGATTCTGGCTATCGGATTCATCATGGCGGCATTTGATGACCAAAAGCGCACCCTGCATGACCGGATTTGTGAGACTCGGGTGATCAGAAAATAATCGGATTTCGAATTTATTACTAATTTAATAATCTCGCACAATAGGGAATATTTTCGTGCTCAACTGCACTAACTGCAAGACGCCCTTGAACAACGCGGCGGCCAATACCCGGTCATTGGTTGCCTGTGCCGCCTGCAGCAGTCTATTGCGGGTCGATGTTTTTCCGGCTATTAACCGATCATTGCCTGTGGGGCGGACCGGTGCGGCGCTGGAGGTGGATAAAGAGGCGGGTTGCTTTTATCACCCTCGTAAAAAAGCCACCGTGCCGTGTGCTGCCTGCGGCCGATTTCTATGCGCCCTGTGTGATGTTTCACTCAACGGTCAACACATGTGTCCGGCGTGCTTTGAAAAAGGAAAGACCCATCACAAAATCAAAAATCTGGAAAATCATCGCACCTGCTATGACTCTGTTGCGCTGATGGTGGCAACCGTATCTATTTTGATATATTGGTTTACGATTTTTACGGCACCCATTGTAATCTACCTGACCGTGCGGCACTGGAACACCCCTTCCAGTATTATACCCCGGACTAAGATCCGCTTCATTATTGCTTTTGTTATTGCAGGGGCGCAAATCGCAGGCTGGATTCTATTTTTCTCCAAGCTGGTCCTATCAACCTGATTTTTATTATGGCAAACAAAGTTAAAGAATATAAAAAGCTGCCCGGATCCAAAAAGGGATTTTTAATTGGCAAGTACACCCTCTGGCAGGGAGCGGATCATTTACTGCACATTTTTTCCAGGTTTGGTGTTGAAGATTACAAACGCTTTTACTTTAGCGATATTCAGGCCATCATTACCCGCAAGACGATTGTCGGGAAGATCCAAAATATCATCCTGGTGTGTTTGATCCTGCTTTTTTTGCTGCCGGCCTATATATTTGACGGTGGTTGGTCCTTGCTTTACGTCGGTGGGTCGGCCATGATGTTCATTTTTTTATTAATAAATCTGTACATCGGGCCCACCTGCGAAACCACCCTGATGACCGCCGTACAAACCGAAAAACTGCAATCATTGCATCGGCTGAATAATTCCTGCCGGGCCATGGATAGACTGCGTTTGCAGATCCAACAGGCTCAGGGTGTCCTAACCCCGAATGACTTAACCAGTATTCCGCTGCGACCTGCCGGCCGTAATCCATCCCAGGGACCTCCAGAAGCAACCGTCTTGGCGAAGGAAGCCGCCGGGCTGGTTAATGGCAGGGCCCATATGATTCTATTTATCCTGTTGCTGGTAAACGGGGTGCTGGCGACCTCTGAATTTTTTATTTCCCATGTTTTCTCGACGGTTCTCAGTTCCGTGGCCAGTCTTGGCATCGGAATCTTTGTGATCATATCACTTGTTCGACAACATAACAGTAATCTGCCCGGCTCCCTGCGCACCATAACCTGGGCCAGCCTTGGCTTTGTCGGGGTTACGTTTATCATGGGATATATCGTCGTTATGGTGTTTGCTTTTAAAAATCCGGCTATCGCCTACAACCAGTGGGAAGTAGCAAAAGCCATATCCAACCTTTCACCCTGGGATAGTCCCCTTAAGCTGACTTATAATATAATTATTCTCGGCGGTGCATTTTTTCTGGGTATACCGGGCTTGATCATACATCAGCGAACTTCAAGCCGGGCAAATAAACCGGCAAGCGTAATGTCTGCAGCATCCGGACGAAAGGTTGCTTCAAGGGCCCCAGAACCGGGATAGACGATTGAAAATTGAAGAATGAAGCTTGATTACTGATGGTCCGCCGGAGGCGGATCGCTCCGTCGATTAAATTATACGGCACCTTAATTTTAGGCATTTTCCAATTCTAGTCATTTTAGGCAATTATACGGTCAGACGGATTGCTAATTTTTGAGCCAGGGACTTTGCGAAAAATACAGGAGCAATTTTAATATTCCAATGCCGGATATCACTCAACAACGATGCCGCAATCATATGCAGCGGGAAGCGGTAGCACGCTGCCCCGGGTGCGGCGGGTTTTTCTGCCGGGAGTGCATTACGGAGCATGAGGATAAAGTTCTTTGTGCTGCCTGCCTTCGTCAGCTAGTTGAGCCATACGGGAAACCATCAGATCGTTTTCGGGGGTTGTTTCGACTTGGTCATTTTTTGCTGGGAATCCTGATTTTATATGTCCTGTTTTATTATTTCGCCCAGATTCTAGTAGCGCTGCCTTCGGATTTCCATGAAGGGACGCTATGGCAGACCGGTTGGTGGACCGGATCATGAATAAACGCCAAAAGAAGCATCACAAAAGTGCTATCCGGATGATAGAAGAGGCTGTTCATCTTCTGCGCACCGCACCCGGTACCCTGCTGACCGTTTATTATCTCGGAAGTGTGCCCTTTGTACTCGGATTGTTTTATTTTTGGGCCGACATGAGCCGCAGTGCTCATGCGCACGAATACAGCGCCATGGCTGCCATCGGGCTTTCTTTCTTATTTGTATGGATGAAATTCTGGCAAACCGTTTTTATGTACCAGGTTCGAGCCCAACTCGGCGGTGAAAGCAGGATCCGCTGGTCCCTGCAGCGGATTTCATCAATTGTCGCCACCCAATCTTTAATCCAATCCACCCGGTTTTTTGTACTGCCGATTGCTTCCCTGATGGTTATCCCCTTTGGTTTCTGCTATGCATTTTACCAGAATGCTTCCGCCCATGATGACGGGCAAAGCCAGACGCTAAGGTCAACCTGCCGATGGGCTTGGCGTCAGGCCAGATTATGGCCGCGACAAAACCACCTGCTTATCGGTATCTACTGGATCTTTGGCGTTGTTATTTTTATCAACGTTTCCCTGACCGCGATTTTTATCCCGCAATTGGTAAAATCTCTTTTTGGTATCGATTCCGCATTTACTCTAAGCGGAATGTACATGTTCCTGAATACGACCTTTTTAATGGTTGTGGTGGGGATGAGTTATTTGTTGCTGGATCCATTCATCAAAGCAACCTATGCCCTGCGGTGCTTTTACGGTTCAGCGCTGCAATCCGGCGCCGACCTCAAAACGGAGCTTGATCAGATGCTGGGGGGCAGAAAAAAGTTGGTGATCGGATTTCTCATCGTATCATTATGTGTCACGCCCTTTTCTTCCATGGCCGAGCCGCGAGAGTCCGTAACGGCGACAGACCTGGATCGCTCAATCGAAGAAACCATGGGACGGCGGGAATTCGCCTGGCGTATGCCCCGGGAAACCATTCAATCTGATGAACAAAAGGACAAGGGGCCGTTTGAGGCGGCTGTCGATTGGTTGATTGAGATGCTTGGCAAGGGTCTTAAAAAGATCGCGAATTGGATCACGAAACTGATCGAATGGCTGGAAGGTTTGCTGCCAAAATCGGATAAACCAGCAAATACTGCCAACGGCAGCTGGATCACTCCGGTGCGGATCGTGTTGATCATCCTGTTAATTTTACTTCTGACTATTTTAAGCTATGTTTTTGTGCGAATCTGGCAGCGACGCCGATCAGGACCGGTTGAAACCCCCCGGGCGGTGGCTGCTCCGACACCCGATTTAACAGATGAAAGCGTCAAGGCCGATGACCTTTCAACCAATCGATGGCTGACGTTGGCCGGAGAACTTGCCGAAAAAGGGGAATTGCGACTGGCCATGCGCGCCCTTTATCTGGCAACGCTGGCCCGCCTGGCCGATCATGATCTGATTACTATTGAAGTATATAAATCAAACCGCGAATATGAGCGTGAATTGAAACGACGCGCTCATGAGCACAAAGAGCTGCTTTCAATTTTTTCCGCCAGTTTAAATTCTTTTGAAAGTATTTGGTACGGTATGTACCGCATCGCAAGATCCGACTTCGATGTGTTCGCCGCCGACCACCAGAGGATAATGGCATTTGCTGAAAAATAGCACCATACGAAACTTCGCCCTGATACTGCTGTTCGTCGCGCTGCTGATCGGGGTGATCCATTTATTCATATTACGTTTTCAAACCGGCGATATATATCCGGCATACTCTTCGTTGCGCAGCGATCCGCTCGGAACGCGGGTATTTTTTGATAGTCTGGATAATTTTAGCGATATCACTTTGCAGCGAAATTATCACCTGCTTGATTCGATAAAGGTTGAACATCCGGACGCGGCCTTTTTTTATTTGGGAGCCGGAATCCCGGTTTATGATTCGATTCCGGAGATAACCAGTCAAGCCCTCGATCGTCTAACCGAATCGGGCGGACGGTTGGTCATCTCGTATTTACCGGTCAACCAAAAAACCGATAAAGCATCTTGTTCCGAAGAAAAAAATGACCGCAATGATGATCCGGAGGCGCCCGGCGAATCCGATCTGAAGGATCAAAACCGTGTGCCGGACCCGGATTCCGCGACAAATCCGCCGCCGGATTGCGATGACCCAAAAGATCCGTCATTTAAGAAGGATTCTCCGGGAAAAAAAATGGTATCCATTAAAGAACACTGGGGATTCGGATTTGCGTATAGTGAAAATCTGCCACTCAAAAACAAGGACGAGAAATTTCTCAACCTTGTCGCCCATTCCCTTCGGCCGAATCTTCCGGCAGCAATCTCGTGGCACACCAATCTTTATTTCGAACTGTTCGATGACAGCTGGCAGATATTATACGCGGTCGATGATAATCCGGTGATCATTGAACGACCGATGGGCAAGGGAACGATAGTATTGTGTGCCGATTCTTTTTTTATCAGCAATGAAGCGCTGCGATCGGAACGGCACCCACAATTGCTGGTATGGCTGATCGGCGGGCATTCGAATATCATTTTCGATGAATCGCACTTCGGCATCTTCAAACAGCCGGGGGTTGCCGGTCTGTTGCGGCACTATCGATTTCACTGGTTTTTTGGGGCACTGGCATTGGTGGTGCTCTTATTTGTTTGGAAAAACACGGTATATTTCATCCCGCCCCCCGGGGAAGATATTTCGAGTCGCACTGAAGTTGTCTCTGAAAAAGATTATACCCGGGGGCTTATCGCATTGCTGCGTCGTAATTTCCGGGGACGCGATATCTTGCAGGTTTGCGGACGGGAATGGGAGCAGACATTTAAGAACGATCAGCGCATCAAGCCGGACGCTGTGGAGCATATGCAAAGTATTCTGCGAGTGGAATCTCAATCTTCCAAAAAAAAATCTGATCCGGTGGCTCAATATCGGAAAATCAGCAGATTGTTCAAACGAATTGGAGTGTATTAATCAAACATAGGACAAAAAACATGAGTGAAAAAACAGAGTTGTTGAAAAAAGCACTGCTGCGCACCAAACAGGAAGTCGCCAAGGTCATTATCGGTCAGGAGGAGGTCGTGGATCGGGCCTTGATTGCCATTTTTTCAGGCCACCACGCGCTAGTCGAAGGTGTGCCCGGAGTGGCGAAAACATTGCTTGTCCGGACCCTGGCGCATGTGATGCGCTGCGATTTTGCCAGGATTCAATTCACCCCGGACTTGATGCCGACCGATATTACGGGCACCCATGTATTTAACCTGCAAAAAGATTCCTTTTCTCTGGTGAAAGGTCCGGTATTTACGACCTTTTTGTTGGCCGATGAAATTAACCGGGCGCCGGCCAAAACCCAGTCGGCCCTATTGCAGGCCATGCAGGAAAGAACGGTCACCATTGACCGCAAGACTCATGAGCTGTCGCCCAATTTTACCGTTTTTGCGACCCAGAACCCGATTGAATACGAAGGCACCTATCCCCTGCCGGAAGCGCAAAAGGATCGTTTCATGCTTAAAATTACCATGGATCATCCTGACCGGGATCAGGAGTTGTCCCTGGCAAGGCGCATGCTGGGCAAGGATTCCCCGGAAAATGTTCTGGCAAGCGGCTGCGTCAAACAAGTTCTAACCCCTGAAATATTAACCAAACTCAGGGAATCTCTGGAAGGTATCCTGGTAAAAGATGAATTGTCGGCCTACATGGTCGATATCGTGCGACAGACCCGTCAACACCCCAGCATCCTGGTGGGAGCCGGCCCGCGGGCGACCCAGGCATTGATATTGGGCACCCGCACCTATGCGGCCATTAACGGACTTGATTACGTCACTCCGGACGACATCAAAACCATAGCCCCGGCGATACTGGAACACCGATTAATACTGCGGCCGGAATATGAAATTGAAGGCCTGTCCGTCAAAGAAGTGATTCATGAAATTTTAAAGGGGATTGCGGTGCCAAGATGACGATCGTCCCCAATACAAAACTGATTTTACTGGCGGCCGTTACGTTTCTGCCGGTATCCATTTTGGTTGCGGTGATGCCCGTTGCGACCGGGCCCGGGGTGGGGCTATTGGCGGTGCTGGTAATTGTTGCTGCGGCCGACGCGGCCGTTTCCAGAGACCGTCTGACCGGAGTCCGGGTGTCGCTGCCGGAGGTCGTCAGGGTTTCAGCGGGGCGCGATGGTCAGATGACGCTGTCAATCGAGAATAAAGATATTCGTCTTAAACAATTACGGCTGGGCCTGGCTTTTCCCCGCCAAATTTATTCACCAAACCAGGATCTTGTCACCGAACTGCCGGCAGAGACTGCGGGTTCCCTCATTTACTGGCCGTTTAAGGCTTTCAAACAGGGGCTCTATTATCTGGACAATTGTTACCTGGAAACGCCTTCCAGGTTCGGTCTCTGGGCCCTGCGCCGGGTCGAGGTTACCCGGGCGGAGTTTCGGGTTTATCCTGATTTGAGAAGAGAGCGCAAAAAATTAACCGGTTTGTTCGTAAACCGGGGCGTCGGGATTCATGCCCAGCGCCAGGTGGGCAAGGGAAAAGAATTTGAGCAGCTTAGAGAGTATCTTCCCGGGGACAGTTATGAAGATATTCATTGGAAAGCCACTGCCAGACGCGGTCAACCGATAACCAAAGTTTATCAAATCGAACGCACCCAGCAGATTTATGTCATTGTTGACGGATCCCGGTTGAGTGCCAGAAATTCAGATCCAATGGGAAATACTCCTTCCAGTGCGGGGCAGGCGGACGACAGTCAATATACAACCATTTTGGAGCGATTTGCGGCGGCTGCACTGGTTATGGGGCTTGCTGCAGACCGGCAAGGTGATGTCTTCGGATTGCTGGCATTTGACGATCGGGTGCGAAAGTTCGTGCGGGCCAAAAACGGCCGGGCACATTATGATGTCTGCCGCGATGCCCTGTATGCTCTCCAGGCCCGGAGCGTTACGCCGGATTTTGAGGAACTTTTTAGCTTTATTGCAACAAAAATCCGGCGGCGGGCCTTGCTGATTTTTTTGACCAATCTGGATGACCCGGTTCTGGCCGAAAGTTTTACCGCCCACATCGATATTATCAGCAGAAAGCACCTGATATTAGTCAATATGTTGAAACCAAACGGTGCCGAACCACTTTTTTCAAATCCGTCAGTAGATTCTACCAACGATATCTTTCAAAAGCTGGGCGGGCACATTTTATGGCGGCACCTGCGCGCAACCGAAAAATTTCTTCACCGTCACGGAATTGGATTTTATCTGCTGCAAAACGAGAATTTATGCAACGATCTGGTTACCCGGTATTTAACGGTTAAGAGAAGGCAGGTTTTATAAAATGACTAAAATTGAGAAATGACTAAAATGACTAAAATTTTAAAGAAAATAAAAAAATTGAGGAGTAACTTAAGGCCATTGCTATAATTATAAAACGATTAAAATTGCCAAGTAGATAGTACTTCTCGAATAATTGGAGGAAAATATTGGATCGGAAGAAATTTGCAAAAGATCTTGAAAAGAGGACCAGACGCTTCGCGGTTAGCATAATTCGACTGTCAATGAACTTGCCGGATACTCCCGAAGGCAGAATCGTGAGAAACCAATTAACAAAGGCGGGAACCTCCATTGGTGCAAATTATCGAGAAGCAAATCGGGCCAGAAGTAAGGCTGATTTTAGAAATAAGATTAAAATATGTGAAGGAGAGTCGAGCGAAACTCAATATTGGTTAGAAATAATCGCAGATTTGAACTGGAAATCCTGGGACGAACTAAAACCTGGCTATGATGAATGCAGTGAATTATTGGCTATATTCACATCGATCGGAAGTAAGTCATGAGCCTTTGAAACTTTTCCTGTTAATTCAAACAATTGATATTTCTTTTCGATAAAAAGGATTAACGTCCTTAATTTTAGATCATTTTAGGCATTTAGAAATTTTAGCTCATTTTCTTTAACCATGATCATCGATTTACAAAAATTCATAACCGAAGAACGACCTTTCTGGAGTGAACTGGAGGGGGTGCTGGATCGGCTTGCAAAAAGACCGGAGCTCAAGTTGACCCTTTCGCAGCTGGAGCGTTTTCATTATCTATACCAGCGGGCTTCGGCAGATTTGGCCAAGATTAAAACCTTCTCTGCTGAGCCCAACACGCGCACCTACCTCGAATCGATGGTGGCCAGGGCCTTTGGAGAAATTCACGAAACTCGTCAAAAACCCCATCGACTGGCCCCCCTGCACTGGTTTTTTACAACCTTTCCGCAAACCTTTCGTCGACATTTAAGAGCCTTTTGGATCTGCGTGGCGGCGATGATGGTGGGAAGTCTCTTCGGTGGTTTTGTGCTGGTGGCTGACCCGGACGCCAAACAGATTTTACTGCCGTTTTCGCACCTGCAGGGAAATCCGTCCGACAGGGTTGCTGAAGAAGAGACTGCTAAAGAAGACCGATTGGAAGGTGGGAAATCGTCGTTTTCTTCTTATTTGATGACCCACAATACCAAAGTCTCCATTTTTACCATGGCCCTGGGCATGACATGGGGCATCGGGACGCTGATCATGCTCTTTTACAACGGCGTGATATTGGGGGCCGTGGCGCTGGATTATGTGCTGGCCGGTGAAACGACCTTCTTACTGGGTTGGCTGCTTCCCCACGGGGCCATCGAAATACCGGCGATCATCTTAGCCGGGCAAGCCGGCCTGGTTCTGGCCGGAGCGCTCATCGGATGGGGCAAACCGATCTCATTGAAAATGAGACTGAGAAAGATAAGCGGTGATCTGGTCACGCTGATTTTTGGGATTGCCATCCTGTTGACCTGGGCCGGCATTATCGAGGCGTTTTTTTCACAGTATCATGAACCGGTCATCCCTTATGCAGTCAAAATCGGGTTTGGCGGGCTGGAACTGATGCTGCTGGTGTTGTTTCTGGCAAAATCGGGGAAGACAAAGGTGAAGGCTGAAAGCCCAAAGCTCAAAGGTGAAAGCTGAAAGTTGGAAACCCCAAGGCTCGGGGCTCAATGCTCAGGGCCGAACGGCTCGTCGCAGGCTGCAGTTCTGTTGTCGACAGATCACGTCTTCAGCGTGATTCGTAGTTGACATGCTGATCCGCCTGCGGCGGAAAACCCGAAACCTGACACCTCAGGTATCAGATATGATAACAGGCAAAATATTAAATGTAACCTTGAACGTTGAACGGGAAACCCGTGAACCCTCAAGATAAAATAAATACATTGACCATCAGGACACCGGAAGGGATTGAATTTTCCCTCCTGATTGCCGGTCCGATTACCCGGTTTTTGGCCTGGTCGGTTGATCTATTGGCTGTTTTGGCTGTCAGCAAGCTGCTGGGCGTCGTGCTCGGGCTGGTCGGGATCCTCAGCCGGGATCTGGCTATGGCCGCCAATATCCTGGGGTATTTTGTCGTTTCCATTGGTTATGGAATTTGTTTGGAGTGGTACTGGCACGGCCAGACACTTGGAAAAAGGCTGCTGCGCTTAAGGGTAACGGATGTATACGGATTACAGCTGCAATTCAGCCAGGTTGTCATTCGCAACCTGCTGCGCTTCGTGGACAGTTTGCCCGCGCTTTATCTGGTCGGCGGAACCGCCTGTTTGATAAACCGCCGCGGCCAGCGGCTGGGAGATTTTGCTGCCAATACGATCGTGATCTGGAATCCCCGGGTTGATGAACCCGACCTGGATCAACTCCTGGAAGGAAAATACAATTCATTTCGCAATTATCCGCACCTGGAGGCTCGTTTGCGGCAGCATGTGTCCCCTTCGGAAGCTCAGATCGCGCTGCAGGCCCTGGTAAGGCGGGATGATTTTGAGCCCCGGGCGCGGGTGGAGCTATTTGAAAGCATTGTTTCCTACTTCAAAAATATTGTCTCCTTTCCGCCGGAAGCCACCGACGGTATCTCGGATGAACAGTATGTGCGTAACATCGTCGATGCGCTTTTCCGTCCCAAGTTGTCGCTTAAATCGGGATTTTTGAATGAAGTTCAGATTGGCAGCTGAAGCAGGTTTCTGTTGTCGATCCCCTCTTGACTCGTCTTTTCCTTAACATTCAAGGCGTCAAAGGGTATTCTCATACCCTTTTATCCCCGGTTGATTTCAATCTGCGGCCGTAAATGGTGGTGTCCTGCCAGGATTTGGATTGCCAGCCAGTCATTGAAATTCTTTTTAATCCACTTGCTATTTTATGTCATTTTGCCATAAATTAGAAAAACTAAAATCTTGAACCTTTTTGACAAATTCGTGTGCTCACATAAAATGATTTAATTGAAACGGTATGTTGATTATCAGGTCGTCGCGTCTATGAAACCCATTATTGCCATTGTTGGTCGTCCGAATGTGGGGAAATCCACTTTGTTTAACCGCATTACCCGCAGCAAAGATGCGCTGGTCGATAATTCTCCGGGTGTCACCCGGGATCGGCATTACGGGGATGCCAGCTGGAATGATATTGAATTTACGCTGGTGGATACCGGTGGATTTACCGAAGGCGATGATTTTGCGGAAGCGATCCGGTTCCAGGTCCACCAGGCAATTGCCGATGCGGATGTGATCGTTTTATTGCTGGACGGTAAGGAAGGGGTCTCACCCTTTGATCAGGATGTCATAAATATCCTGAGAACCGTTGACAAGCCGATTTTTTACACGGTGAATAAAATCGACGGCGCCGAGCAGGAGGTCATGCTCTCTGATTTTTATCAATTGGGAATCGACAATCTTTACCCGTTGTCGGCCGAGCATCGCTATGGCGTTAACGACCTGCTGGACGATCTTGTCGATTCGCTGAAGGCTATTACCACTGAAGCGGCTGAGGAAAGTGATCAGGAATGGATCAAGCTGGCTGTTGTGGGGCGGCCGAATGTCGGAAAATCGTCTTTAATCAACCGCATTCTGGGTGAAAACCGTCTGCTGGTCAGTGAGTTGCCGGGTACGACCCGGGATGCCATCGATTCGGTCTGTAAACTGGACGGCAAATCTTACCTTCTTGTCGATACGGCCGGCATCCGCCGTAAAGGCAAGGTGTCCCAAAAACTCGAAAAATTTTCCATCATCAAAGCATTAAGAAGCCTGGATCGATGCGATGTGGCCTTGATCGTGATGGATGCCGGCGAGGGCGTGACCGACCAGGATATCGCCATCGCCGGTTATGCTCACGAACGCGGCTGCGGCTGTATTTTGCTGTTGAATAAATGGGATCTGGTAGACAAGGACAATAAAACCGTCAAGGTGTACACCGAACGTCTTAGGGATCAGGCCAAGTTTCTGAGCTTTGCACCGGCCCTGACCATTTCGGCATTGACCGGCCAACGGGTCACCAAAATCTTTCAGCTGGTGAATACGGTTTATGACCAGTATCAACGGCGCATCGGGACCGGGCTGTTAAACAGAATCTTCGAACGGGCCATAGAAAAAAATGAACCATCGCTGCATCGGGGGACCCGTATTAAATTTTATTATGCCGTTCAGATTTCCACCAAACCCCCCACCATCGTCTACTTTGTCAACTACCCGCAGGCCGTCCATTTTTCCTACAAAAGATACCTGATCAACCAGTTGCGGGAGGGAGCCGGTCTGGACCGCACACCGATACGGCTTGTTCTGCGACAAAGGGAAGGCAAACGGACCAGGGGAATATCAACCAGGTAAAGATACCGGTTCTAAAATTCATGGATAGGCGGTAACGTGAGATTCGATCATAGGCGTTAATTGTTATTCGTTATTTGGTATTTGATGGTACAGTCAAATGAATTCACAAAAGTTTTCATTTTCCAGCAGTGCAAACCTGGACAAATATTTCATTGCCTGTCATTAGCTGTTATATCCCAAAACCAATAACCAATAACCCATAATCTATAACTAATAACGAAAAAATATGGACTTATTTGACTATCACGCTCAAAAAGCAGCGGACGCCGGCCGCCCCCTGGCGGAGCGGATGCGGCCGCGCAGCCTGGATGAGTTTATCGGGCAGTCGCCCGTCGTGGGGGAGGGGACTTTAATTCGCAGTGCCATTGAGCAGGATCGAATTTTTTCGATGATTCTCTGGGGACCGCCGGGCTGCGGCAAAACCACCCTCGCCAGGATCATTGCGACCGAAACCCGTTCCTATTTTGTTCATTTTTCAGCCGTGCTGTCCGGCGTCAAAGAAATCCGTGCCGTTATCGCGGAGGCTCAAAATCAGCAAAAGCTTTATCGAAAACGAACGATTCTTTTCGTAGATGAAATCCATCGCTTCAACAAGGCCCAGCAGGATGCATTTTTGCATCACGTGGAAAACGGGATGATCACGTTAATAGGTGCCACGACCGAGAATCCATCCTTTGAGGTCATCTCCCCGCTGCTATCCCGCTGCCGTGTCATTACGCTGAAAATGCTTGCATCCGATGACATTGCCGCTATTATTCTGGCTGCCTTAAACGATTCGGACCGGGGAATGGGAAATCTGAATCTGTTGCTGGAGCCCGATGCCATGACCTACCTGATCGGCATTGCGGATGGTGATGCCCGGGTAGCCTTGAACAGTCTCGAGATTGCAGGCTCGCTGGTTGCAAGAACAAACGAAAGTGATGAAAAGACAGCAGCTTTTTCAATTTCGCTAAAAGATCTCGAGCAGGCTCTCCAGAAGAAGGCTCTCGTATATGACAAATCCGGAGAAGCGCATTACAATATCATATCGGCTTTTCATAAAAGCTTAAGAGGCAGTGATCCTGACGCTGCGCTTTACTGGCTTGAAAGAATGCTGGCCTCCGGTGAGGATCCATTTTATATTGTTCGGCGAATGGTGAGGTTTGCATCTGAAGACATCGGCAATGCAGATCCCCAGGCGCTCAATGTTGCCATGAATGCCATGGCGGCGTTTAAATTCCTGGGACATCCGGAAGGGGAATTGGCGATTGCCCAGGCGGCTGTTTACCTGGCTACCGCCCCCAAAAGCAACAGCATTTACGCCGCCTATGGCAAAGTGCAGCAGGTCGTTCAAAAAGCCGGTTCATTGCCGGTGCCACTTCACATCCGCAATGCTCCCACCCGCCTGATGAAGGATCTGGGTTACGGCCGGGACTACAAATATGCCCATAACTACAAGGATGCATTTATTGCCCAGGATTACCTGCCCGAAGCGCTCAAGGGGCAGGTATTTTACACGCCCAGCGGACGCGGCTATGAAAAAATCGTCAAAGAGCGTCTGGACAAGTGGCGAAGTCTGAAAGATAAACATCGGGAAATCTCAAGAAATGATGCAACTGATTAGAAAGTAGCAATAGCGAAAATAAAACATCAAAAATCCCAATTTCCAAGCACTAAATTACAAATAAATCTCAATATCCAATCACCAAAACCTTCACCGTAGTTATACCCTATCGTGGCACAAACCTTTGTCTATGAATCATTTTATCATGCGGCATCAATGCCGGGGATCGGGTGTTTAAAATTTTGAATTTGGCTCACTGAAATTTGTTTGAGATTTGATTATTGGTGCTTGGGATTTGTGATTTCGGTTTATTGACGCTGCCTTTGGAAATATGCTATAGAATTCAGTTCTGAAATTTGGAGAGTTTAACTTAAAATAAAGGAGGAATTGACCATGAAAGAGGTCGTGATTGTCAGCGGATCTCGCACAGCCATTGGTAATTTTGGTGGCGGACTGATGAATGTACCGGTGGTGGAGTTGGGTGCGGTCGTCATGAAGGACGTGCTGAAAAAGGCGAATTTGAAGCCAGTTGCCAATGGCGCCATGCTGGAAGCGGCACCGGATAAACTGAAAGAACGGGGACTAATTGATCTTGAAAAAAAATCTTATGACTGGCGTGATGACGCCGCTGAGGTCACTATCGACGAAGTTATCATGGGCAATGTCCTTCAAACCGGCCAGGGACAAAATCCAGCCCGTCAGGCCATGATCGCCGGCGGCCTGCCTAAGGAAACTCCGGCCTTCACCATCAACAAGGTTTGCGGCTCCGGTCTCAAAGCCATCGCTCTGGGTGCATCGGCCATTATGACCGGATCGGCCGAGGTGGTCATGGCCGGCGGACAGGAAAATATGAGCCAGGTGCCCATGGCATTGCCGAAGGCGCGCTGGGGTCACCGGATGGAGTTGACCGGGGTCGGGGAAATCTATGACCTGATGGTATTTGATGGACTGTATGAGATATTTTACGGTTACCATATGGGAGTGACTGCGGAAAATATTGCCGCGATGTACGATATCAGCCGCAGGGAACAGGACGAACTTGGGGTATTGAGCCATCAACGGGCCAAAGCAGCCATGAGTGAAGGCCTGTTCGCACAGGAGATTGTCCCGGTGGTAATCAAAGGCCGCAAGGGGGATATCATAATTGATACGGATGAGCGTCCCATGGATACTGATATTGAAAAAATGGCCAAATTAAGACCGGCTTTTAAAAAAGACGGCTCGGTCACAGCCGGCAATGCTTCAGGAATCAATGACGCTGCTGCAGCTGTGCTATTGATGAGTGCGGATAAAGCCCGGGAACTCGGACTCGAACCGCTGGTCAAAATTAAGGCATTTGCCTCCGGCGGCGTTGATCCTGCATACATGGGTCTGGGGCCGGTGCCGGCTATTCGCAAGGTGCTTAAAACAGCCGGAATGACGTTAGATGATATTGATATGATTGAACTCAATGAGGCCTTTGCGGCCCAGGCCATCGGCTGCTTGCGGGAACTCGGAATTGAAAAGGATCGCCCAAACGAGCTCGGCAGCGGGATTTCCCTCGGGCATCCCATCGGCTGTACCGGTGCTCGCCAAATGGTTACCGGAATGAATCATATGCAGCGTAAGGGCTACCATACAGGTCTGATCAGCATGTGCATCGGCGGCGGTATGGGAATGGCGATGATTGTAGAACGCTGAAGCGAGGTTCAGGGTTCAGAGTTCAAGGGTTCAGAGGTTCAATAGTTCAAAGATCCAGGGTTCAGAGGTTAAATGCTCATAGGCTTGCGTTTAAGTATTCTGAGGTTGAATGTAATGTGTTTTTATTAATAGATTCAATCATTCAACCCTGAACCCTAAACCTCTGAACGTGGAACTTTCTTTTGTTTTTTTTCCTTTACTTAATTCGCAATTATTGTTAATAATTATTCGAATTTAGCAATAATTTGGCGATCCGGCGAATATAGATTGCAACACCGTAATCTGCCGGTTCGCCGGATGGTGAGCAGTGTAAAAATTCAGTGTATTACTGACTTGATCGTGGCATCAAAATAATATAAAAAGTTCATTTTCGGATAAATGAGCGTGCTGAAGGAGGAAACAGCAATGAGCATCAGTCGCAAACTGGGAATTTTGGTTTTTTTTGCAGTGCCGGGTATTATCGGAGGCGGTATTACCTACCATATTTTTGATGGAAACTATCTCCCAGTGTTTATTTATGAAACCATTCTTTTGCTGATTGCCGGGGCCTTTTTCAGCAGATAAGATTCATTCCATCAAAAAGTGCACGATACCATTTTCAACACTTGCCACGGTTCTAACCCCTTGCTCACATAATGATACCGTGGCATTTTTATGTCCTGGTGATAAACTGATTGATTTCGAGTCCAGCCCGCGGTGAGCTCAGCCGAGCCGGGTGTAAAGTACCCCGCCCTTGACGGCGCCGAAGGCGACCAGGGTTCAAAGGTTACAACCGAATGTTCGGGAGAAACATTGAGCGATTCATCACCACTTAACATCATCTTATGGTTCTTCCTGGCCCTTTTTCTGCTATCCTGTTTTGCCTTGGGCTGGCTGCTGTGGCCTTTTATATCGGTAATTATTCTGGCGGCGGTTATCACCGGGATCTTTAATCCGGTTTACCAGTTTCTGAATCGAAAACTAGGGCCCACACCCGCCTCGCTGATAACCTGTGTAATTATATTTTTTGTGCTATTTATCCCGGTGTCCGCTTTTTTCGGAATTATAGCCAATGAAGCCTATGATATGTATCTGAGGGCCAGAGAGGCGTTGTTAAGCAATCCTTTCAAAGAACTGATCGAAAATAGTAAAATTGTTGACCGGATCAATCTTATTCTGCAAAATTTCGGTTTTACGATCACCGGCGAAGAGCTCAATAAAGGTATTGCCGAACTTGGCAGATTCGTCGGGCTATATCTATATGAACAGGCCCGCTCAATGACAGCCAACATATTGAATTTTTTTGTAAATTTCTTTTTCATGCTGTTAATCATTTTTTATTTGCTGATCGACAGCCCGCGCCTGTTGTCGTTTATCGTGGCGCTTTCGCCGTTGCCGGATGATCAAGATCAAAAACTGATTCAAAAATTTAAGGATATGGCCGGGGCCATTCTCATCGGCAATGGACTGGGCGGGCTGATTCAAGGAACGCTGGGCGGTGCTGTTTTTGCATCTTTTGGTTTTCAATCTCCCTTTCTCTGGGGAGTCATCATGGCTTTGCTGGCATTTTTGCCGATTGTGGGGATCGGTGCCGTTTTCCTTCCGGCATCAAGTTATCTGTTTTTACAGGGACGAGTTGGCGCCGGTATTTTTTTCGTAGTTTTTTATGTCGTGCTTTCCGGCGGCATCGAATACTTTTTTAAACCAAAACTGGTGGGCAAGCGTGTTAAAATGCACACCTTGTTGGTATTTCTTTCCATTATAGGTGGGTTGAAGCTGTTCGGGATACTGGGCATCATTTATGGCCCGCTGGTGGTGACCGCATTTTTGACCTTATCCGATATCTATCAATCCAGTTATCAGCGTTTAGTTGAGCCTCTCAAGAAATGAGATAGGTATTAGTTATCCGTAAACTGTAAATTTATGGGAGTTGAAATGACCCAAGACGATTCTACTATGGAAGTCAGCATCGAACAAGAGATGAAGAAGTCTTATCTCGATTACGCCATGAGTGTCATTATCGGCAGGGCATTGCCGGACGTGCGCGATGGCCTCAAGCCCGTTCACCGGCGTGTTCTTTTTGCCATGCGAGAGCTAAAAAATGATTGGAACAAGGCTTATAAAAAGTCTGCCCGCATCGTTGGTGATGTCATCGGTAAGTATCATCCCCACGGTGATGTCGCCGTATATGATACCATCGTCAGACTGGCTCAAGATTTTTCGATGCGTTATCCCCTGGTAGACGGTCAGGGAAATTTTGGCTCAATAGATGGAGATCCTCCGGCAGCCATGCGTTACACCGAGATCCGAATGCAGCGGCTGGCCCACGAAATGCTGGAAGACCTGGATAAAGAGACGGTCGATTTTGTACCGAACTATGACGAGTCGCTCAGTGAGCCATTGGTGATGCCTTCCAAAATTCCCTCTCTGCTGGTTAACGGTTCATCCGGTATCGCCGTTGGCATGGCCACTAATATACCACCCCATAACCTGACCGAAGTAATCAATGCCTTAATAGCGGTTATCGATAATCCGGCGGTGACCTGGAAAGAGCTGATGCAACACGTTCCGGGTCCTGATTTTCCAACCGGCGGCATTGTTTACGGGACTGATGGAATTAAAGAAGCCTACAAAAACGGCCGTGGAATTATCAGAATCCGGGCCCGGGTGGTCGTTGAACAGGACAAGCAAACTCAACGTGAAACCATCGTCGTCAACGAATTGCCCTACCAGGTCAATAAAGCCAAACTGATTGAAAAAATCGCCGAACTTGTCCGGGACAAGCATATTGGAGGCGTCAGTTTTGTGCGGGATGAATCAGACCGGGAAGGCATGCGCATCGCTATCGGACTCAAAAGAGACTCGATAGCCGGCGTCATTATTAACCAATTGTACAAAATGACGCGCATGGAAAACACCTTCGGCATCATTTTTCTGGCAATCGTCAACAATCGGCCCGAGATGCTGAACTTTAAGGAAATCCTGGAATACTTCATTCTGCATCGCAAAGAAATCATCATTCGTCGAACCCGCTATGATCTGAATAAAGCGGAAGCGCGGGCTCATATCCTGGAGGGTTTAAAAGTCGCCCTGGATAATCTGGACGATGTAGTGGCCTTAATCCGACAGGCCAGATCACCGGCGGAAGCTAAAGACGCCTTGATGGCAAAATACGCACTGACCGCCATCCAGGCTCAGGCCATTTTGGATATGCGTTTGCAAAGACTTACCGGTCTTGAGCGTGAAAAAATAGTAGACGAATATAAAGAATTACTAAAAGATATCGCCCGCTTCAAAGAAATTTTAGCCAACGAAAGACTGGTGCTCAACATCATCAAAGACGAACTCGATCGGATTAAGACGGATTTCGGCGATGAGCGGTACACGGAAATTATCGAGAAAACCAAAGAAATCAGTATTGAAGATATGATCGTCGAAGAGGATATGGTGGTCAGCATTTCCAATCGGGGATATATCAAACGCAATCCCATAACCCTTTACCACAACCAGCGCCGGGGAGGCAAAGGTAAAACGGCCATGGGAACCAAAGATGACGATTTTGTCGAGCATCTGTTTGTGGCCTCCACCCACCATACCTTCATGTTTTTTACGAACAAGGGCAAGGTATACTGGCGCAAGGTTTATGACATTCCCCAGGCCGGCCGGATGAGCCTCGGGAAAGCCATCGTCAATCTGTTAAATCTCGAAACCGGGGAAAAACTGACCGCTGTACTGGATGTGCCGGAATTTGAGCCGGGTTACCATGTGCTCATGGCCACCGAAAAAGGGCTGGTGAAAAAGACGGACTTAATGGCCTTCAGCCGACCCCGCGCAGGCGGTATCATTGCCCTCAATCTTATGCCCGACGACGAATTAATTGCCGCCAGAATTACCGATGGTTCCCTGAATGTATTTTTAGGATCGCTGATGGGCAAGTCCATCCGGTTCCATGAATCCAATATTCGACCTTCCGGCCGGACCTCCATGGGGGTGCGCGGCATGAAGTTGGACACCGGTGATAAAATCGTGGCGATGGAAGTCTTAACCCACGGCCAGACTCTGTTTGCGGTTACCGAAAACGGTTTTGGGAAGAGAACCTCCATCGATGAGTATCCCGTGCAACAACGCGGCGGAAAAGGAGTGATCTCAATTAAAACCACCGAGCGCAACGGACGGGTAGTGTCCATCCTGCTGGTGGATGAAGAAAACGATCTGATGTTAATGACCAATATCGGTAAAATAATCCGGATGCCCATCGAAGGTATCTCGGTAATCAGCCGCAACACCCAGGGTGTAACACTGATGGGTATGGAGGCCGGTGAGCGGGTTGTCGGAGCCGCCCGCCTGGCTGAAAAGGAGGAGGAAGAGGAGGATGAGGAAGGATAAGACCCGAAACTAATAACAACACACTTTGAGCTGATATGCTCAATTGAGGTAATTCATATGCAACAACAAGATGAAATGGATACGGGCAATCTTAAAATCGGCGTTGTGGGCGCCGGAAGCTGGGGAACCGCCCTGGCGAATCTGCTGGCCTCCAAGGGCTATGCAATTGACCTGTGGGTCTTTGAAAAGGATATCAAAGATCAAATCCAGCAGTCCGGTGAAAACAGCGTTTTTCTGCCGGACATAAAGCTGTCCTCCAATTTGCATCCCTCGAACGATCTGGCCGGGGTCGTATCCGGCAAGGATATGGTACTGGTAGTTGTGCCCTCGCATGTGATGCGTGAGACCACGCTGCTTATGGCCGGCCACCTTGCAAAAGATGCGATCGTTGTGTCGGCTTCCAAAGGCATCGAAAACAATACCCATCTGACCATGACCGGTGTGATGCAAGAAACTCTGGTCGAGATACCTTCGCACCACCTGGCCGTTCTTTCAGGTCCAAGCTTTGCGCGGGAGGTGGCCCGGAATCTTCCCACTGTAGTCACCGCGGCATCAAAAGATTCTGCTACTGTCGACCTAGTGCAACAGGTGATGGCCACGCCCTATTTTCGAGTGTATACCAGCGATGACGTTACCGGCGTTCAACTGGGCGGGTCGCTGAAGAATGTTATCGCAATTGCTGCCGGGGTAATCGATGGCCTGGAACTAGGCTTGAATACCCGGGCGGCTTTGATTACCAGGGGTATGACCGAAATAAGGCGACTGGGGCTTAAAATGGGTGCCAATCCGCGGACCTTTACGGGTCTGGCCGGTTTCGGTGACTTAATTTTAACCTGCACCGGTCATCTCAGCCGAAATCACACGGTGGGCAAAAAGATCGGTCAGGGCGAAAAGGTAAACGATATCCTGGGACAGATGCGGATGGTGGCTGAAGGGGTCAAAACTGCCAAGTCCGTCTATAATCTCTCCCGCAAGCTGGGTGTCGAAATGCCCATCTCTCATGAAACCTATCGCATTCTATATGAAGACCTGTCACCCAGGGAGGCTGTGATGCGGCTCATGACCCGGGAATTAAAGCAGGAATTGGATGAAGATTAGACGCGTTGATGGATGGGGGAGGCACCTGCGGTGCCAGCTGATAGCTCAAAGCTGAAAGCTCTTAGTCTATGGATTTTATCGATTTCTTTGGTGTGTGGTGGGGGAGCGGATACGGGTTTCGAGATTTTGAAGTTGATTAAGTCAATTGGGTTGAATAGGATAATGGAAAAAGGATAAAGGTTAAAGGATAAAAAAGAAGGCGCAGAACGGATAGCAGGTGGAGTGTGGCGCATGGCTAAGGTGGGGAATGAAAAGTACGATAGACCGATTTAAAAATATTTCCCACTTCCGCATTCCGACTTCCGAATTCTGTTTGCTCTGACCTATGTCATCTGGGTTCTGATCATGGTTAAGAAAGAAGAGCACAAGGGTGCGGGGCATCGGCAACGCTTGCGGGAGCGGTTTCTGGAGTCCGGGATGGACGGGTTCCATGATTATGAAGTGATCGAGCTGCTGTTGACTCTCGGCACACCGCAAAAGGATTGCAAGGATGCCGCCAAAGCGGCGTTGAAAAAGTTTAAATCATTGCAGGGCGTCCTGGAAGCCTCCGGCCATGAACTTTGTGAAATAAAGGGAATCGGTCCCAAAAATTCTCTGGGCCTCAGGCTGATAAAAGCGGTAGCAGACCGCTTCCTTGAAAAGAAGTTGATCGACAAAAATCCGGTCAACAACTCCAAAGAGCTTTTTGATTTTCTTTACCACAGCATCCGCGACAAGTCCCGGGAGTACTTTAAGATTTTTTTCCTGGATTCGAAAAATCGGGTAATTTCCACCGAAACCCACTCAATCGGAACTTTAACTGCCAGCAGCGTATATCCCAGAGAAGTGGTCTATTCGGCCCTCAGGCACAAAGCTGCGGCCCTTATTTTTGCGCACAACCATCCCTCGGGGGATCCGAAACCATCTGCCGAAGATGTTGCCATAACCCGTCAGTTGGTATTTGCCGGCAAGGTGATGGGTATCACGGTCCATGAGCATATTATCATCGGTGACAATTGCTACTTCAGTTTTGCCGATCACGGTCATATTGCTCAGATGGGAAGGGAATTTAATGCAAGTATGAAATAAAGCGTCCAATGACCCAATCAGAAAATAAAATCCTTGACTGTTTCGGAAAGCTTGAAATTGTTTTCCCCTTAGGGGGTGATGGCCTGAGGCATACACCGGCGCCCTGTTTGGCGTGTCGGCATAAAACCGAGTGCCTGCGAACAGGGTTACAAGGCAAAGCTGGATTGGCGGTTCATGAAGAACATGTCGACAGGTCATACGATTCAGGGATGATTAGTTTTATGGAGCGGTGGTCCAGGAAAAAGGCAATTGATCGCCGGAAAAACAGCGGGAAGACTTCGGGTTTCAGATGGCGGTTGCGTCGCCGAAAGACTAAGCAATCATGATGATCGCTGCAAATATTCCGGCTATTTTACTTCTGTACTCCTGAAACAATTATAGTGAAAACGATATTTTTTCTGCCAAGATGTCCTAAGTTAATGTAATTCCCGTAAATTCCCTATTTTTATCTTTAGAAATTCATGCTATGATATCGGTACTATCAACCCCCATCAACAGACAGGAGAAAAAATTGGCCTTCTGGAATTACAGGGAAGAACTGAGCCAGGCCGATCGGATAAGACGATCCTATTATGAACTCCTCAGAGACAATTTAGATCATTTTCTGTTGCAGTCCGCCCTGATTGATTCTTATCGGAATTTTGCAGGCCAGGGGATACCTTTTCCTTTTGTAGAAAAGCGCGAATTGAAACCACGGGCCCGGATACCCGATCAGGAATATGGCAGTCAGAATGCGTTTCTGGTTATTTTTGTTGAAAACATTGTACCGAGCGAACATAAAAAGTATATCCGGTATTTTGATGTCAACAAAACAACCAAGTCCAATCTGATGAAGTTTAAAACGTTGACAGTTTCGGAAAAATTCGACCGCAACTGGAAATATTTGGAGTCCATCAATTTTAGCAACTTTCTTAAATCACTCCTGCCGGTGGATTATGCCCTGCTGATCCAGAGAGATCCCTCCGGAGTAGCTAAAGGCCGTTACAGCCTCTCACATTTTCACGTCCGCATTGACTGGCCCATTGCCGATGCGGCTGAAGATCTGGCACAGAACCTGCGTTATATTTCCAAGGACCTCTACGAAAAGGGCGATAAATACGCTGAGGATATTCAAAAGAAATTTTTTGAATTCTACGGACTGCCGGTGATGGCTGGGGGCAGAAGAACGGCTGCCATCGTTGCCGCCCAGTACATGAAAAAGGTCCCGGGCATTACAACCGTCTATGCCGGCAGCAGTGAAGCGCGGTCATTAATCCGAATATCCGAGCGGGGAGTTTCAAAAGCAGTTTTAATGCAATTCCCGGCCAAAGATATCGAACAGATCATCGAAAGCAATGGTCTGACCCTGCGATCATTCCGAAAAAACTACGGTGTCGATCGCAATAAAGAAGATACTGTCTGTATTTTCCAGGCGACCTATGCCAGAACCTACCACTCCCGGCCGCCGGAAGACGGCAAGCTGCGCGAAATTAACCCCGACGTCAACTGGCTGGCGGTCGGTGAACAGCACATTCTGCCCAAACCGGGGGTCTGGAAATATCCGCCGCTGCCGATCAATATTATTTATACTTAAACTGACAGGTTCAAGGTTCAGGGTTCAAGGTTTAAAGGTTGCAACCAATGGACACCGGTTAACTCATTGATCAGGATTTCACATCGCTTGTTTTCTATGAAATATTTTTCCACCACCAAACTTCCCAGTGCTCAGTCCTGAAACTTCAGTCTTTTCCTCCATGCCCTTTGCGCGATGCGCATTCATTTCGGTTCGGTGCCAACTTTAAAGACGGCGGAGACGGATTCCGTTGATTCAGTCCGCTCAATTAATCCGGTTTCCGGGTTCATGAGCACCTTGACGACATCGTCCGGCAGATCAAAATTCTGATTTACTCCTGCAGCCATGACGCTTCGCATAAGCTGAATCCAGATGGGCAGAGCTGCTCTGGCACCGGTCTCTTTGTCTCCCAGGGTAGCGCCCGAATCGCGTCCAACCCAGACTCCGGTGGCAACAGCCGGTGAAAAGCCGATAAAAAGAGCATCATTATAATTGTCGGTGGTACCGGTTTTGCCGGCGATCGGCCCCGGTAGTGTTCGTGCCTGGCGTGCGGTGCCCTCCCGGACAACGCCTTCTAACATGTTCGTAATGATGGCTGCCCCCTCGCGGGACATCACCAATCTTTTTAGAGGCCTGGCGCTCCAGATAATTCGTTCCCGATGATCGGTGACTTCCAAAATAGCAAAAGGCTCGATCCACTCGCCACCTCTCGGGAAGACGGCATAGGCAGCCGTCAAATTCAGCAATGATACCTCCGAGGTGCCCAACGCCAATGATAAATTGGGTTCCAGGTTTGATTCGATACCGAGCCGGTGCGCAAACTGAATCACTGACTGGGGTCCCAATCTTTCTATCAACCGCACGGCTGGAATATTTTGTGATATGGCCAGTGCCTTGCGCAGCGTTATTTCGCCTAAATATTTTTTGGAAAAGTTTTCCGGACGCCAATCATTGTCCCGGTCCACGCCCCGGAAGACAACCGGCGCATCGAGAATCATGGTGTTTTGAGTAAACCCCTGTTCGATGGCATACGCATAAACAATGGGTTTGAAAGCTGAGCCCGGTTGTCGCTTAGCTGCCGTTGCCCGGTTGAAAGGATTTTCATAGAAATTTTTTCCTCCGACCATGGCCAAGATTGCGCCGGATTTTATATCCAGGCATACCAGCGCAGCCTGTGGATCGGTTGGCTGAATGCCATTTTGATTCATTCGTGTTTGCAGGGTCAGAAGACCTTCGTCAACAGCGGTTTGAGCGGCTTCCAGAATATCGAGATCAAGGGTTGTGTAAATCGATAGCCCGCCTTTATAAAGTTTTGATGCGCCCAGCAATTCTTCTAAACTCTTCTGGACGTATTCAACAAAATAGGGGGCTCGTTTCAGACTTCTGCTTCTATCTTCAAGCTGAATTTCCGCATTCAGCGCCTGGTTGTATTCGTCAACGGTAATGATCTCCATCGTCAGCATTTGTTTGAGCACCATGTTTCTGCGCTCGCGCGCCAGATCGATGTTTACCAGAGGAGAATAGCGGGAAGGGGATTTGGGCATGCCTGCGACCAGGGCGCATTCTGCCAGAGTGAGGTCCTGGACCGGCTTGCCAAAAAAAATTTCGGCCGCTGATTGAACCCCATAAGCGCCACTGCCGAAATACACCTGATTTAAGTACAGCTCCAGGATTTCATCCTTGGTGTAGCGACGTTCGAGCTGAAAGGCCAAAATGGCTTCCTTGATTTTGCGGACGATGGTTTTGCGCGGCGTCAAAAAAAGCGTTTTTGCCAGCTGTTGGCTAATCGTGCTGGCCCCCTCCACGAATCCACCGGCCAGGATGTCTTTGATGATCGCTCTGGCAATCCCTTTGATATCGACCCCGCTGTGCTGGTAAAATTTGCGGTCTTCTGTGGCAATCAGAGCGGTTGTGAGATACCGTGGCATTTTCTGCAGCGGCACCGGATCCCTTTTTTCCAGGTAAAGTTCGGCCAGCAGCTGTTTATCGGCTGCATAAACCCGGGTAACGGCTTGGGGCCTGAAGGTCTCCAGATTCCTGATTTGCGGCAGATCATGGGTCAAGGCAAAAAACGCGCCGATCAGCACACCGGCTGAAATACCGGCCAGCAGGACGATAAAGACGGTGACCGTTTTTTTATTTAACAGTGATTTCATGTTTTTTTAAAATTTTAATTCGATTACTGCTTTAAACGCTTAGCTTTAATCCTTGACTGGGGTGGATGCGAGTTGTAATAAACCGGTTAATTCGGATGTTTTTTGGCTGTTAGCTATTAATTGATGGGACACGGATAAACCCCAGTGAAATAGGCTTCGCATTGCACGGGGCAGGCACGGATTTCACAGATATATTTCTCTATTTTGCAGCCGTGAAATTGAGAACAATGCTTTTGAGATCTGCGGAAATCTGCGAGAATCGGTGTCCAATAAAAAACTAAAAAAGGAAGACAACCCATGTCCACCGACGATCATCAACATGATCATGATTCCCATGATGAACTACCATTTGATGAAAAGCTGATGAAAATGCTCAGCCACTGGATCAAACACAACGAAGATCATGCTTTAAATTACAGGAATTGGGCCGAAAAAGCAAAGGCAAATGATCAACATCAAGCAGCCGTGCTGCTGGAAGAGGCTGCCGACATGTCGCTATCTGTCAATCAAAAGTTTGAAGCGGCCTTGGATAGACTCAACCGAAAATAAGAAATTAACACTGTGGAGATCTGTAAAATTCTGCCTGCCCTGTGTAATGCTTACCCCTTGAAGGGCGCGGCCTATTTCCTCGGGGTATCCTATTTGAATCAAAATTTTTGTTATCCTACAATTATGCAATAAAATGGTTATGCAGGTGATAAAATATTGACGCCTTTTATTCTTTATGGCATTATGCCAATAAGAATAAATCTTAAAGGCATAATTGGAAGTAACTAATGAAAATCAATCCATTTTATTACGGTGAAGTGGTAACAGGAGAAAATTTCACCAATAGAGTTGATGAAATTGAACGGCTGACGACTGAACTTTGTGGTGGGCATAATGTTTTTTTGATTTCGCCACGGCGATACGGCAAAACGTCTCTTATCATTAACACCCTCGAACAGATAAAAAATAGGGGACCTTTCGTCTTTTACATGGATCTTTATAAGGTAGCCTCTGTTCGTGAGTTGGTGGAAGCATACGCCAAAGGTATTGTTCGATCTAGTCGGACCAAAGTCGAGAAAATATCCGATTTTGTCAAAGATCTATTTCCTAAAATTCGGCCGAAAATTATTTTAAGTGACGACGGAACGCCTTCGATCGAAATTGATATTAAACTGAAGGAAAGAGAGCTCATGGATTCGCTGGCGGAGATCTTGGATGTGCCGCAAAAGATTGCCGAAAGGCGAAAAAATAATTATGTGGTGGTCTTTGATGAATTCCAGGAGATTATTAATCTCGATGGCGAAAGACTGGAAAAATTAATGAGGGCCACCTTTCAACATCACCATAACGTTGCTTATCTATTTGCCGGAAGTAAGCGACATTTACTTTACAGTATGGTTTCAGATCCGAATAGGGCATTTTACAAATTAGGCGATATAATGAATCTGCACAAAATTCCGCCTAATGAAATGATGAAATTTGTTAAAAAGCAATTTTTCAAGGGTCCCATTAGCATTAGTGAGGAAGTTATTGATTCTGTACTGGAGATAAGTGAGAATGTGCCCTACAATATTCAGTACCTTTGCCACCAATTGTGGAATAGATGTCTTCAAATAAAAGACGTAAAAAAAGTAGATATTGATGCGGTAATGACAGACATCATAAATGAGCAATCAGCCAACTACATTTCTGTATGGGACGGCCTGTCAATGCATCAGAGGCTTTTTCTTAAAGCCATCATAAGGTCACCGGAGAGGTCTATTTTCTCGAAAGAATTTGTCTCTGAAAATGAATTAGGAACCCCGGGATCAATACAAAAATCTATTAGTTTGCTTACAAAAAAAAATATCATCGACACTGAAGACAAGGATATCCGGTTTAATGATGTATTTTTTAAAGAATGGATCAAAAAGAGGATGATATTTTCGTAATCGCCGAGAGGGTTTAAATCCAGCAGCTACAAAAAATGGTACCGTGCTGACTGATCCACTGCGGAAACGGCAATAAATTATTTTTTTGCTCCCTCACTTTGGCTTACTACGCAGCACCTTACTCAGTTTTATTCCCAGTTCTTCCATCGAATAGGGCTTGGCCGCAATATCGCTGAAACCGTACTGTTCGAATCCGGTCATTTCCGGGTCCTCGGAATATCCGCTGGACAAGATTCCTTTGACGTTCGGGTCAATCGCCTTCAATTTTTGAATAGCCTCCTTGCCGCCCATACCGCCGCGCACCGTTAAATCCAGGATAACCGCATCAAAAGGATCTGCTGACTCTAAAGCCGCCTGATAAGACGCTATCGCTTCAGCTCCATCACGCGCAAATTCAACCCGGCAGCCTAAATGCTGCAGTATTTCTCCGGCCAGTTCACGGATCATCTGATCGTCATCCATAACCAGGATTTTTCTTTCACCAGAAAGCCTTATACTGCCATCGGCTTGTGCGGGATCAGATTTAATCGCAGGGTGGACATGGGTCGCCGGAAGAAAAATATTGAAAGTGGATCCGACACCGATTTGAGACTCCACCGATACGTTCCCGCCGTGTTTTCGAATGATCGATTGGCAGATGGCCAGACCCAGTCCCATGCCTTTTTTATCTCCCATGACCTTGGTCGAATAGTAGGGGGCAAAGATTTTATCAAACTCCTCAGAAGCAAGCCCGCAGCCTTGATCCGCAATCGATATTTTCACATAGGTTCCCCGGGGCAGTGAGGCCGTGGACTCAGTTACGGTGATATTTGTGGCGGCTATTTTAAGGTGACCGCCATGCGGCATGGCCTCCCGGGCGTTCATAACGACGTTGTGGACGGCTTGACCGACCTGGGATTGATCGACATCGATCAGCCATAGATCCGGAGCAAAGCTGTAACTGCTTTTGATATTGGAACCACTTAAGGTAAAATCAACGGCACCTTTAACCAGGCGGTCGACAGATATGACCGCTTTGTTCGGCGAACCGCCCTTGGAAAAGGTTATCAGTTTTTGGGTTAATTTTTTAGCCGTATTGGATGCCACCAGGGCGTGGCCCAGAAGTTTGAAGGGTTTGTCTTCAGGGTCCAGATATGTTTGGGCGAGGGTAATGTTTCCGATAATCGCGGTTAACAGGTTATTGTAATCATGGGCAATCCCTCCGGAAAGAGCTGCGATGGAATCCAGGGCGCGATGATTCTTGAGTTTCGCTTCGGTTTTCAAACGCTGCGAGATATCCCGTATAATACAGATAGTTGCCGGCTTTTGTCGAAAGGTGCACAGAGCCGCAGTAATCTCTACATTGATTTGATGACTGTTTTTACAGACTAGTTTGGCTTCCAAATTTTTTACGCCGTTGGGATCTGTTATAGCGCCCTCGGATAAGGATTCTACTAAAGGTATGTCGTCGCTATGGAAAAAGCTGGCAAAACAGGTATCGACAACCTCCTCCAGGCGGTAATCGCAGATTTTGGCCATATAATGGTTGCATTCTTTTATCCTATGGTCCTGGACAATAACAATTGCGTCCGTGCTCAATTCCCGCAGTAGATGATATTTTTTATCGTTCTCGATAATTGAGGGAAAATCCATTTTGTCCGGAAGGGAGCGGTTGTCTGGCATTGTGTTATCCGTTTTCATAAGTCGTTGATTTTTAACTGATGCTGTCTCCGAATTGATTTTATATCAGGAAAGATCAATATATATGTCATGGTTAGCCGGCAGCTGATGTAGTTATCGGCAATAAACTGATATTTCTTGAGAATTTGATTCATTGCATAATACTAAAATTTACCCTAAAGCTTCTTAACACAGTGGCCGATAACATTGTCAGCCACTTTATCAATATCGATTATAAAGGTCATTACGTATGGATATACTCAGCGGCGTCAGTGCAGACCAATTATTCGTCACATCCCTCCAACAGCAGTCTCAATTGGAGGCGCTATCGAACAATGCGCTTTCCAGCGGGATTGATAAATATCTGCGCAAAGAATATGAAGCCGCCGCCAAAGATTTTGAAAAATCCATTAATTTGCACCCGACATCTTCCTTTAGTGCCGACACCACCAAGTATCTGGCCCAGACTTACCTGAGGATGGAAAAACCTGATAAGGCAATTGAAACATATAAACGGGGCATTGAATTAAATCCCGATCGCGATGATTTGCGGATCGATCTTGGCAATCTCTATTTTGCCGACGATCGATATCAGGAGGCTGTGAACGAATATCAGGGTGCTGTGCGTGTTAATTCGTCATCGAGCAGCAATCATTACTCTCTGGGGCAGGGTTTTCTCAAGATGGGAAAATACAGCCAGGCGGAGCAGGAATTCAGAACCGTTCTGCGCATGGAACCTGACAGCCCATACGGCAACTATGGTCTGGGTCTGGCCTATAGCAAAAGGGAAAAATTTGAGCGCGCGATTGAAAAATTCGACCAAGCCATAAGAAAAGATAACCAGTTCTACGATGCCTATGCTGAAATCGGCTACGCCTATGCGGATAGCGGAGAACTGGACAAGGCACGTGAAATGGTTGAGTATCTTGAAGACAAAGATTCCGACTTATCGTCTACATTGAGCCTTTATATTGACCGGGTGGAGCCGCCGAAACTCTTGCTTGCACTGGGCTCCAGTTCCTTCACTTACAACATGTCAATCAAAACACCTGTGTCTTCCCTTGACGCATATCTAGAAAATGCCGGTGCTGAAAAATCCATGACCATGAAATTTGTCTTTAATAAGGAGATGGATCGCCGCTCGGTTGAAGACCCTTACAATTGGAGTATCCGCCGGTCGATGGGAGCGGGTGACGGCTCGGCCTATAACTTTGGCCTGGCGCTACCTTCAACCGAGATAGCCCTGCCGGCATTTCCAAATTATGCGCTTTATGATACCGAAACCGGAATCGCAACTGTCTCCTTCACCGTGCGACAAAATGCAACCGCTGACGGCACCATCGATCCCAATCATATCGTTTTCAAATTTAACGGTGTGGATACCTACGGAATCGAAATGGACGAGGATCATGATGAATTCAGCGGCTGGTCCGGCGTGGCATAACCACTGGTTCTGCTTTCCACCTTTCATCATAGAGCTATAAGGTAGGTCAATTCGCAAAAAATTAAACTCAAATTCACCGTGAACCGCACCAGACGAGGCATTTTTTCTCGATTAATTGTTCTAAATTTCCATTTTTCTCGTCAAATTATTGACACAATTTAAAATCAGATCCTATCTGATGTAGTAATTTCCCCAAAAATCTATCTCCGGACTTCAAACAACTGTCCATTCAATAATTGAACAATTGACAGATTGTGACCTTCCTGAAGAAATACCCAATCAGCGTTTTCTTTATCGTACGCAGGCTGTAGACTTAAAATAAAAGGGTTTGCAAATTATCTCTTTCTGAATTGCTGATATCTGGGGTGGTTTAAAGGACTGCTTTTTCAAAATCAAAATCTTCTTTAAATTCAATTGAAAACGATAGATCTCTAATGGTATGGAAATTGCAAACGTCCAGTCACTGAATGGATAATACTGATTAACCTTGAGTAATCATCATTATATGTTTAAGCCGTTTCCCTTCAAATATATATCACCGACCAAGCACACCCGCTGTTTGTCCGTACTTTTATCGATTCACAAAACACCTGATGCGAGTCAGCATAGTATTGCCCGGCGCAGCAATCTGAGCAGTTCAATGGTGAATAATTATATCAAACAGCTGAAGCGAGACAATCTCATCACCATAGAAGGCGAAACCAATCGTACCCTGAGCTATCACTTGACATCAGCGGGGCAAAATAAACTTAATGAGGCCCTGCTGTCATTTACTATTGAGACCATGCAGCTTTACAGTTTCGTCAAGCAGGAAATTGCTCAAATTCTACAGAGTTTTTTTGAAGAAGGAATCAGAACGCTGGTGCTATTCGGCGTCGCGGAGACAGCCGAAGTCGTCTATGCCGCTATCAAGCGTACGCCCCTGGTAGTTATCGGCACGGTCGACAGCGATATGTCCAAGCACGGCACGCCTTTTAACGGGTTTGTTATTCAACCACCGGAAAAAATTATACAGATTAACCCTGATGCCATCTTGATTACCTCATTCTCCAAGCAGGAAGAAATACATGACTGCATACGGCAAATCAGCGGTGATTGCATACCGGTGAAAAAGATCGTCTAAATAAAGTTCTTATGAAAGAACTTTATGCATTCAAAAAATTAATCATTTGCTTTTCGCTTACCTATGCTACCGTGTAATCGACCAGGCGGAGCTGTAGGGTTAAAAAACCAAACTTTATTTTTGAATCTCAGCAAGGGCAGGCCTGATGGAAATCAAAAAAGTTTTATACACTGATTCTTTCAAAGACAAAAACGACCGAAAGGTGCTGGACAATGCCAATATCTTAATCACCGGAGGTACCGGATCTTTCGGCCGCAAGTTTACCGAATATATATTGGAAAATGCCAAACCCAGGCGGGTTGTAATCTTCAGTCGTGATGAGGTAAAACAGCTTGAGATGCGGGAGCAGTTTCCGGATCCTCCCGGCGGTGTAATGCGCTACTTCATCGGTGATGTCCGGGACCGTGAAAGACTCTACCGTGCATTTCGAGGCGTCGATATTGTGGTGCATGCCGCTGCACTGAAACAGGTACCCACGGCAGAATACAATCCCCTGGAAGTTATTAAAACCAATATCCTGGGAGCATCCAATATCATTGATGCCGCCATTGATTGCGGCGTAAAGAAAGTGATCGCCTTAAGCAGCGACAAAGCGGTAAACCCGGTGAATCTCTATGGTGCCACGAAGTTATGCGCCGATAAACTGTTTGTTTCCGCCGGTGCCTACGCAGGTCCGGGTGATACACGCTTTGCAGCAGTGCGCTATGGCAATGTTCTCGGAAGTCGCGGCAGCGTGATTCCAGAATTTATTAAACGCCGGGAATCCGGAACGCTTCCCATCACCGACGAGCGCATGACCCGCTTTTGGATTACCCTGGAACAGGCAGTGAAATTTGTTGTCAAAAGCGTAGGGCTTATGAAGGGGTGTGAGGTATTTGTGCCCAAAATCCCCAGTATGCGCGTTGTTGATCTTGCAAAGACGCTGGTCCCCGAATGCCATCATGAGATGGTCGGCATCCGGCCGGGTGAAAAACTGCATGAAGTGCTTTTAACCGAAGAAGAAGCCCGGCGAACACTAGAATTCGAGGACCATTTCGTTATTCTCCCGCACCCCTTAAAACCGAATCCGGAAACCGACCATTTAAGAGAAGGACGACCGGTCAGGGAGGATTTCAGATACAGCAGTGAAAGCAACTCGCAATGGCTTTCAGGTGAAACATTGAAACGGATAATTGTAGAAAATGAAACCCGGCTTTCTTCCATACAGTCGGCATCAGGTTGACCAGAATGACATCGAAGCAGTGGTCGATGTTCTCAACTCGCAGTGGTTGACCACTGGCGCTAAGGTGATCGAGTTTGAAGAGGCCGTTGCCCGTTATTGCGGGGTTAAGCATGCGGTTGCCGTTTCCAGTGGAACCGCCGCGCTGCACTGCGCAGCTTTTGCCGCCGGCATCGGGCCCGGAGATGAGGTTATTGTTCCGGCCATAACTTTCGCGGCAACCGCCAATTGTGTTGCCGCCCTGGGTGCGAAACCCATCATCGTTGATGTTGATCCGGACACCCTTCTGATCGATGTCTGCGAGATCGAAAAGCACCTTTCTGCCAGCACCAAAGCCGTCATTGCGGTGGATTATGCCGGACAACCGTGTAACTATGATATATTGCGCGAAGTAGCTGATCGACACAAATTAAACATCATCGCCGACTCGTGTCACGCACTGGGTGCATGCTTCAATGATGCACCAACCGGACAGCTTGCGGATTTGACGGTATTCAGCTTCCACCCGGTTAAACACATTACCACCGGCGAAGGAGGGATGGTCGTCACCAATGATTCCCGCTGGATCGAAAGGATGCGCCGGTTTCGCAATCACGGCATCACGGCCGACCATCATCAACGGAGCCTGGAAGACACCTGGTATTATGAAGTTGTCGACCTCGGTTACAATTACCGTATCACAGACTTCCAGTGTGCTCTGGGGTTAAGTCAACTCGGCAAACTGAATAAATGGCTTGCAAAGCGGCGCGAAATTGCAAGCCATTATACAAATGCTTTCGAAACCTCTATCACCGTTCACCCGTTGAATGTTTTGCCGGCTGTGGATCATGCCTACCATCTGTATGTGGTGCGGTTGGACGCTGAACAATTGAAAATTTCCCGGGCCGAGGTTTTTAAGAAGCTGCGTGAAAATGGCATTGGCGCCAATGTCCATTACATACCGTTAAACTTGCAGCCGTATTATCAAAAACGATTCGGTGCCTGCCGGGGGCAGTGCCCCGCAGCCGAAGCCGCCTATGAACAAATCCTCTCCCTGCCGATATTTCCGTCCATGACCGAACAGGATATTGAACGGGTCATTAAAACCCTGAAAAGTATCATATCCAATAATTGAAATCTGATCCGACGCGATGAACAATCTTTTCCAAAAAGACGATGAAAAGGAGCGGACAGTCGCCTTTATTGTGGTGCGCCTGAGCTCTTCCCGGTTTCCGGCCAAGCAGTTGCGGACCATCGGGGATCGATCTGTGCTTTACTGGATCCTCGACCGCCTATCTCAATCGCGGGAGATAGATGAAATAGTTATCGCTACTGTGGCTGAAGCAGCCAATGAACCGCTGCGTGAGGTTGCCCGGCAACGAGGCGTCGACTGCTTTTGGTACCAGGGAGAAGTCGATCATGTAACCACCCGCCTGCGCCGGGCCGCGGAACACTTTGCAGCCGATATCTGTGTGATGGTCAGCGGTGATTGCCCGCTGGTGCATGCACCAGCCATCGATCAGATGGTTGTCTGCCTAAAAAATGCCCCGGAGGCCGACATTGTCAGGGTTTTATCGGATGTGAACAACCGGCCGCCTGCTCTGGAGGGAGTGCTGGTTGCCCGGCAACAGGCATGGCAGCTGGCCGACGATCTGGCAAATCGCCCTGAGTTAAAAGAGCATCAGTTTCCGGTCATCGGCATGCAACCGGAAAGTTTCCCGGCTGTGGAGGTGACACTCGCAGAAAATCTTTGCATGCCGCGCCATCGCCTTTCTCTGGACACCTGGGCTGATCTGGAATTTTTAAATCGTGTCCACGATACATTAGTCCAGCAGGATAAGCGTTTTGAACTGCCGCAAGTCGTCCGGTTGCTTGAAGAGCGGCCGGAATTAAAAAAAATAAATTCCCATGTGCATCAGCGAGGTCTGGTCGAAGATATTAAACGGGTGCTGTTTGTCATCGATGCGGGTAAAGAATATGGTTACGGACATCTGATGCGTTCCCTGGAATTGGCGCTTCAAATAGTTGAGAGCTTGGGCTGGCCCGTGAGCTTTGTCATCGATGACGAAAAAGCCGTCTCTCTGGTTGATGATCACGGCTTACGTACAATTTGGGGTGCATTTGCGAGAGTGGAAAGCAATAGACAAAATAATGCCGGCAACTTAAAACTTGAAGAAATTCTACTCGATTTTGACCTGCTCCTGTTGGACATCTTTGATCAGCGAGGACCTGCCCCGGGGTGGCGTTCGAAACTGAGCCCAAGAATACCAACCGTGGTCATGGAAAACCTGCAGCCGTGGGCAAATGAAGCTGATCTCATTATTTTACCGAATCTTATTGGCAATAAAAAAGCGAAAGCCGGTTATCTGACATCCCGCCCACCGGGTGAGCCGGACCAACCGCAATCCACCCGAATTATCGGCGGCCGCAATTATCTTATTTTACGCCGGGACATCCGCCGGGCGGGAAATGGTCATGCCAAGGATATCGATTTGCTCGTATATCTTCATGATCAGAACGTGAAAAACGACATTGCGGCCCTGACCGGTGAACTCACTATCAATACTGAAATAGTAAACGGTTTCGATCCCCGTTTCCCCGATCTGCTGGCACGATCCAAGCTCTTTCTGAGCGGTTTTGGCATTAGCTTTAACGAAGCATTGTCTCTGAAAACCCTGCCGATATGTTGGCCGGATTCTTCAGCACACCGCACGGATGCGGAGAGATTCTATCATGAACTGAATATACCTTCATACGTGGTGAGCTCAACAGCAGAATTGGCAGACCTAATCTTGCCGCTATTGGAATCGGAAACGCTCTGTTCGATACCAGTTGAAGACGGAACCCCCGGTATCGTTCAAGAACTGACCCGTCTGGTGCAAGCTGCATGAACCTCGAACAGCAATTTGTTATCGTCGAAAAACAAGTCGGCCGGTATCACGCCTTTCCCACCCTGGCCCAAACGGACGGGATAATATGGCTGGCCTGCCGATCGGGCAATGTCGCAAAGCGACAGTGCCATGGAGGTGAAGGGAGTGTCAGACTATTCGAGGCATCGGCAGCCGAGGTGGATTGCTGGCGGGATAAAGGCACTCTGTTCAGTCCATCACCCGAAGGATCGTGCAATGAGTTGGATGCCATTATTTCCGCACCCACGGCGGAGCTGGCATTTCTGGCCACCCGGGATTTTGAATACGGCCGGCGCAACAATACATTTTTTTCCAGATGTAGCGGGTTTCCGTGTACCGAACGTGTGCCGCTGGCAGAAATCGCCGATAGAGCGCTCATTTGTTTCGGACATATCCGCCGTACGGCAGACGAAACGCTGTTAATGTCCGGTTACGCCGGCACTGAAAACGAGCCTCAGGCTGCTCCCTATCTTCTGGCATCAACCGATCAGGGGCAATCCTGGCAATTACGAGCCAAAGTGGCAAGCTCGGAGTCGGCCGGCACCCGGTTGACGGAATATTCACTGGGTCATCTGGGAGATGTGCGCTGGATAACTTTAATTCGCAGTGAAACACCACCATACTTTCTTCATCGATCCGAATCGATGGATGACGGAAGAAGCTGGAGTGCCCCGCAACCGACCGACCTCAAGGGGCATGCCCCCATGCTCATTGAAATCAAACCGTCCGGCAACTTGCTGGTTCTTTATCGCGATCTCTCCCGGAAAGCACCGGACGTCGGAATCGGTTTTAGCGACGATGGAGGGAAAACCTGGCATCGGATTGGCTCGTTGGCTTCTTATAAAGGTAGCATCTATGACGGCGGATACGGAGACCTCATTCAGCTCGAAGGCAACCGATTTCTCGCAGTTTATTATTTGTGCGATCAGGATGCATCTCCTTGGATTGAGGGCGCAATTTTTACTATAGAGCATGAATTGTTGTGATGACAAACTACATACCTTTCAATGTGTTAGTCACCAGTGTGTCCCGCAAAGTTCCGCTGGTACGCGAAGTGCGCAAGGCCCTGGAAAAATTCTCTCCCGGAAGTCAGATCATCGGCGCAGATAGCAACCCGGACTCGCTCGGACGCTACTTTGTTGATAAGTTCTGGGAAATGCCAACGTTGGTGGATCTATGCGCTGAGGACATCAAAAACTATTGTCTGGAGCATCGAATCTCAGCGATTATTCCGACCCGTGACGGCGAGCTGGAATTTTT
>Ga0210064_1000108_pt1 | contig 37842 bp, 31 predicted proteins | sample Muzzi_CordC_D2_FD_185531 | JGI IMG/M metagenome (GOLD analysis project Ga0210064, IMG submission 185531) | Wetland microbial communities from San Francisco Bay, California, USA, that impact long-term carbon sequestration - Muzzi_CordC_D2 (SPAdes) | ecosystem: Environmental > Aquatic > Marine >... | reverse complement strand
GCTGGAATTCGCTGCAGGCTGTGAACGGCAGCGTCAGCAGCACGAATGGCCAGACAAATCTTATGATGCTCAAGAATCCTGCTCCAGTGGTAAAACGACCTGAAGGCGCGCGCCAACTTTGACGGAGTTTACCACGGTGATATTGCCGCCATGCGCCTGAGCATATTCCCGGGCGATGGATAAGCCAAGTCCCGTGCCGCGGACATGTCCGTGGGTGGCTGGTGCGCCCTGGAAAAACGCCTCGAAGACCCGTTCACGTTCCATGTCGGGGATGCCCGGTCCTGAGTCGGCTACTTCTATAATGGCGCTGGCGCCGCTCCTTGAAAGCAGGATCCACAACGGGCTGCCATCCGGTGAATACTTGATGGCGTTGGAAACCAGGTTGTCGACCAGTATGCGCAGTTTTGCTGCGTCACCTTCCAGCCTGACGGGCTGCAGGGAGACGCGCAGGTCCAGCTTGCGGGAGAGCAAGGCGATCTTGTGCTCCTCAAGCACCTGCTCGATGATGGTTTTCATCTCCACCGGCTGGAGGCTGAGCTGCGAAGTGCGGGAGCGCAGGATGCTGAAATTAAGTAAATCCTCAATCAGTTTTTGCAGCCGCAGGCTGTTGTCGTGCAGAATGCTGACGATTTCCCGTTGCTGGGCATTGAGGACACCCACTACCTGTTCATCCATCAGTTCCGCAGACTCCCGGATGGCCGTGAGCGGTGTTTTCAGTTCATGCGAGATATGTTGTAGAAATCTGGTCTTTTCCCGTTCCAGTTCAAGCAGCCGGTTGCGCAGCCAGTTAAGTCGCTCACCCAGCTGTTCCAGGTCGCGTGGTCCCGTGACAACGACGGGCTCATTCAGTTTTTCGTCACCGAGCAGGCGTATGGCCCGGTCGATTTGCTTGATCAGCCGGGTGATCAGTACGGCGAACAGAATGGCCAGTAGCAGGGCGGCGGGGACCAGGGCAATGGCCTGCAGTACCAGGGTCTGTTGTACCTTCACGGCGTTGCGTTTTATATCCTCGACGCCACGGCTGATCAGTTCCCGATTGTTGGCCAGAATCTGCTGTGACATCTGCGCGAGTTCTGTAAACCCTGGCAGGGCTGCGGTAATTTCCGGGGCGTCATGGGGATGGGCGCTAAGCGTGGCATGCAATTCGTTCTCTGCAAAATAAAGATTATTCAGCAGGTTGCGCTGACTTTCCGCGAGTTCCAGGGCTTCCAGGGTGTGTGTGGTATCGACGAATTTCTGGTGGTTTTCCGCGTAGACCTCAAACAGTACCTTGTCACCAAGCACCTGGTATTGACGCGCATTCCGCTCCATGGCGGTGATGGCTTCGACCAGTACCTGACTGCCCTGGGTTGCCAGCACACTCTGCACCAGGGTGTGCTGACTCTGGCTGACCAGTCGGTCCACCGAGATGGTGGCAAACACCAGGCCAATAATGAGCGGAAGGGCCACCAGCGAGAAGCCGGTCAGGATCAGTCGCAGGATTGACTTGGGGCGGTAAAATTTCACTTAAATTCCTGGTTTCTCATGGAGGTCCGCGAGTTGTAGGTCCAAAAGGCTGGTCTGCCCGGGTTCTGTGCGAAAGTTTAAATATTGGCTGATATCAGCCGAACTTGTGAGTATCGTACACAAAGTAATCGGCGGTGTGTTCCCAGGCGGCATGCGGTAACCGTCTGCGAGTCGCAAAAGAAAGTGCGCTGGTGGTAGCTTGTCAGCTTTGATATATGTGCTCAAAGCGGAAAGGCTTAGGCTTTGTGAAGCAAGTTTTGATGTGGCATTTAATGCGGCATATATTGCAGCAGGAATTAGAGTCTTATACGCTATGTGACCAATATTTGACGTATGTCGGCCGGTATAATTTTGTGTTGTGGTTGGAAATACACATAAAGAGACAGGGAATTATCCAGCAACCCTTATTCACAGAGGTTCAACCATGAAATCTATCAAGTCTTACTCGCCTAGCGTTATTGCTGGCGTTATCTTTATGATCTTTATGGACTTATCAGGGTGCGCAACAACTGATTATCCGCCGCTTGAGGGTGGGCCGGCACCCGCTCAGGTTACACCGGATTATCTTGTTGGCGCAGGTGACAATGTCAATATCTTTGTCTGGAGGAACCCTGAGCTGTCAAGCAGCGTCACCGTGCGTCCGGATGGCAAGATTACCACGCCGCTGATCGAGGATGTTCCCGCCAGTGGCAAGACGCCGACTCAGTTGGCGAGAGACATGGAACAGGAGCTCTCGGTCTACGTCAAGAATCCGGTCGTCACCGTTATGGTAAACGGTTTTATAGGCCCCTACAGCGAGCAGATCCGTGTGGTAGGCCAAGCGGCCAACCCGCAGGCCTTGCCGTATCGTGACCAGATGACCCTGCTGGATCTGGTTATCGCGGTCGGCGGCCTGACCGAATTCGCAGACGGTAATCGCTCAAGCATCGTGCGGGTGGTCGATGGTGAATGGAGACAGTTTGGCGTGCGTATCGATGATCTCATCAACGGGGCGGATATCAGTGCCAATGCCTATGTGCTGCCTGGCGATATCCTGATTATCCCTGAGTCCTGGTTCTAGTGAATATTTGGCCGGCCGCAGTCATCAGGGTTCTCGGTTAATGTAGGGGTTTGCGAGCAGGCAGCAACAGATCCTGCATTTCCGTTATTGCAGGACACGCCGGCCTAGCGGGAGGGCTGTCCTTGAAATATGGATGCGGCACTTTGATGGAAATAGGGATATTAGTCTGATATGCGTGAACTTTACGAACAGTTTCTAACTTATGTAAGAGGCATCTGGCGCTATCGCTGGTTCATGATGCTGGTAGCCTGGCTGGTCAGTATTGTCGGATGGGGCGTCGTATACCAGATTCCTGACAGGTACAGGGCAGAGGCCCGGATCCATGTCGATACCCAGTCCATGCTGCAGCCGTTGCTGAGCGGGCTGACGATCGGCACAAATACCGCACAACGGATAAAGCTGGTGACGAGAACCCTGCTCAGCCGGCCAAACCTGGAAAAGCTGACGCGGATGACAGACCTGGATCTTATCGCCCTGTCGCCGTCTGACAAGGAGGATCAGCTGGATGAGCTGGAAAGTAATATCAGGATATCAAGCGGCCGTGAGCAGGACCTCTATACGATCTACTATGCCAATAGTGACAGACAGCTTGCCAAGCGCGTGGTGCAGTCATTGCTGACTATTTTTGTCGAGAGCACGCTCGGGGAAAACCGCGAAGACACCGACAATGCCCAGGAGTTCGTCGAACAGCAAATCAAGGAATACGAGGCCAAGCTCGAGGCGGCGGAACTGCGTCTGGCAGAGTTCAAGCGAACACATGTGGGTATGATGCCGGGGTCGGCAGGGGACTATTACGGGCAGCTGCAGGGAGCAAAATCCGCATTGACCCAGGCCCAGCTGTCATTGCGCGAGGTGGTGAACCAGCGCAATCAGTTCAAGCAACAAATGGAGCAAGACGAAGATTCGTATCTCATGTTCAGCGATCTGCAGCCCGGGTCAGGATCGGCACTTGATATGCGCATCCAGGGGCTGTACGAAAAAATGGACGATCTGCTGATCAAATACACCGAGAAACACCCAGATGTAGTTGAAATAAGGCAAATGATTGCCGATCTGGAACAAAAGCGTGAAGAAGAACACGCACTGATGGATGAACTGGATATGGGGCCCGCGGACAACCCGGTCTATCAGCAGATGAGGATGCAGTTGGCCCAGGCGGATGCCACGGTCGCATCGATGCGTTCGCGGGTCCAAGAATACCAGCAGCGGGTTGATGCGCTTCAGGAAATGGTGGACACCATTCCGAAGATCGAAGCAGAACTCAAGCAACTCAATCGCGACTACAGCGTTCACCAGAAGAATTACCAGACTCTGCTTGCGCGTCGTGAGGCAGCAAACATTTCCGAACAGGCCGAGCTCAGTGGTGACCAGCTCAAATTCCAGGTTGTCGACCCGCCGCGTGTCCCGCTTCAGCCGTCGGAACCCAACCGGCCATTGCTGATGACGGGCGTCCTGGTAATGAGCATAATTGCAGGAGGTATGCTGGCGGTGTTGCTGTACATGCTAAGACCCACCTTCGACAACCCGCGTACAATCATACAAGTTCTGGGCAGGCCAGTGCTTGGTGGAGTGTCTATGATTCACAACCTGGACTGGAGTCGCAAGCAAAGACAAGCGCTGCTGGCCTTCAGTCTGGCCGGGGTTGGTCTTCTGGCACTGTATGTCGGCGTTTTGGCGGTTGACGGGCTGAGTGTCAGCGTTGCCGAGATTCAGAAGGCCATAGTGGGGCGCGGTTGATGAGCATTTTTGAGAAAGCTTTCGAGAAGGTGGGCAGGAATTCCGGCAAGCAGCCGGAAGATGATTTGTTTGATGATCGTCCAGAGGATTTGCTGGATATTCCAGAGTATCTCGTGGAAGACCTGCCTGAATCCACCTCTGTGGATGCAGAGGACAGTTCAGAGATGACACAAAGTTTCATGCAGACGGAGCCGCGGAGCGAGGGTCCGCCGCACACCGGTTCGGGCAGACTGGTTGAACTGGATCTCAGCGGGTTGAAAGCTTCCGGACTGGTTGATCCCCGGTCAACAGAGGTCAACCGGACCACTGAGGAGTTCAGGCGCATCAAGCGTCCGTTACTCACGAATATCAGAGGCGAAGGTGCAAGCGTTGTCCCCAATGCGAACATGATTATGGTGACCAGCGCGCTGGCAGGCGAAGGGAAGACATTTACTTCGATCAACCTGGCTATGAGTATCGCGATGGAAATGGACAGGACGGTGCTACTGGTCGATGCCGACGTCGCGAAACCTGATATTACTGCCCGCCTCGGCGTTGAGGCGGAAATTGGGTTGATCGATGTGTTGCTGGACGACGGCCTCGCGTTGCCGGATGTTTTGCTGAGGACAGATATCCCCAAGCTGACATTGCTGCCATCCGGCCGGCGGCATGTCCATTCAACGGAACTGCTTGCCAGTGAGCGCATGCTACAACTTACGCTGGAACTTTCCAGTCGCTATCCGGACAGAATCGTGATTTTTGATACTCCGCCGCTGCTGCTGACCAGTGAGGCCAGGGTGCTCGCGGGGCTAATGGGGCAGATTGTCATGGTGGTCGAGGAGGGCATCACACCGCAGCACGTAGTCAAGGAGGCGGTTGATTCACTCCAGGATAACGAAATCGTGGGTATCGTTATGAATAAGGGGGTTAGCGGGTCAGGGGAAGAGGGCTACGGTGGTTACAGTGGTTACAGTGGGTACGGATACTATCCCTACGGACGGAAATAACAGTAATTCATTGCCTTACAGACACCATGACCCAAATTTCAAATTGTACACGGCTCCAGCTGGCCCTGGTTCTTTTTCTGGTCTGCGCGAATTCTGCCCATGCAGGTGATTGGGACATCACTCCGCGTATCTCTGTAGGAGAAGTATTCAGTGACAATATCAATCTGGATGACAACGACAAGAAAAGTGATCTTGTAACGGAGATTTCCCCCGGGATCAGTGTCCGTGGCGAGGGCGGTCGGCTGAAAGCCAGTATTGACTACGAAATGCAGAATACAATATTCGCCAGCGATAGCGGCGCCAATGCGACCAACCACCGGCTGAATGCAAACGGAAACGCAGAACTGGCAAAAAATCTCTTTTTCGTCGATGCCTCCAGTACTATGGGCCAGGCGCTTATCAGTGCAGATAACACTATCTCGACAGGCAATCTGAATAATGCCGGAAACCGCACTGATTATTACACCTACAGCCTGAGTCCGTATCTCACTCCACATTTCGGGGGGTACGCAGACGGACTTTTTCGCTACACCTACAGCGAGGCTAAATATGATGACAGTGTTTCTGACGCAAACACAAACAGCTTTAATGCAGGACTTGTAAGCGGGCGCAACTTTGGGCCACTGTCCTGGTCCACTAATTACAATTATACCGATGAACAACGGAATAGCGCTTCCAATGCAACATATGAAAATGCAGATGGTCAGGCGCGTTATCGTATCAACAACAGCTTCAGTCTGGTCGGGTCAGGAGGCTATGCCAATAATGACTTTCAGAGCAGTGAGGAGAACAAGAACGGCTCCTACTGGGCTGCCGGTGTATTTCTGCAGCCCAGTCGCTATTATTCCCTTGAGGCGCAGCAGGGCAATAACCTGAGCACCGCCACGGTGGGATTGTATCCGACCCGGCGTACCTCCCTGGTTGTCACATACCGCGACCGGCAGGTTGGTCTGAATCCGGGCGAGGTCTGGTCAGGGTCGTTAAGTCATTACACGCGTCGCACAACCTGGAATGCCAGTTACCTCGAGGATACCACCACGCAGCAGCAGGAAGTCCTGCAGGACGGTGGGTTTGTATTTTTAGGAATTGACCCGATTACCGGTGAGGTCAACGCCAATCCCCAGCCGGGTGACCTGATTGTTATCGCGCCTATCGGGCCGATACAATCGCTCACTAACGAGGTGGTTGAGCGCAAAAGGGCTTCCGGCACGTTCGGTATGAAGACGGGCAAAACAGGACTGCGGTTCACCGTTTTTGATGAGCGGCGCAGGTACCTGACATCGCTTACCGAAGATGATACAAAGGGTATCAGTGGCAGTGTCAACCGGCAACTGGCCCCACGGACCAACGGAATCCTGTCAGGTTCTTACCAGCGTATTACCAATAATAATACTGGCAGCGACAACAAGAACACTTTCATGTTTGTTCAGACCGGAATAACACGTCAAATCAGCCGCAAGCTCAACGGTTCAGTGACTTACCGCTATTCGATGCAGGATTCTGATAGAGGTAGCAACGACTACACAGAAAACAGGATAGAGGCCCGGCTGACCGCGCTGTTTTGAAATCATGTATGACGAATTCTACAGTCTGAAAGCAAGACCTTTCCGGTTAAGTCCTGATCCGCGGTTTCTATTCCGCAGCAAGGTGCACAGAAAGGCGCTGTCCTACTTGCGCTACGGCTTGCAAACAGGTGAGGGCTTCGTTGTGATTACCGGTGGCGTCGGCACCGGAAAGACCACACTGGCGAGGTTGATCCTGTCAAAAATCAATAAGTCAAAAGTCATTGCGGTCGAACTGGTGACATCACGGCTGGAGTCGGATGACATGCTGCGCCTGGTCGCGGCGGCTCTGGGGCTTGCCCATCAGAATCTGCCCAAGTCAACCCTGTTGAGGAGCATCGAGGCTTTTCTGATGGCCAGGGCGCGTGAAGGCAAGCGTGTGCTGCTGCTGGTAGACGAGGTGCAAAACCTGTCCTGCGGCGCCATGGAGGAGCTTCGTATGCTGTCCAACTTCCAGGTTGGTGAGAAGTCGCTGCTGCAGACCTTCCTGCTCGGCCAGGATGAATTTCGTCCGATGCTGCAGTCTGCCGGGATGGAACAGTTTCGCCAGCGGATAATCGCCTCCTTTCATCTGGAGCCGTTGAACAGGGAGGAGGTGCAGGAATATATTTTGCACAGGCTGAGCCTCTGTGGCTGGCAGGATGACCCGCACTTCCATGACGATGTGTTTGACAGGATATACGAATACACTTCCGGTGTTCCCCGCCGGATAAACAAGCTATGTGACCGTGTACTTCTGTATGGATCTATTGAAGAGCTGCACGAGATAAGCGTGCAGGATGTCAACTCGGTGATAGAAGATGAAATGCAGGAGATGCATGCATCAGTAGATACCGTGGACAGGTCGTTGCCGGTTGATCGCGAGGTCGGCCCTAGTATGCTGCATGGCCGGAATGTTCAGTCATTGCGCGTCGAGAATACGATAAGCAATGATGGTCGCCGCCTGCTGGCGCTGGAAAAGAAACTCGAACTTATCGAAAAGACCATGCACAGTGACCGTATGCAGATTCAGCGCATGAGCATGATGCTAGCTTTCTCTGGTGATAAGCACCAGGAACAGGAACAGGAACAGCTGGACGTACTGAAAGAGCCTGGTGTTGCTGAAAAGTGGCCAGGGTAGTCCTGAAGGTCTGTGACTGTCGGAGACGTTACCATCCTCAAGGCTGACGGGCAGTCTTTTGACATAACCTGAGGTCGGCACTGTGGTGCGATGGCAGGCATGTGGATATGCCGGAACGGCAATCCCTCCTGGTGAGACTGTTTTGTGATGCCGGCAAATAGATATGAATACAACCAGAGTTAAAAAGCCCGCCGCCTCGACTGGCGCCATTTTCTGCGTGGTCGGTGCGCGCCCGAATTTCATGAAGATTGCGCCGATCATCAGGGCTTTCAGGTGCGGCCCTGATCCGATATATGCGCGTCTCGTGCATACCGGGCAGCATTATGATGCAGAAATGAATGACGCCTTCTTCACCCAGTTGCAGATACCTCAGCCGGACATCGAGCTGGAAGTGGGTTCTGCCAGTCATGCTGTCCAGACAGCCGAGATTATGCGGCGATTTGAACCTGTTGTGGATGCAGAGTCGCCGCGGGCGGTTCTGGTTGTCGGTGATGTGAATTCCACCATTGCCTGCGCGCTCGTGGCCGCCAAGAAGAATATCCCGGTTATTCACGTCGAAGCCGGATTGCGCAGCTTCGACCGCACCATGCCGGAGGAGATTAACCGGGTTCTGACTGACCAGATTTCCAGTTTGCTGTTCACTACCGAGCCGGTCGCACGCGAGAACCTGTTAAATGAAGGGCTCAATGACCGGCAGATCCATTTTGTCGGCAATGTCATGATCGATACCCTGAAACACTGCCTCGAGCAATCTGTCCCGGCGGCGAAGACCCTAAAAGGCATACCTGGGCATGAAGTCTTCCTGGACGGTTCAAGCGGTTACTGCGTGCTGACACTGCATCGTCCTTCGAATGTCGATGACCCGCGGTTATTGAAGTATATCCTGGAAACAGTGCGCATAGTCAGCGAAACCATGCCGGTGGTGTTTCCCCTGCATCCGCGCACCCGCAACCGGGTGGCTGAACTGGGTCTGCAGGAAATGCTGGAGTCGGACCGCATTGCCTGCCTGCAGCCCCTTGGCTACCTGGAAATGCTCGGCCTCGTTTCCGCGGCGCGCCTGGTTATGACGGACTCGGGCGGTCTGCAGGAGGAAACCACAGTTGTCGGCGTTCCCTGTGTCACCTTGCGCAATAATACCGAGCGGCCGGTCACTGTCGAGCAGGGTACCAATGCCATCGTTGGACAGGATCGGGCACAAATCCTGGCCGTGGTGAATGATGTTCTGAAGAACGGCGGCAAGCGCGGACGGGTTCCCGAGTTATGGGACGGCAAGGCGGCAGAGCGTATCAAGCTGATACTAAACGCGTGGCTGCAGCAACAGCGTGCACCGCTGGTTGCGGCAGGTTAGTGACAGGTCTGCTGCTTGATCATGCCCGTGTCCCCGCTACCAAATGCATCGGCCTGTGTCGTCAACGCCATGACGGTCGACGTGGAGGACTATTTCCAGGTCTCAGCATTCGAGGAAGTGATAGATCGCGATAATTGGTGCCGGTTGCCCTGCCGGGTAGAACAGAATACCGACCATATCCTCGAACTGTTTGACGGGCATGACGTCAAGGCGACCTTCTTCATGCTGGGCTGGGTCGCCGAGCGTTATCCGGGGCTGGTCCGCCGGATTGTTGATGCGGGTCATGAATTGGCCAGTCACGGATACTCTCATGTCCGCGTTACCCGGCAGCAGCCGCAGGCATTCAGCGAGGATATCAGCAAGACAAGGAAACTGCTCGAGGATACCGCAGGTTGTGGCGTGCAGGGCTATCGGGCGGCCAGTTACTCGATTGTGAACGAGACACTCTGGGCGCATGATCTTCTGCAGGAGGCGGGCTATCGATACAGTTCGAGTGTCTACCCCATCCATCATGACCTGTATGGCATCCCGGATGCACCACGCTTTGCCTACCGGCACAAGGTTGGCGGTCTGTTGGAGATACCTATCACAACGGTGTCGCTGTTCAGGCACAATCTGCCTTGCGGGGGCGGAGGCTATTTCCGCTTGCTGCCCTACAGGGTGTCGCGCTGGGCCATGCAACGGGTTAATGGAACGGACCGCATGCCCTGTGTGTTCTATTTTCATCCCTGGGAAATTGACCCGGGGCAGCCAAGGCAGGCCGGGATCAGCAGGAAGACGCGCTTTCGTCATTACCTCAACCTCGGGCGAATGCAAGCGCGCGTCGAAAGGCTGCTTGATGACTTCAGCTGGGGCCGGATGGATAACGTCTTTTTAGTCGGTGGTGAGACACAATAATGAATCTGGCAGCAACTCATGATATAGATGCCATGACATCCACCAGCGACCAGGAAATCATGGTGAGAACACTGACCCCGGAATACCGGGTGCAGTGGGATGAATTTGTGGATATCTGTCCGGATGCCACATTTTTCCATCGATCCGGCTGGCAAGAGGTTATCGAGAAGGCCTTCGGGCATCGTACCTATTATTTTCTCGCCGAGCTAAACGGAAGGATTGCCGGCGTATTGCCGCTTGGTCATATCAGGAGCCGCCTGTTTGGCAATGCGCTCATTTCAACGCCGTTTTGCGTGTATGGAGGGATTGCCACACAGGATAGTGATGTATTTTCTGCGCTAGAAGCGGCAGCCTGTACACTGGCAGAGAAGCTGAAAGTGGACTATCTGGAGATGCGTAACCGTGAGCCCCGGCATGCAGGCTGGCCGGGAAAGGACCTTTATGTGACTTTCCGGAAGCCAATTGATCCTGATCCCGACAAGAACCTGCAGGCAATCCCGCGCAAGCAGCGGGCAATGGTGCGCAAGGGCATCAAGGCGGGCCTGAAGGCAGAGTTCGACAATTCGACTGAACATTTCTATGATGCCTATTCACAGAGTGTGCGCAGCCTGGGTACACCGGTATTTTCCCATTATTATTTCAAGCTGTTGCAGCGTGTTTTCAGCGACAGCTGCGACATCCTGACAGTCACCCATGGCGACGATCTGGTCAGCAGCGTTATGAATTTCTATTTTCGTGACGAGGTTATCCCCTACTACGGCGGCGGGACACCGCTGGCCCGTGAGCTGAAGGGCAACGATTTCATGTACTGGGAACTGATGCGCCATAGTTGCGAGCGGGGAATTCGGGTGTTTGACTATGGGCGCAGCAAGCAGGGGACAGGCTCCTGGAGTTTCAAGAAGAACTGGGGATTCGAACCTGCCCCGCTGCATTACGAATACTACCTGGTCAAGGCCCATGGGATGCCGGATATTAGCCCCATGAACCCGAAATACCGATTGTTCATCAATGCCTGGAAACGGCTGCCTCTCCCGGTTACCCGGATGATCGGTCCGCTGATCGCCCGCAGCCTGGGGTGAGTTGATGAAGGAACTGCTGTTTCTGGCACATCGCATCCCCTACCCCCCCAATAAGGGTGACAAGATCCGATCGTACCATATCCTCAAGCACCTGGCTCGCAGCTACCATATTCATTTGGGGGCGTTCGTGGACAGTCCGGCTGACTGGCGCTATGTAGATGATGTTGGCAAATTGTGTGTTGACACCTGCTTCAGAAAACTTGACCCGCTTGCGTCGAGGCTGCGCAGTATCAAGGGGTTGCTGACCGGACAGCCACTGACGCAGCCTTATTACTACGATGCAGGCATGTACCAGTGGGTTGAAAAGATACTCGCAGATGCCAAGATATTCCGCGTATTTGTTTTTTCTTCCGCCATGGCACAGTACGTACGCGGACCGGCCGCCCCCGGTATGCGGCGCATTGTTGATTTTGTGGATGTGGACTCCGACAAGTGGCGGCAGTATAGCCGGAAAAAACACTGGCCGATGAGCTGGGTGTACCGGCGCGAAGCGAAGAGACTTCTGGAGCACGACCGTGGCGTTGCCGCCGAGTATGATGCCTCCATATTTGTCTCTGCAGCAGAATGCAAGCTCTTTACCCACCTGGCGCCGGAGGTGGAACAGCATGTCGACTGTGTCGAAAACGGGGTAGACGTCGACTATTTTTCGCCGGCTGCCGAATACGAGAACCCGTATTCGATATCCGACAAGGTGCTGGTGTTTGTGGGTGCGATGGATTACTGGGCCAATATCGATGCCGTCAGCTGGTTTGCCAGGTGTGTTTTTCAGCAGATCCGCGAACGTATCCCCGCAGCATGTTTCTATATTGTTGGCAGCCAACCGTCTGATGCCGTCAGGCGGCTTGGTAAATTGCCCGGTGTCTCTGTTACCGGTGCTGTCAAGGATATTCGTCCCTACCTTGCCCACGCAAGCATGAGTGTGGCGACGTTGCGGGTTGCGCGGGGTATACAGAACAAAGTGCTGGAAGCGATGGCCATGGACAAGCCGGTACTGGCAACCACCGCCGCAACGGATGGGCTGGACACCCGGGCAACTGCAGGGTTGCTGGTGTCAGATGATGCACCGGAATTGGTGGAACTGGCGGTGGCGCACCTGAATGAACCGCAGGCATACGGCGGCCTGCTCAGGGAGCAGGTTTGCATCCGCTACAGCTGGGATAATAACCTGAAGGGTATTGAGCGTATGATCGAGGGGACCTTGCCAGGCGATGACTTGCAGGGTGCCGGCAAGTCATCAGGCGTCCGTGACCGGATATCCGGTTCAGTAATACAATGACACCCGGTATGAAAGCAGCGGCCGGCACTTCCGGTGTGCCCCTGATCGTGCATGTTATCTACCGATTGGGTGTCGGTGGACTCGAGAATGGCCTGGTTAACCTGATCAATCGCCTGCCGGAATCACGCTATCGTCATGCCATCATCAGTTTGACAGAGGTCTCCGATTTCCGACAACGAATTACCCGGGACGATGTTGCCTGTTTCGAACTGAACAAGCGACCAGGTAACGATGTCATGATATTGTTGAAATTATGGCGCCTGTTTCGGAGACTGCACCCGGCCATTGTGCACAGTCGCAACCTGGCAGCCCTGGAGGCGCAATTACCCGCCTGGCTGGCGGGTGTGCCTTGCCGGATACACGGCGAACATGGCCGTGACGTCTATGATATGGATGGTGCCAGCCATAAATACCAGTGGATCAGGCGGCTGTACCAGCCTCTGGTAACCCGTTATGTACCACTGTCGCAGGAACTTGAAGATTACCTGCGCGATAAGGTCGGGGTGGCGGATGCAAAGATCCGGCCCATCTGCAACGGTGTGGATGTAGAGTCTTTTAGACCCATTGAGCCGCGTGACCGTGAGGCCGTGCTGCCCCCTGGATTTGCCGGCCCGGATTGTGTCCTTTTCGGCGCCGTCGGACGCCTGGAGGCGATCAAGGACCAGCTCACCCTGGTTCGTGCCTTTGGTGAAATGTGCATGCGCAGGCGGGAGGACAACCGCTTGCGGCTGTTGCTTGTCGGCGACGGTTCGCTGCAGGCAGAAGTCGAGGCCCTTGCCGAATCTGAGGGTATCCGGGACAGGGTCTGGTTGGCCGGCAGCCGGGAGGACATCGCCCAGTTGATGTCTGCCATGGATGTCTTTGTGCTGCCATCGCTGGCGGAAGGTATATCCAATACCATACTGGAGGCCATGGCCTGTGGCCTGCCGGTCGTTGCAACCCGGGTGGGTGGCAATGCGGAACTGGTGATTGACGGGGAAACCGGTCTGCTGGTCGCGCGGGCAGATCCACGGGCCATGGCCGATGCCCTGCTGCGCTACCTCGATGACGACACACTGCGCAACAAGCACGGAAGGGCCGCGAGACAGCGTGCTGTGGAAACTTTTAGCATCGACGGCATGGTCAGGAATTACCAGGAAATCTATGACGAATGCCAGGCTGGCGAGCGTTCGACCAGTCACGACAGGATACTAACCTGACAGGTCATGTGCGGTATAGCAGGAATATTCGATACCCGGGGGCAACGCCCCATTGAAGAGGACCTGTTGTCGCGCATGAACCAGGTGCAGTTACACCGTGGTCCGGACGCCGGGGGTACCCATGTCGAACCGGGAGTCGGCCTGGCCCACCGCCGTCTTTCCATTATCGATCTCTCCAATGGCCACCAGCCGCTGTACAACGAAGACGGGTCGGTCGTAGTGGTGTTCAACGGCGAGATTTACAACTTTCCAGGTCTTACCGAGGAGTTGCTCGCTGCCGGCCACCAATTCAGGACACACAGCGATACCGAGGTCATTGTCCACGCCTGGGAGGAATGGGGTGAAACCTGTGTGGAACGCTTTCGCGGCATGTTCGCGTTCGCTGTCTGGGACCGCAACCGGCGTATCCTTTTCCTTGCGCGCGATCGCTTGGGAATCAAGCCGCTGCATTACGCATTGCTGGGTGACGGGCGTCTGCTGTTTGGTTCGGAAATCAAGTCGCTGCTGGAATGTGATGCCCTGCCGCGCCGCATTGATCCACGCGCCGTGGAAGACTATTTTTCCTACGGCTATGTACCTGACCCCCGGTGTATCTTCAAGGACATCCACAAGCTGGAACCCGGACATATCCTGACGGTATGTACCGGTCAGCAGGACCTGCGGCCGCGGCAGTACTGGGATGTCCCGTTTATGCCCAACGGCGTGCTGGCCGAGGAGGACGCCCGCGAGGGTCTTATCGAACGCTTGCGCGAGGCGGTAAAAATCCGCCTGATATCCGAGGTGCCTCTGGGTGCATTTCTGTCCGGAGGGGTGGACTCAAGTGCAGTGGTGGCGCTTATGGCCGGTTTGTCTGACAAGCCAGTCAGCACCTGTTCCATATCCTTCGGCGATCCTGCTTTTAATGAGGCCCATTACGCGGCACAGGTGGCGGGACAATTCTCGACCGATCATCAGGTGGAAGAGGTCGACCCAAATGATTATTCCCTGATCGATCGATTGGCCGGATTGTACGATGAACCCTACGCAGACAGTTCCGCCATGCCGACATACCGGGTGTGCGAGTTGGCAAGGAAACGCGTTACCGTGGCCCTGTCAGGGGATGGTGGTGACGAGAGCTTTGCGGGTTATCGTCGTTACCGCTGGCAGATGTACGAGGAACGACTTCGTGGTCTAATGCCCCGGGGACTGCGCCAGCCCTTGTTCGCAACCCTTGGTCACCTTTATCCCAAGATCGACTGGGCACCCCGCATTTTCCGCGCAAAGTCTACCTTCCAGGCGCTGGCGCGGGACTCGGTGGAAGGGTATTTCCATAACTTCTCGATTCTGCCCGATGCGCTGCGGCAGCAACTTTACACGACAGAGTTCCGCAGGCGGCTGGACGGTTATCATGGCATCGAAGTGTTTAACCGCCACCTCGAGAAGGCACCGGAGCATCCGCTGTCGATGGTGCAGTACCTGGACATGAAAACCTACCTGGCTGGCGATATCCTCACCAAGGTAGACCGGGCCAGTATGGCACATGCCCTGGAGGTACGTGTGCCGATTCTCGACCACGAGTTTGTCGAGTGGACATCAGGCCTGCCACCGGAGATGAAGCTCGCAGGCAGCGAGGGCAAGCGCATCTTCAAGCGGGCACTGGAACCATATATCAGCCGGGAAATCCTATACCGTCGCAAGATGGGCTTTGCCGTGCCGCTGGCCAGCTGGTTCAGGGGCGCCCTGCGACAGCGTATCCGCGACGCTCTTCTGGGCCCGACGCTGGCCGGGCAGGGTATTTTTGACATGACTTTCCTGGAGACTCTACTGGATCAGCACCAGTCGGGACGCCGTGATCACAGCGCCGCCCTATGGGCCCTGCTGATGTTCGAGGCATTTGTCCGCAACAGCCTGGCCGGTGGACAGCCATCCACCACCAGGACCGGGATCTAAGCATGCGCATCCTGCATGTCCTCGATCATTCCATCCCGCTGCAAAGCGGTTATACCTTCCGCACGCGGAACATTCTCCTGCAGCAGCGTGCGCTGGGCTGGGAGACCTGCCATGTGACGAGTCCCAAGCATTACGGGTCGGAAGGGCGGAAGGAAGAGGAAGTGGACGGCCTGCTGTTCTACCGTTCAGAGGCAGTACAGGGAATGGTGGGCCGTTTGCCGGTGGTGAATCAACTGGCTGTGGTCCGCCAGCTGGAAAAGCGACTCGACGGGTTGGTCAAGCATCTTAAGCCCGATGTAATACATGCCCATTCGCCTGCCTTGAATGGGCTGGCGGCGCTGCGCGTGGGATGTAAATACGGTATCCCGGTGGTCTACGAGGTGCGCGCCTTCTGGGAAGACGCGGCGGTTGACCACGGCACCAGTCGTGCAGGCGGGATGCGCTATCGTCTCACCCGCGCTCTCGAGACCTATGTGCTGCAGCATGCGGATGCCGTAACCACGATTTGCCAGGGACTGAAGACGGACATCGCCGGGCGCGGGATCCCCGAAGCTCTCATCACTGTGATTCCCAATGCAGTGGATGCCGCCGCTTTTACCATGGGACGGCAGCGGGATGCAGAACTGGCCGGGCAACTGGGGCTCGCTGACAATCAAGTGCTGGGTTTTATCGGCTCCTTCTATTCCTATGAGGGGCTGGATCTATTGCTGCATGCCATGCCAGCCATTCTCGACACCAAGCCCGAAATGCGCTTGCTGCTGGTCGGTGGCGGTCCGCAGGAAGCATATCTGAAATTGCTCACTGCAGAGTTGCAACTGCAGGACAGGGTAATCTTCGCCGGTCGCGTTCCCCATGAACAGGTACAGTGTTATTACGACCTGGTGGATGTCTTTGTCTATCCCCGCCTGCAAATGCGGCTGACTGAACTGGTGACGCCCCTGAAGCCGCTCGAGGCTATGGCACAGGGCAAACTTGTCGTCGCATCGGATGTCGGTGGACACCGCGAACTGATACGTGCAGGGGAGACTGGCGAGCTGTTTTCTGCAGGTGATCCAAAGGCATTGGCAGAAAGCGTCCTTGCCCTGCTGGAACAGAGTGATGACTGGGAACGAAGGCGGCAGTTCGGCAGACGCTTCGTCGAAAATGATCGCAACTGGCCGGCAAGCGTGAGACGGTATGCGCCGGTCTATGCACGCCTGACAGGCGCTACTGACTGAGCAGGGGTTATGACTGCAGTAAACTCCAGGACAGGAGATCAGTCGGAGGTGCCGGCCATCCTGGTGTTCTCAAGTCTGTTTCCCAGCCGTGCCCAACCTAATGCCGGGCTGTTCATTCGCGAACGCATGTTTCGGGTAGGGCAGAGGCTTCCGGTCACTGTCGTTGCCCCCCAGCCGTGGTTTCCCCTGCAGGGGCTGTTACGACACTGGAAGCGCCACTTCCGGCCCGGGGCGCCGGTGTACGAAAACCAGCAGGGCGTGGACGTTTATTACCCAAGGTTTCTGTCTGTGCCCGCTGTTGCCAAGCAACTCGACGGCCTGTTCATGGCTCTCGGTACGTACTTCCTTGTGCGGCGCCTGCTGCGTGAAAAACAGTTGAGACTGATCGACGCACATTTTGCCTACCCAGACGGCTATGCCGCCACGCTGCTGGGCAGATGGCTGAATCTCCCGGTCACCATAACACTGCGAGGTACGGAAGTACCCATCTCCCGCTACCCGGCACGCTGTCACCTGATGCTGACGGCATTGCGGCGCGCAAGTGCAGTGATCGCCGTGGCCAATTCACTCAGGCGATACGTGGACGGACTGGGGTTTCCCGGAGACCGTGTTTGCGTCATAGGAAACGGCGTGGATACCGAAAAATTCCACTCCGTGGACCGTCTGCAAGCGCGCCGCCAGCTGGCTATCAATGCCGATGCGACAGTAATCATTTCCGTGGGTGGGCTGGTTGAGCGCAAGGGACATCACCGCGTGATCGAGGCACTGCCGGCACTGCGTGAACAGTTTCCCGACCTTGTCTATCTCATTATCGGTGGTGCCAGTGTCGAGGGCGACTGGCGCGAGCGTCTGGAACAGCAGGTCAGGGATCTCGGTCTAAAGGATGTAGTACGCTTTCTGGGTGTGCTGCCGCAAGATGAACTGAAGGTCCCGCTGTCGGCAGCCGATCTGTTTATACTCCCGACGCAAAACGAGGGGTGGGCCAATGTCTTCCTGGAGGCAATGGCTTGCGGGCTGCCGGTAGTGACCACAGATGTGGGTGGCAATCGTGAAGTGGTTTGTAATGAAGAGATAGGGGTTGTTATACCTTTCGGGAACATGCAGGAATTATTGAAAGCGATTACCGAGGGCTTGCGGCGCAACTGGGACCGTGATGCCATAATGCGTCACGCGCGGGAGAACTCCTGGGATGATCGTGTGGCTCGCCTGGAGTGCTTGTTCCGAGAGGTGGCTGGGGGCGCATGAAACGGAGTTTATATACCAGTGTGGCATCGGGCCTGCTGTTCCCGTTGCATGAGCGGCTCAAGGGGCATACCAGCGTAGCTCTGCGCAAGTCTATGGAGGTAAGCCAGTGGTGGCCGGCCGGGCAGCTGGAGGACCTGCAGCTGCAGCGTCTACAGCGCTTGTTGCAGCGTGCGCAGCAGGATGTACCTTATTACCGCGATGTGTTTGCAGAGCAGGCTTTCTCCGCCAGTGAATTGCGGGGCCTGGATGAGCTTCAACAGCTGCCGTTTCTAACCAAACCCCTGATACGTGCCCACAGTGACAAATTGCGCTCGGCACGGGCCAGTGGTCTGGCACGATTCAACACCGGCGGCTCCTCGGGCGAGCCCCTGGTTTTTTATATTGGCAGGGAACGAGTCAGCCACGATGTCGCGGCCAAATGGCGGGCAACGCGCTGGTGGGATGTAGACATCGGGGACCCGGAGATTGTGGTGTGGGGGTCGCCAATCGAACTTGGGACGCAGGACCGCGTGCGCGCAATTCGGGACAAGGCCTTTCGGACCAGGCTGTTGCCGGCCTTTGAGATGAATGAGGTACGGGTTGGCGAGTTTCTGCTTGATATCCGCCGCTTGCGGCCGAGGATGCTGTTTGGCTATCCCTCTGCGCTGGCGCATATCGCCACCCATGCCCGTGAGCACGGAATCGCGATGGATGATCTCGGCATCAAGGTGGCCTTTGTAACATCGGAGGCCCTTTACGAGTACCAGCGTACCATGATCGGAGACGTTTTTGGCTGCCAGGTTGCAAACGGCTATGGCGGCCGCGATGCCGGTTTTATCGCGCACGAGTGTCCCGAGGGCGGCATGCATATTACGGCGGAGGATATTATCGTGGAGATCGTCGATGAGGACGGAAACCGCCTGCCCAACGGGCGGGCAGGGGAAGTGGTAATAACACATCTGGCGACTGCGGATTATCCCTTCATTCGCTATCGAACCGGGGATGTCGCCGCCCTGGATGATCGCCCGTGCCAGTGCGGCAGGGGGTTGCCGTTGCTGAAGGAGATACATGGGCGCACGACCGACTTCCTGGTTGCGACTGACGGGACTGTCATGCATGGCCTGGCGTTGATATACATTATCCGCGACTTACCAGGGGTGCAGAAGTTCAAGATCGTGCAGCAAAGTTTGCTGCAGACCCGAATTCTTATGGTGACCGATTCCGATTTCAGGGAGTCCGATCTGCAATTGATTCGCTCTGGTGTGCGCCAGCGTCTGGGCAGGGGTGTCGATGTTACTATCGAAAGGGTAGCCGAGATCCCGCCGGAGCGATCTGGCAAGTTCAGGTACGTGGTAAGCCATGTACAGCCAGATTGTGGTGCGCATGAAAATACGCTGGCAGCAGGCAGACCATCAATATGACCCGGTGGCTGACAAGGCTAATATCCACGTATCCGCGCAGTGCGGCGGTTATTGCCGTCATCCTCATTGTCCAGGTGCTGGAACTGCTGCTGTTGCAAAGGAAATACGATATCTTTACCGGTGGCTTCCTGCAGCCATACAGTTACATTACAGCATACGACCGGTTTCTGTTTATCACTCTCTCTGTCTGGATGGACTTCTTTGTATTTGGTGCACTGGCACTGGTTTGGTGTCGATTGGCGGAACTCATGCGTATACGCCCCGTTCTTTCTGCTTACCACTACTTCTTTGCCAGTGCCACCGTGATGGTCATCTGGCTGAATGTCAGGTTCGAGTTACTTACCTATTTCAGCGATACGCTGAATTTTGCCATCATTAGGAACCTGGGTGGGGGCAGTATTTCCAGTGCGCTGGCCTACGTGGCAGAGGAAACGGCCATTTTCGCTATCATGCTACTGGCCGCTGCCGGGGTATATCTATCCGGTCTGTACCTGATCAGGCGTGTCGGCCTAAATGCTGGCTCAGTCCCGGTCAACAGACGGCATTTGCCGATCTGGCGATGGTTCCTGGCCGGTCTCGCTCTTACATCTGCACTGGTTGTGATCGTTAATCACAATCCCGAACTACGCTACGGGGTTGGCAAAAAGACATCATTTTTACTTATTAGCTCAGTTCTGGATTTTGTCTCAGATCTCGACAGGGATGGTCATGGCGCCTTTGTCTATCCTACCGATCCGGAGCTTTTCAATGCGGCAGTCTATCCCGGTGCGCTGGATATACCGGATAATGGCATTGATGAAGACATGATCGGTGGCGATTTCACACTGACTGGTGGTGACATTGACCCCTTTGAATCTTTGGTGCCTCGTGCGGGGCAGCACATCCTCCTGATCGTCCTGGAAAGTGCTCGCCAGGATCTGATTGATAAACACCAGAATGGACAGCTTGTTGCACCTAATATCATGGATATTATGGAAACGGGTGCATTAATTCCCTATGCGTATACGCATACGGGTTACACCACCAGCACGCTCAAGGCGATCTTCAACCGTACCCTGTCATATAACAAGGACCGCATGACGCTGGCAGATTATCTGCATAAGTCAGGCTATACATTGTCATTCCTGTCCGGGCAGGATGAATCATTCGGTGATGTTGCATCCAGTGTGGGTATGAAAGATGAAGGTGTTTATTTTTTTGATGCAAGAACTGCTATTGATGACCGCGTATTTCCCAGTACTGATTCTGGCAGCCTGCGTCTGAGCGAGGCACGCGTGGTGCAGGAGTTCCGGCAGCACACAAAAGTGCTGGACTGGACACGTCCACAATTTCTCTATGTGAACCTGCAGGCCGCACATTTTCCCTACAGCCATCCCACCATGCCTGCACTGGTTAATGACCGGCCCATCCCGCGCTCCGAGATCAGGGCCGAGAATCGCGAGTGGGTTGAGTCAACCTACTGGAATGCGATTGCCAATGCAGATTGGGCAGTCGGTGAGATGATGAAACAGCTTCGCTCGCTGGGTATATTCGATGATACCCTGGTGATAATCGTCAGCGACCATGGTGAATCGTTGTTTGACGATGGCTTTCTTGGGCATGGTTATCTGCTCAATGAAACCCAGACCCGTATACCGTTGGTCATCAACCGTTCGGGACTTGCCATACGACAGGCCATAGGCCAGCTTGACCTGGCGGAACTCATGGTCAGACTGGCGACCGGGCAATATGAACCGGGAAACTGGCAGGATAGCGAGCATGGGGTGTTTCAGCTGGTGGGCCCGTTGCACAGGCCGCAACTGGTGGGTATTGTGAGCGACGGGGAGCGCCGTACGATGCTGGATCTGCGTACGCAAAAGGTGTATTTCAGCGACCAGGACCGCTGGATGGACCTCGATGCCGCCCTGCAGGATTTGCATCTGGGAACAAGGACACTGGAACTGGTGTTGCGATGGGAGACGCTGCGCTGGCGTGATTATCTTGCCCAACCTGGAAATCGGCTGAAATGGAGACCATAGTCGCAGACTGATACCGGGTTACCCGACAGGTGGTTATTTCTCATGTTCAGTCAGCCACTGCTCCAGCATCATGATGACCCAGATCATGACCCCATAGTAACCAGCGTGGCCGTCCTGATGTTCCCTGATTATATGATCAAGATAACTATCACGGAGATAACCACGTTTCCTGAAATCAGCCAGGCTGCCATACGCCAGTTCTTTCAGCCCCTCATGTTCTGTCATCCAGACACCGAAAGGCAGGCCGAATCCCTGCTTGTTTTTGTCCAGGGTTTCCGGTGCCAGGAAATTCCTGACAGCGCGGCGGTAGAACGAGCGTAATTCCATGCGACGGATAAGCATGCGTGTGGGTACCCGAGCCGAAAATGCCACCAGCTCCTCGTCCAGCATCGGGTAACGCACCTCGATGCCGGCGAGTTCGCACATGCGATTGACCTTGCGCAGGTCATTGTCGGCAAGTGTTATCTTGAGATCCATATGGAGCATCCGCTTCAGCATGGAAGTGCTGACGGGGCGATCATAGACCGCCTTGATGTTAATCAGTGGCGCTCCGGAATCCACTTGCGAAAGAAATCCCGGCTCGAATATCTCCCCGAGCGGGGTCCGATGCAGGAAATTATAGGTCTCCATACGTGCAGGCATATCCACTCGCGCCTGTTCGATGTAACTGCGTACCTTGCGCAGCAGCGGTACGTGTTTTGTGAAGGTAATGCCGAGAAAAAATGGTTCGAGCAGGCGCTGCCGCAGCAGTAACGGCACCTGCTCGTAGGCACCAAACAGCAACTGCTTTGCGTAGCGTTCGTTACCGGCAAAGATTTCATCACCACCGTCACCGGCCAGCAGGCATGAGATGCCATCCTGCCTTGCCATCCTGGCACAGTAATAGGCCGGTATGGCCGAGGCATTGCCGAACGGTTCATCATAGGCACCTGCAATCTTTGGTATCGCCTCGATGACGTCCTGCGGGGTCGCATAATATTCATGCAGGTTGACGTTGAAGCGGCGGGCAGAGGCGCGGGCAAAACCCATTTCGTCATAGCCCTTCGCATCGAAGCCGATTCCATAGGCGTCAACCCGCTTGTTGGAGAGTTTTGCAAGCATGCCGGTGACCGTGCTACTGTCCAGACCACCGCTCAGGAAAGCGCCAGTCGCTTCACCTGTGAAGCAATTGCCGACGGACTTTTCAAGTAACGAAAGTAACTCGCTGGATAGCTGGCCCTCGTGTGCATCGGGTTCCTGGTATTCAAGCCGCCAGTAGAATGAGCGCTTTGCCTTGCCGTTGTGGTAGGTCAGGCACTCTCCGGGGAGGAGTTTTCCCATGTCCCGGTAGATACTGCCTGGACTCGGGACCATGTGAAAATACAGGTAGTTGAAAAGGCCCTGTGGGTCAAGCTCCTGAGATACGTCGGGATGTCCCAGAATCGCATCGGCACGTGAAGCAATAACCAGGGTGTCGTTGACAGCCGAGAAGGCGAGTGGGCGGGTGCCCAGACGGTCCACTGCAACCAGTGCATGCCCGCTGCGTGGTTCAAAGATGGCGAGTGCAAAACTGCCATGCAGGTGCTGCAGCAGCTCGGCACCCAGGCGGCGGTAGGCTTCAGCGGTTGCCCACGCATGCCCCTTTTCGCTGGCGATTGTTTGAAAAGCACTTTCTGACCAGTGCGGGTAGCCAGTTATAGCGACCTGGATATCATTCCCGGAATAAATGGAACTGGTCTTTCCGCTGCAGCCCAGGCTGCTTTCAGGTAGGCCAATGGTTGTGTGCAAAGATCTGCTGGAATCGAGTCCAAGCCTTATTCGCATCTCTTTGAGTATTTCAGTCCCGGCGTGTCTGTCCGTTTTCCGGGGTTCCATGAATCCATAGATACTCGTCATCAGAGATATTTTGAATTACTCGTGCGTGCACAACATGATGGCGCAACATTCATCCGGGCTACACCGTAATTCCATCAAGTTTAAATGTCAGTTCGGCCAAGGTGAGAACAGGCGCAAACTTGTAACAAGTTGAGCAGTTGCTGGTCCGGCAATCAAACATGTTAATTCTTCCCAAGGTATATGGGGGATGAGTAAAAAGTGCCTATATTGCACCCATACCTCGACCTCCGGCACTTTCGCGGAGGGAGGACTCTCCTCCCGGAGGTGGATCGACCGTTACCAAAAGGTGCGTCAGGTTCTGGTTGCTGCGTATTATAGTAAAGAATATACCGACACTGTGGAGTGTTAACAAATGATAATATTTTCTGAGGCCGGAGTTATTTCATATGACTGAATTCTGGAACAAGGTGGTAAAGACCCTCGGCCACTTTGTACGCGAATCGCTGATTTTTACAAGGGGTCTGTGGTGGGATGTAATGCATCCAATGCCATTTGCACCCGTCTTTGTTGTCGGCTGCAGCCGCGCCGGTACTACGCTGGTATACAAGACCTTCTCCGAGTCGGGTGAGCTTGGCAGTCTGCAGAAAGAGACTCATGATTTCTGGGCGGGGCTGCATTCACTCGAGGAACGTCACTGGGAAACTCATGCCCTGCTTGCAAAAGATGCCCTTGAATCGGATCGTTTATCAGTAGCCCGTTATTTCTTCTCTCATACTGGAAAACGACGCTTTGTTGACAAAAACAACCAGAATGGCCTGAGTATTCCCTATCTCCATGCCCTGTTTCCGGATGCCTTCTTTATCTATGTCAAGCGAAGCCCGGGTGATAATCTCAACTCTCTGATAGAAGGCTGGCGCCGACCGGATGAGTTTGCAACATGGTCCAGTGACTTGCCAGGCGAGGTCAGTATCGATGGTGGCGCGATCACACGATGGTGCTTCTTTCTGCCAGCTGGCTGGCGCTCATACCTGAACAGTACGCTGGAGGATGTGTGTGCATTCCAGTACCAGGCTGTGAACGAGGCAATACTCGAGGCAAGGTCACTTATACCGGATCGGCAGTGGATTGACATCCGCTATGAAGACCTGCTGGCTGATCCGGTGAACAGTTTCAGATCCGCCTTCGAGAGCTGCGGTGTTGGATTTACTCCTGAGCTGGTGCGACATTGTGAATCTGTTCTGGCTAATCCTTATAATGCGTTTTCGGAAATCAGGCTGGATAAATGGCGGCAGGGCAGGCACCGTGAGCGCATCGAGAGAGTCCTGACGCCACTGGGCCGGCTTGCCGGCCGGATGGGCTATCCAGAGACGAGATGAGCCTGCGCTAACCGTGGCTCTTTGACCAGGGCGCACTTCCGCCTCGTGGCATGGCATTTGCCGGATATTGTGCTGGCCGCCTATTCTTGAGCAATCCGCGTTCTGCCATTTCTTCCTCTGCAAATTTCTTCACCAGAACCGAGATAAACACCATATGGTAGAAAATATCCCAGTAGGACAGGCCAAGGAAGGCAGTCCCCACGGCATAGGCGATCAAGGAGGCACGCAGCATGGTCGTATAATTATTCACCCAGGCCATCTCCGGGAACTTTCGGGTCATGATGTTGAGCCTGGTGAGGCTGATAATTGTGCCAAAAAGAAGTGAGAACCACATTGTAAAAGCAACAAATCCGTGCTCTGCCAGTATCTCGATATAGGAACTGTGCCAGTCTTTTCTCGTAACATTGCGCCAGCCCTCAAAACCGGCACCAAGCAACGGGTGATCAACTGCAAACTTGAAGCCATCCCGCCAGGCTTCAATGCGACCCATCGCAGAGCTGTCTTCTTCGTAGGTCTCCATTGTTTTCATGCGGCCAAACCATTCCTCGGGTAGTTGTCCCAGCGCAAGATAAATACCCAGCATCATGAGAGGTATTGCCAGGTATTTACGCTTGCTGTCCCATATAAGAACGACAGCCAGTGCCGACATCGCTACCAGAGCTCCCCGGGACCAGGATGACAGAGCTGCGGCAAAGCACAGCGGGATCGCCGCCATCAAACCGTACCCGATCCATCGGTTCTTTGTTTCCCTGCGCCAGAGTATCAATAAGGGTATGGTCATCAGAACGGCGATGGCAAAAGCATTATTCTCGTAGAATTGTGTTGTGGGCGGACCGTATACGCGGTTATTGAAACCCGACCCGATCGCCCATATTCCCCCCTTGACGGCAATCAACCCAATCGAAACAGCGATGGTTATGATCAGGTAGTAGAGCTTCTTGAGCGTGTTAATCAACAGCAGGGTCAAAATGAACGGAAGATATATTTTCGACACTTCAATCAGCTTTGGCCAGGCAGCCCAGGGAACCGTAGCACCTAGAGTGGTTAGCAGGAAATAGAACCAAAGCATGTAAAAAACAGTGATACGCCAGTCCCTGGGCATGGCCTGCCGATCCCTGGTTGTAAGTGCGGCAAAAAAAACTACGATGAACAGTATCTGGTAAATGGGAACACGCCAGATAAATCCCCATGCATATGTCTGTGGATTCATGTAGCTGAAGACCGCAAGGGCAAGCACGCCCAGCCAGGGACGCCAGAATGCGGCACCGATAGAGCCGACAAAAAAGGCGAAAACAGCGATATCACGCATGGACTACGTGCCTCGGCATCGTGGTATTGCTAGAGTATCCATGCTTGGACATGCTCAAGGGTTCCTGTTCAATTGTCAGGCTGACTGTCCTGAGTGGCATCAGTTTGAGTAGCCTGTACTTGCAGCATTAAATACATATCGACCGATGCCACATGAGCTTGCAGTCTTGCTATTATAGATAGAATTTATTTCCTGTCCCTATGAAGAACTAATGGTAATAGTTTATCAAAAACAATTGGTTATTGTGATGATTAGTCATTATTATGGATTCGCTACAAGCCTCACTGGATGCAGGGTACGTCGAGTATACTGCCGGTAAATTGTTGCTGATACTGTGTTGGGTACCCGGTTACCCGGTACGCCTGGATGCGAACAGCAAGGTGGCTGGATTCCGTCCCATACAAAAAGCCATTTCTATGAACCGGCATTAATCCGCAGGCATATCAACGCGTGTATATTATAAATATATGCTTTTCTGCCGCTGTATCTAAGACCAGCATTGCTTAAACAGTAAATAGGTACAATCTTAAAGAAAAATATGTTACTCGCTCCGATGGTTGCTGAACTCAGAGATTCTCAGGATAACAGACGCCGCATGCTGCTTGGAATGGTCGCAGTACTGCTGATAGCACTCTATGCACCGACAGTCGCTTGGTTATGGGAGCGGTGGACCATCAGCGTCTGGCAACATGCACACGGACTGCTGATCCTTGCGGTAGTGGCTTACCTGATATGGAAAGAACTTGGACGTGAGCACGGATTGCCGCTGGACCCCAGCCCCTGGGGGTTTGTTTTACTGGTACCTGCACTCGTCCTGCATGCCCTGGACGCTGGTATACATACACAGCTTCTCTCTGCTGCTGCGTTGATATTGGCCCTGCCGGGTTTGTCCTTGTTATTACTCGGTATTAAGCGCACCAGAAGGATTCTTTTTCCACTGGCCTTCCTTCTCTTCACGCTGCCTATCCCGCTTGTGCTTACCGAGAATATTCATCTGGTACTCAGGAAAATCGCGACAATCAGTTCGGCCGCAATCATACCCAGGCTCGGTATACCACTTTATGTTGAAGGGACAGTCCTCCATATACCAGGCGGCACGTTGCAGGTTGCCGACGCATGCAGCGGTTTTTCCACACTTTACGCTGCTGTTGCTGTTGCCTGCCTGGTGGCTTATACATGTCCGGATCCCTGGCGTCGTTTCATAGTGCTGCTGGCTGCCGTGCCTGTTGCAATTGCTGCAAATATTATCCGGGTTGTCCTCCTGGTGTTGCTGGTCCACTGGCAGGGTATAGAGATACTCGGCACCTCGTGGCATACCATTTCGGGGATATTTACTTTCGTTATAGCGCTGCCGGTTATCTTCTGGTTGGGACAGGCCCCGGCAGTCAGAACGGTGCCGGTATGATTTCTTCACGGTATGCGCTACCGGTCATCCTGCTGCTTGCCCTGGCTCTGGTGCCAACGGTTATTCACAGTTACATCGGCGCCAGAGTGGATGACGGCTTTACGGTCCATGCCATCGATGCGCAAATCGATGGATGGCGGTCCGAACCAACGTCCAGAAAGGCATCATGGGTAGAGCCGACATTCGACACCACAGACTGGGAGGAACGTCGGTATCACGGCCTGGATGGTGAGAACGTATTGTTATTCATTACCCGTTCCTATGATCTGAAACGGCTGTATCATCATCCTGAGATCGGACTGCTCAGGGGGGTTGATTTGATCAGTACGGGCAGTCGGCGCCTGTCCGGTAACACAGATTTGATTTTACATATATTCAAAAGCAGGGTTGGGAATGATATTGCTGCATATGCCTTGCTGTATGATGGCTACTTCATTGAAAACCCGATTACCATGCAGCTGAAAGCATCCTTTGAAATGCTGTTCAGCAGAAGAAAGCCGATGACGCTGTTTCTTGCTTACGAGAAAGATGTGCCGGTGAACGCGCATTTCGAATCGACTGGTGCGGCAACGATACTTTCAGCGGCGATAAATAGCTTCCTTTCACAGCATTCGAGATAGAGTACCTGGATTAATTTGCTCGTAATCAGGCTGAATAATTTGCTTATGGACCAGTGCTTCTGCAGTCTGGAACTTTCGGGATATCAGCCGGTGATTCTGGTGTGCGGCATCAAGTTTCGGTTGTCAAACCTTCTGCATATGGCATTTTGATCCGTTGCGATACTGGACAGGCATAGATATATCAGGACGCAAAGGACTCATGCCGATAGACCCCATTACGAAACGCCTGGTTACTCGTGAGGGCAGAAATTCTTCGCGGCCTCCGCTGATTCTCATGTATCACGGGACAATACCGGGTTCAGGTAGACCTGCGAATAAATATTCAATCAACTCCCGTCGATTCAGGCAGCAGCTGGATTTCCTGCAGGAATACGGATGGAACACCCTCTGCGTAAGGGACCTGGCTCGGTCTGACCCTTTGCCCGCACGGAGTGTGTTAATCACATTTGATGACGGTTACAAGAATAACTTTGAAAATGCCTTTTTGCCGCTTGTCGGGCAGGGTATGCGTGCGACATGGTTTATTGTAAGCAGCCGGATTGGTCGTCATGCACACTGGGTTGGCCCCAAAAATCCCGAGACAGAAATGCTGGATGCCGCGCAACTAAGGGAAATGGCTGCATCAGGCATGGAGATCGCATCGCACACCAGCACACATCCAGACTTAACGGCAATTGCAGCGGGTCTGGTGAAGCAGGAGATATGTAAATCGAAGGAAGAGCTTGAGGATATATTCGGGTTTGATATTACCAGTTTTGCGTACCCCCATGGTCGCTATAATGATCTGGCTGTGAATAGTGTACTTGAAGCAGGCTATCGCCTTGCTTGTAGTGTGCGCTCCGGTTTTGTCAATACGCAACTCGAGCCATTCCTGCTCAGGCGTGTCACTGTTTTTGCCGATGACTCGCTTGGAGCCTTTGCGCGCAAGCTGGCATTTGCCACCAATGATGCTCGTTGGGGAAAGATGGCCAGATATTTGAGAAACAGGATGGCAGACCGCCTGGGCTTGTAACAGGCCGGCATGCACTCCGATAAAGGCACTCAGTCAAATTACAGATGATCACCAACAGAAATCTGCATGGTATGACCTCTGAGCCGGTGATTTCTGTGATCATACCGTGCTTCAACAATGCCGCTACTATTAACCGTTCAGTCAGCAGCGCGCTTGGTCAGGGCTATGATTCTGTAGAGGTTATTCTGGTTGACGACGGTTCGACGGACAACTCCAGAATAATCGCTTTTGACCTCAGCGATAAAGACAGTCGCCTGAAGGTTATTACTCAGGAAAATAGGGGCCCCGGTCCCGCGCGTAATCGCGGACTGAAAGAAGCTCGCGGAGAGTTTGTAGCATTTCTGGATGCGGATGACTACTGGGACGCAAATTGTCTTGGCAAGCTTTATGCGGTATTGGTGAGCAGTGCCGCGGATTTAGCCTATTGCGGCTGGCAAAATCTAGGTAAGGATGGGAAAGGTGGTGAGCCGTTTGTTCCACCTGACTATGCAGGTGTCGATAAGGTGGGGTTGCTGCTGGGTGGGTGTCGCTGGCCAATTCATGCAGCACTGACGCGCAAGGCCGCCATTGATGAGGTTGGAGGATTTGATGAACAATGGACTTCATGTATGGATTATGACCTCTGGCTTAGATTGGCAAGTACCCGCATGATTGTCAGGGTGCCGGAAGTGCTGGCATATTATGTGCACCATGATGGTGAGCAAATTACCAAGAACCGCATGCGGGGTGCGGTAAACCACTGGAAGATACAGCAGGAATTTATCCGAAGAAATCGTGATTGTGTAAAACGGATTGGTAGAAAACGTCTCAGGGAACTTACCTATGGCGAATTGCTGCGGCGGGCCTATATCAGCTACTGGGGGCGGGATCTTGAGGTTGCCCAAGGTCTGTTCAGGCTGGTGATGAAGGGAGGATACGGAAGTCTGAAGGACTGGAAATACATGCTGCCGGCCCTGTTACCCAGCAAATGGTACAGGGATCTGATAATTCGTGCTGATCATGAGCGAGCAAGTGAGTCCTGATACAGACACCACGGAAGTAGTCACCAGTTATAACGGGACGGAAGGCTTCCCGGCCTTTATAAGTAGAGGTGAACTACCAAAAATGCCAGCTGGCTTGACTTTGAGGATGTTGTACAGCAATCCATGCAGGCAATTTGTCATGGTGGTGTGGTTGAATTGAATTATCAAGAGAAAGTCCCACTTCAATACCTGATTACGAACAATGTTATCGAACCGATTGATGTAACCCGGGTAGGGAAATCTGGTGGATTTGAAATATGGGAATACCAGGAGACTGGCCTGGTGTTACGCTCTAAATTTCGTCGGTTGGCAAGGCATATTTATATAGATACCTGATAATGTAAGTCTAGACCGCATGGTGCCTTACAATAACAGGTAAATTTCAATGCACATGACAATTCAGCAGTGAGTAGGTCGCTATGAAAACCGGCCCATTATTTATTATTGGAGCACCGCGCTCGGGGACGACACTATTGCAATATATGTTGCGCTCGCACCCTCGAATTTCGTTACCAACGGGTGAATCCCATTTTATGGTTCCCCTGTACAGAAATTCATCGTTATATGGCAACTTGCGCGACCCGGAAAATATGCACAAACTACTTGTTGCTATATACAGGCGTAGTGCAGATTTCATTGACTCTGACTTGCACGGCATTGAATTTGATATTGATACACTAGTTGAGAGGTTTTGTGGTCAGAATATCTCAACCATCCCGGGTGTCATACGCGGCTTGCTGGAACTGAACGCCCATGGCGAAGGCAAGGTTAGGTGGGGTGACAAGACACCATATTATTCACTGCACGTCCCAGTGATTATGGAGATGTTTCCCGATGCCCAGATAATACATATTATTCGTGACGGGCGTGATTGTGCATTATCCATGTTGGGGCGTCGTTACGACCTGGATATACATAATATCTTTGAAGCAGCAATGCTTTGGAAGCAGTATGTTACTGCGGGGCAGGAAGCCGGGCGCACACTGGACAACAATACATATCACGAACTTCACTATGAGAATCTGCTCAGCGACAATGTCGGTGTTATCAAGAGTATATGTGATTATCTTGGTGAGGAATTCAGTGAATCGGTTATAGAGTTTAACAAACCGTCATCAAGAGGTAAGACACCGTTGCTCAGTAAACCTGTACAAACCAACAATTCAGGGAAGTGGAAAGTGCAAATGACCAGGTGGCAGCAGCTAGTGTTTGAAACGGTTTCAGGCGATACGCTGGTGAGCAATGGTTATGATCTGGCTTATGGAAAAAGACAGTTGTGGCCATGGATAAGTTTGCCTTACAGGCTGCATCAGCGTTATAGCAGCCGTCTTGTCAGAAAAAACAGGCGGAATTGCAAGGCAACATGAACAGTCTTACAGTTATTGTCTGCACACATAACAGATCGAGCATGTTCTGGAAACTGCTGAAATCTATTAACGATGCGGATCGACCATCTGAAATGCAGATCAGGCTGCTCATTGTCGCTAATGCATGCTCTGACGATACCGAGAATGTTCTCCAGGAATACAAGTTACGACAGCAGGAACACTGCTTGCCACTCGAATGGCTGAGTGAACCTGAGATCGGCAAGACCAATGCACTTAATGCCGCATTGAAGTGGATAGATACAGACCTTGTGGCTTTTGTCGATGATGATCATCGTGTGGACCGGCGATATTTTTACGAAATACAGCAATCAATAATAAATTATCCAGAAACCGGGCTATTCTGTGGCAGAATTGTTCCAGATTGGGCAAGTGTGCCGCTACCTCGTGAAAGATTTTGGGACATCCAAGTCGCCAAAATCGACTCGCCAACGCGGCAGCCATTGTGCCCCGGCCGCCCTGCGGTCGCAGCGGCACTCCACTTCGCGGAGCACCACAGCGCCCACAATGACTGGACGGCGTGTCGGATGCGCTTGCATATGACCTGCGCTGGCTACGGAAGCCTCCGGCTTCTTCGCCACTTCGGCCACACGCCCGCGCTCTACGCCTACCGGGGACTATCCGCCTCGGGCTTCGCCCTTCCATGGCGGACAGCGATGGAAAAGAACCTCTCTGGGTGCATGAGCGTGGACCCTATCGCATCTATCCGCTTCCTGTCCCGCATTTTGACCTGGGCGATGAAACCTGTGAAATGACTGCCGATGGGCGAATTCCGGGGGGGGGCTTTCTATGCGCTCCATAGTTCTGGAAATGACGGGTATGTTTTGCGACGGACTGGGGCCAAAAGGCCGTGGACTGGGTGGTAGTGAAGATACTGATTATGTACTTCGTGTCTTGTCCCTGAATATCAGGGCCAGCTACATGCCGGATGTCATCCAGTACCACTACGTAGATCATGACCGGCTGAAGCTGAACTATATACTCAGGAAAAGTTACCAGAGATCCAGATCTATCACCCGTGTTCGTTCCAGGGAGACACGGGTGCCGGCATATTTGTGGAAGAAGGCCATGATCTACATTATGAAAGCCGTATTTTCGGTAAACCCTTCTCGCAGTCGTTTCTATCTGGTGAGATGCATGGCGGCATTCGGCGAGATAAGTGCTATTCGGGATAACCGGTTCAGTCCGGTGCGATAGCCTCGAGTGTCCGGGTATTTTTTTATACTGAAATAGTGAGTTGGTATGAACCGGTAACCGGGCAATATCATCTGCCTCGTGGTTTTCCTGGAAGGTAAAACCGGGGTCTGCCCGCCCCGTTGCCCAGGCATGAAGAACGGTAACCGTGATTCGGGTAAGAATGGACTGGCGGATGAGTTTCTGGAGCCTTTAGTCGCAAGTGCCTGGTCACTTTTGGCGCCTTTTAAGTAGCCTTTTTCTGGCTTCCGCCGTTTGCTCAATCAGATTGGTCACTTCGGAAATAACCGTTGTATGTTCGCTGGCAAAAATATTCCGTTGCCGGCGGATTTCATCCAGATGGTCATCAATCATATCGGGAGACAGTTTTACGCCGAACCACGCAGGTACAGTCCTGTTTTCCGCCGTGTAGTTGAGAACCCGGTCAAGAACCAGGTCGCCGGCCTCTTTCCGGTAGTGACTCCCTTCCCAGTACCAGCGCATCCGTGTTTGATCATCACCTTTGGCTGGAAAAGGCTCTGTGGTAATACTGTTGTATCCGGTGAAGTCCCACAGTTCAACATATCCGCCCCTGTCTTTCCTGCGTGCATCAGCGACGATCCTGGTTAACTCTCGTTTCCAGTACTCGAATTCATCCCATAACCCGAATTGGTATAACACTTCAAGCTTGATCACGTGCACGGGTGAAATAAGCACAACCAGCCGAATATCCTCATGGATACAGAACTCTACCAGTTCCCTGAAGGCCTTTAATGTCGGGTAGCGATTATTCGATCCGTTCCGAAGCCGGAACAGTGACCACCCGTCCTCCGCTACCATGTCATATCGTAGGTTTGACAACATTGCGGCCCGGTGACCTCCCGCCTGTTGAATGCGATTCCAGTTGGCTCCAGGATTATGGAAACCGTTCCGCCGGTAGGGTACGAAGTCAGTTTTCCCTTGTGTCCTGACTGTTTCAACGGAGGCAATCAAGGCATCGATGGAAAGCAGGGAACTGGTGAGATCTTTAATCCACCCACTACTGGGCATAAACTGTTCTTTCATATCAAGGCGGGTCTCGTCGTATCCTTTACCGTATAGCTCACTGGCATCGAACATGAAAAAGTCTACTGCCAGTACTACCTGATTTAGCCTGTTGACGGAATTGGCGTGTTGCAGATAAGCCAGTGCCTCACTGATCCTTCCACTGGAAAGGGCAAGGTTGAAGACGGGTCTCGATTTTGGCTCCCAGCCCGGGTGCTCCGGGTCCAGTCCATGCTCTGCACGAGAGGTTCCAAGAATGATTCCGCCTGGTTTTAACAACCGAACCTGGTGCGCCTTGGCCATCCGGGTATGCTTATAGTATTGAGTCTTGTCGGCGCTGAAACCGGCGATCGTCGGCGTATCGAAAACCCAGAACGGATCTACCAGCAGATTGAATCCCGCCACAGCCAGCAACAGGCCGGTGATGCACACAAGGAGGACTTTCAGATAACTGGCAGGATTGTCTCGGGGCATGGGTCAGAACTGGAAATACAGGAATTCACTGATGCTTGACAGACTCAGGAATGCGGTGACAGCCATCAGGGCAATTGGAAGAGCCCAGATGGGCGAGGGATTCCATGTCAGGCGATGCCAGAAAGAACGGAAAGGCTGCGCGGTGGCCCGGACATGGGAGTCAAGAGCCGGTTCGAATCTCGACATCAATTGCTGGGTATTTGGCCAGGCCCAGACCAGGGCAATGAAGCCGAGCAGCCAGGCCACCATGTAGTAGTCCTCCAAGGCAAGGAAGCCTCCGTTGAACCTTACGCCAAACACACCAAGAAATGGTTCCAACAGGCCGATTTGATCGTGGAAGGTGGACGGAAGATTGGCCATGGCTGAGAGCAGGTGCATAGCGCCATCAAATGATTCTGCCCGGAAGAATACCCAGCCCAAAATTACCGCCAGCAGGGTCAGGGCGCGAGCGATGCCGCGGGACCACCAGCGATCGATTTGCCGGTGCCAGATAAGCCTCCACAGGTTATTGACGACCAGGTAGATCCCGTGTAGCCCCCCCCAGACAACGAAGGTCCAGCCGGCACCATGCCAGAGGCCACCCAGCAACATGGTTACCAGCAGGTTGAAGTAGCGTCGGGGCTGTCCCTTATGATTTCCGCCTAGAGGAATGTAAAGGTAGTCGCGCAGGAAACGGGAGAGGGTGATATGCCAGCGTCGCCAGAAGTCAATAATGCTGGTCGCCTGGTAGGGCGAGTTGAAATTGATCGGTAGCTTTATGCCAAACATCCGGCTGATGCCGATGGCCATATCCGAGTATCCGGAGAAATCGAAGTAGAGCTGGAAGGTGTAGGCAAAAGCCCCGGTCCAGGCAAGTACGAAGTCGATCTGTTCACCGGTTTCGGCCGCCGCGAACACGGGCGTTGCATACAAAGCCACATTGTCGGCGATCACCACTTTCTTGAACAGGCCGATGACGAAAATGGTAAGGCCAATAGCCAGATTCATTTGGTCAGGGCGGTAGGTGGTCTCTCTTGCAAATTGAGGAAGCATCTCCTTGTGGTGTACGATGGGGCCGGCTATGAGTTGAGGAAAGAAGGTAACGAATAGACAATAGTGTAGAAAGTTGTACTCCCGGGTCAGGCCCCGGTAAGCATCAACCAGATACGCAATCTGCTGGAAGGTAAAGAAGGATATAGCCAGCGGGAGTATGATTTTGTTCAGATAGAACTCTGTATCGAGAACCGAGTTTACACTGTCAATGAAGAAATTTGCGTACTTGAAATATCCCAGCAAGCCCAGGTTTACCACAACACCGAATGCCAGTACAATCCGGCTGCTGTGTTTCGGACCTGTCTTGTAGAGGCCCAGGCTGATGCCGATAGCATAATTAAACAACATCGAGAATAGAATAAGTCCAAGGTAAACCGGATTCCACCAGCCATAGAAGAAAAGTGATGCACTGACCAGCCAAGCTATCGCGATGCGGTGGTGGCCGCGTCCACCGATCAGGTAGAATACCAGCAGGGTAATCGGCAGAAAAAAGATGATGAAGCTGTAAGAGTTAAAGAGCATATGCGTCCAATATACCAGTTCACCTTGCGCCGCTGTAAAGACCCCCGTTGCTAATTCGGAACCAGGCACTTCTTCTGCTTCCGATCAACACCAGCTCGATGGGTGTGCCTAACTGCAATTATGGCTATGTCAGGGCAGCCTGTTTGTGAGCGGTCGGGATAGCGCCGCTAACGGCAATTCTGCCCGAATCTTGATAGGCCTCTTGCTGGTGTCGATTGCTGCTACACTCGCACGGGTATTCTATTCGATAGTAATACCGAACCCTATTGATTTAATTGTCATCGCAGGCCAGTCGAATGCCGTTGGCGTACCTGCAGAACCAGAGGAGATAAGCGACCACATTCAGAGATCGGTAAATGGCCCGATGCTATGGTACCGGACTGGTGAGTTTGATTCGCCTTTTTCGTCAGGGCAGTGGGTTTCATTGCAACCTCAAAGGATATGGCGTCGCTACACAGTCGGGCCGGAAGTGGCTATGGGAGCGTTACTGTACGAACGATTTAGGCGGCCCCTGGGTATCATTAAGGTGGCGTTCAATGGTGCTGCACTGGCAATATCGCCCGGTGCAGACTGGAATCCCGCATCACGCAACGAAATTTACGACCTGTTGATATCTGAAATTAATGCGGCTGTAGAGGCACTGCCGATCGGACGCACCGGTCATGTTGAAGCTGTGGTCTGGATACAGGGAGAGTCAGATGCACAGAGCAAAGCGAGGAATAGTCAAGTGGCCGAGCAGCCCAGGATGGCGGCTTCATATGAGAGGAATCTTCTGGAACTGATTGCCAGCCTGCGCCGGGACATCGGTCAGGAACGGCTGGCGTTTGTACTTGCCGAGGTCTCTGCTCCGCTGAAGGATACAAACGGGCGGGAGTATGCCTACACGGGACGGGTAGCAGCAGCTCAGCAGAGGATTGCAGCAGCGGATGACCTGGTCCATCTGGTGTCAACGTCGGATCTGAATCGTAATGAAGATAGCCTGCATTATTCGGTTGGCGGCCAGGTTGAACTGGGACGTCGAATAGCAGACATGCTAGGAACACTCTTGGGCAACGCCTCCGATTAACCGTATCAGAGGTGCTCAGTGGCGTGTTGGTGTCGCATTAGTCAGGGTAATTAGTCCGAGTATTTTCCAATCCATAAATGAGTCTGAAGAGGGGGTGAGAGAGTGTTTTATCAGCCGGTATTCAGAGTTCGTCCATGAATGGTTTTAGAGAGTTTCTGGCGGGCCTTTTGTAGTTGGTCCGCCGTCTGGTTGTCGCTGATCTGGTGAGCGAGTTTGTCGAGTATTTTAAAGCTGACGCCGGGTTTCAAATAGTCTGATGCAGAGGGCAGTGATTTGAGCTTGTCATAGGGTGTCATCATATTGTCGTAGCGGTAGATCTTGCGCTGTTTGCCCTTGTGGTCGGTGGTGATTTCGGGGAAGAAGCAGGGACGGTGGAAGTTGATGTAGGGGTTCAAGTGTTGCTGATTGAAGTCATTGATCATCGATGCCCAGCGCTGTGGATGTGGCTGTAACCGAACAGTTTTCGGACCACGGCGCCGTTTTTGCTTTCTGCCAGTGCATTATCGTTCGAATGGCGTGAGCGTGACTTGGTGAACTCGATCAACAGTTTCTCTAGCAGGACGGCGACCCGTTTGTTGATATATTCCGAGCCGTTGTCCGAGTGAAAGCCGAGTAAGGTAAAGGGGAAGGTTTCCAGCAGTTGTTCCAGGGCCGGAATGAGGTGGCGCTCGCTGATTTTCTCAACCGTGCAGACGACCTCGAACTGGGTGACTTCATCGACGGCGTTGATATGGTAAACACCTTTCTGTTTGTCCAAATCCCCTTGATGCACCGTATCAATGCGGATATACCCGGGTTGACCATTGGGCTGCGGTTTGCGGCGTTCGCCGATCTTCGAAGGCCTGGGTTGGGTCTTTTCAAAGTGACGCCGCTGGCTAACATAGAGTCTGCTCAGAAAGTCAGCACGCTGCCATTTGATACAGACAGCCCCGTCGCCGGGTGTTGCGTGCCAACAGATAACGGACCAGTCTTTCCACCACTTGCAATAGTGGCATCCGGGCCGCTGCA
>Ga0210064_1000107_pt1 | contig 38230 bp, 34 predicted proteins | sample Muzzi_CordC_D2_FD_185531 | JGI IMG/M metagenome (GOLD analysis project Ga0210064, IMG submission 185531) | Wetland microbial communities from San Francisco Bay, California, USA, that impact long-term carbon sequestration - Muzzi_CordC_D2 (SPAdes) | ecosystem: Environmental > Aquatic > Marine >... | reverse complement strand
AAGCGTCCCAGACGCCGGCATGCAGACCCCAGCCATGGATCAATACGAGGTCGGGGCCGCTGCCGCTGCTTTGGGTAAACAGTTTGCTCATCTCAAATAAGGGGGCTGATTCGTCTGTCACTTACTCAAAATGGCCTCGGAATCCAGCGGAAAAACACGGAAAGAAACAACAACCGCTGGAAGCCATTCCGTGTCCTTCAGTGGATTCCGTGGCCAATCATTTTTAAACACGAAATTACTAAAGTAATCAGCATTCTGGACTGATTCGTTGTTCAGCAAGGCTGGCCTGGCTGGCTGTCGATCACCCTGTGAAACTGGAAAACAAATCTGTCCTCGTTTAGTCATGTTCCGCATGGTTAGTGTCTGCCAGGGTCTGTTCGAGCATGTCCAGCAGCCGGTCCACGTGCGCCTCGGTATGCGCCGCGGAAAAGGTGATACGCAACCGGGACGTGCCTGCCGGAACGGTGGGCGGACGAATCGCGATAATCAGGATGCCCGCCTCGCGCAATGCCGTGCTCCAGCGTAGCGCGGCTTCCGCGGTACCGGTAATCACCGGCTGGATCGGCGTTGCCGAATCGCAGAGGTTCAACCCAAGCTGTGCCGCACCGGCACGGAAGCGCCGCACCAGCAGCTGCAGGTGTGCACGGCGCCAGTCCTCCGACTCGACCAGCCGCAAAGCCGCAAGCGTCGCCACCGCGACCGCCGGTGGCGGCGCCGTGGTGTAGATCCAGGTACGCGCCTCCTGTATCAGCGTTTCAACCAGCTCATCGCTGCCGGCCACGAAGGCGCCAAATGTTCCAAAGGCCTTGCCGAGGGTGCCCATGAGGATCGGAACCTGCCCCACCCCCAGGTCGCATGCCGCCAGGCTGCCTCGCCCCTGCGGCCCGACGACACCGAGACCGTGCGCATCATCCACCAGCAGACGGGCGGCGTGCGCCGCGGCCGTCTGTGCCAGCGCCGGCAAGGGGGCAATGTCGCCATCCATGCTGAAAACACCATCGGTAGCCACCACGCTGTCAGCACTGGAGGCGGACTCCAGGCGCCGCGTCAGGTCGGCGATATCGGCATGCCGGTAACGCACCAGTCGCGCCCCGCTGAGGCGCGCGCCATCCAGCAGCGACGCGTGGTTACCCCGGTCCTCGAAAATCCGGTTGCCGCGTCCTGCCAGAGCAGCCAGCACCCCGAGGTTTGCCATGTAGCCGGTGGAGAACAACAGGGCGCGCGGCCGCTGCACAAAGTCCGCCAGGGCCTCTTCCAGTTCATGATGCGCACGACTGTGTCCGGTAATCAAATGCGCCGCACCACTCCCGGCGCCGAAGCGATCCAGCCCCTGGTGAAAGGCAGCAACAACATCAGGATGGTTGGCCAGACCCAGGTAGTCGTTGCTGCAGAATGACAGGTATTCGCGCCCGTCCAGACTGACGCTCACGCCTTGCGGCCCGTCGAGTATCTGCCGGGTCCGGTACAGGCTGTTTGTCCTGCGCGCATGCAGCGCTGTGGAGAGGTCTTTCATAAGAAGCAAAAAGGCGTGTCCATAAAGGGGACAGATTTATCTTTTCCGCATCAAGGACAGCTAACCGACCTTGCCTGGCTGAAAAATGAATCTGTCCGCTTTTGCTGTCCTGCCGGACAACTACGCCGGGTGCAGACCCAGTTTCGCAAACAGGGCATCGTCTCCGGCGGTATCCGGGTTCCCGGTCGTCAACAGCTTCTCGCCGTAGAAAATCGAATTGGCGCCGGCCAGGAAACACAGGGCCTGCATTTCATCCGTCATTCCGCTGCGTCCCGCCGACAGGCGTACATGGGAGTGCGGCATCAGGATGCGCGCCACCGCGATGGTGCGCACAAATTCCAGCGGGTCGATACCGGGCTGTTGTTCCAGCGGTGTACCTGCCACCCTGACAAGCTGGTTGATCGGTACGCTGCCCGGATGCTCAGGCAGGCTCGACAGTTCACACAGCATTGACACCCGGTCGGCTCGCGCTTCCCCGAGACCGACGATGCCGCCGCAGCAGACGTTAATGCCGGCCTCGCGCACATGGGCCAGCGTCTTCAGCCGGTCCTCGTAGGTGCGCGTGGAGATGATCTCGCCGTAAAACTCCGGCGAGGTGTCGAGGTTGTGGTTGTAGTAGTCGAGGCCCGCCTGCTGCAGCACCCGTGCCTGCGCCTCGTCCAGCATGCCCAGGGTCGCGCAGGTTTCCATCCCTTCGGCACGCACCCGCTGCACCATTTCCAGTACCCGCTCGAAATTCCGGCCTTTCGGGTTGCGCCATGCTGCTCCCATGCAGAATCGCGTCGCGCCACTCTGTTTGGCGCTGCGCGCCGCCGCGACCACGTCCTCTACGTCCATGACCGCCTCGGGTTCCAGGCCGGTGTCGTGGTGCACGCTTTGCGGACAGTAGCTGCAGTCTTCCGGACAGCCTCCGGTCTTGATGCTCAGCAGCGTGCTGATCTGTACCGCGTTCGGGTCGAAATGCGCCCGGTGCACGATCTGCGCCCGGAAAAGCAAGTCATTGAATGGCAGGTTAAAAATTGCATCGACCTCGGCACGCGACCAGTCATGGCGCACATCGGAATCAGCCGCTTCCGACAGACAGGCAGTTTGTTCTTGCATAGATTCAACCGCATACAGGTATGTTTGGCCTGCGACTATGGCGATGATCCCGCAACCTGTCAACCAGGGCATCAGGATATGGTTTACAACTGTCGACACGCTTTGCGTAGCTTGCTGTTCCCGGCCCAGTGCCGGCTGTGCGGCAGTGCGACCCGTGGCGAGCCCGACCTGTGCCAGTCCTGCCGCCGCGACCTGCCCTGGCTGGATACGGCCTGCAAACAGTGTGCCCATCCCCTGCACGCATCCCATGCACACGCACTGTGCGGCCAGTGCCAGAAACAGCCACCTGCCTTTGACCGGACGACGGCCCTGTTCCATTACCGCCCGCCGGTCGACCACCTGATCAAGCGGTTCAAGTTTGCGGAGGAACTGCAGGTCGGCAGTCTGCTATCCGGGCTGCTGGCGGCGCGGCTTGCCGAACGCGACGGCGACCTGCCCGAACTGCTCCTGCCGGTCCCCCTGCACCCGGCGCGACTGCGCAGCCGCGGCTTCAACCAGGCAACCGAAATTGCCAGGCAGGTTGGCAATAGACTGGACATCGCAATCGACTACCGCCTGTGCCGGCGCAAGCGCAATACCCAGGCCCAGTCACTGCTGAGTCCCAATGCCCGACGGCTGAACCTGCGCAATGCGTTTGCCGTGCGCCGCCCGCCCGGGGCGTCGCACGTCGCGATTATCGATGACGTGATGACCACGGGACATACCAGCAATGAACTGGCTCGCACCCTGAAGCAGGCCGGTGCGGTACAGGTGGAGGTCTGGGTAATCGCACGCGCAGGCGGCCAGGGCGCAGTCAGCCGCTGACGCCGGCCGCAATTGCGTTCCGGCTCAGCGCAGCATGTAGTCCAGCAGTATCCCGACAAAGATTGCGGCACCAAACCAGTTGTTGTTGAGAAACGCCCGGAAGCAGGCCTCACGTTCGCGAAACCGGATCAGGTATTGCTGGTAGGCTGCCAGTACCGCCGCGGCACATACACCGAGGTAATAGATCCAGCCCAGTTCCGCCTGGTAGCCGATCATGACCAGGCAGACCAGCAGCATACCCTGGATCAGACCGATGGCCTGCCGGTCCAGCTCACCAAACAGGATGGCCGTCGACTTCACGCCGAGGGCAATATCATCCATGCGGTCAACCATGGCATACATGGTGTCATAGGCCGTTGCCCACAATACCGTGGCCACGAACATCAGCCAGGCGATTGGCGGGACGTTGTTCAGCTCGGCGGCGAATGCCATCGGCACAGCCCAGCCGAAGGCGGCACCCAGGTAGACCTGTGGCAGGTAGGTGAAGCGCTTCATGAAGGGATAACTCACCGCCAGGAATGCGCCGACGACGGACAGCAGGATGGTGAGGCGGTTCAACTGCAGCACCAGCAACAGGGCAGCCAGCGCCAGCAGGCCAAACAGGACCATTGCCTCTTTGGTCGTGACGCGGCCTGTGGTCAGGGGCCGGTTCTGCGTGCGCGAGACATGGCGGTCGATATCCCGATCGGCATAGTCATTGACGATACAACCCGCGGAACGCATGAAAATAACGCCCAGAACGAATATCAGCAGCACTTTGGGGTCTGGCTGGCCTTTACTGGCCACCAGCAGCGCCCAGAGTGCGGGCCACAGCAGCAGGAGGATGCCGATTGGCTTGTCCAGCCGCATCAGGCTGATGTAGTCACGCAAGCGCTTCAAGGGTATTGACGCCATGGCTGTCTGTATACGCTTTCCTGCTCATCCAATGCAACGCGGCCGGTCACGGTCAGCGGCCCGTAGCCCGCGGTCTGCCGGCGCTGCCAGCAGGAAATTCCGGCAGGAATATCTCGCTGACCAGCAGCGGCTTGTCCGCCAGCCGGAATACCGTGCGCCGCCCCCATATCTCCACCGGGCGCGGCGCCAGGTGAAAGGTTGCCGCGGCATGCATGGCCTGTCCAGTCCCGAGCCGGGCCAGTTCCACGCCACCCCGCTGCATGCCGGGATCGGCAAACAGCATGCCGCCCAGCGGACGGGTACCGAGGTGTGCCAGCCGCTGCAGGCGGCCGCAGAGCGAGCTGACCGGCATAACCGTGCGCGCATAGACCCAGGCCTGCTCCCCGCACAGCAGCTGCACCTGGCGAACCAGGGCCCGCGAGCCTGACTTCATCCCCAGTATCCGCGCCTCATCCTCGAACGGCTTGTCCCAGGCTTGCGACAGCAGGCGCACCCCAAACCGGCCCGGGCAGAGTTGCTGCAGCCGCAGGGTCAGCGAGGCAGTATCCAGCAGCCAGGCGCGCAGAGCCCGCGGCATGGCAGTGCTGGAATAACAGCTGTGCGGTTTCCAGCGGGTTGCCTGCATATTTCTGGCAAGGATATTCAGGGACATTCCTTCATCGGGTTTGCGGCGGCGGGATTATCGCACGATTTATACCCGGGCGGCCGTTGTTTGCTTCCCGACAGCAACAGTCTGCTGCAATATATCGATTAGACTTCGCCGTAATCAGCAGCCTCGCCCAGCCAGCGCCGAATCAGCGGGGTGACGCGTTCCGGGTAATGCTGCAGCAGGTCATGGCCAACTTGCTCCACCGCCGCCAGCAGGCCCTCGTCGCGCAGCAGGTCGGCAATGTGAAACTGCATTTCACCTGTCTGGCGCGTACCCAGAACTTCTCCGGGGCCGCGCAATTCCATGTCGCGGCGCGCAATTTCAAAGCCGTCCCCGGTTTCGCGCAGTACTGAAAGACGCGCACGCGCAGTCTCCGTCAACGGAGCGTGGTAGAGCAGCACGCAACTGCTGGCCTGGCTGCCGCGCCCGACACGACCGCGCAACTGGTGCAGCTGCGCAAGCCCGAGTCGTTCGGGGTTCTCGATGATCATCAGGGTGGCATTGGGAACATCGACGCCCACCTCGATGACGGTGGTCGCGACCAGCAGGTCGATGTCACCGGCCTTGAAGGCGGCCATCCGGGCCTCTTTCTCCGCCGGCTTGAGACGCCCGTGGACCAGCCCGGTGCGCAATTCCGGCAGGCACTCTGCAAGGTAGGCGGCCGTGTTCTCGGCCGCCTGGCACTGCAGGGTCTCGGACGCCTCGATCAGGGTGCAGACCCAGTACGCCTGCTGGCCGGCTGCACAGGCATTGCGCACGGACTGCACAACCTCGTCACGCCGCGTCTGGCTCACGGCGACGGTCTTGACCGGCTGCCGGCCCGGCGGCAGTTCGTCGATGATCGACGTATCGAGATCGGCATAGACCGTCATGGCCAGGGTGCGGGGAATGGGTGTTGCCGTCATGACCAGCTGGTGCGGCCGCCGCGCCTGGCTGCGGCCCTTGTCGCGCAGCGCCAGTCGCTGGTGCACCCCGAAACGATGCTGTTCATCGATGATCACCAGCCCCAAGCGCGCAAATTCGACTTCCGTCTGGAACAGCGCATGCGTACCCACGGCCACCTGCCCCGCGCCGCTGCCAATGGCCTGCAGCGCTGCGTCACGTATCTTGCCCCTGGCCTTTCCCGCGTGCCAGACAACCGCAACACCGAGCGGTTCCAGCCAGGTTCGGAAGCTACGGAAATGCTGCTCGGCCAGCAGTTCCGTCGGCGCCATCAGGGCAACCTGGTACCCTGCCTGCACCGCGATCAGGGCGGCACAGGCTGCAACAACGGTCTTGCCGGAACCGACATCCCCCTGCACCAGCCGCGCCATCGGGTGCCCGCGGGCCAGGTCATGCCGCAGTTCCTCGATAACACGCGCCTGCGCACTGGTCATTGCAAATGGCAGGGATCCGACAAATTGCTCGACCAGCGGTTGCCTGCCGGCGAACACCGGTGCCGCCAGGGACTGCAGCCGCTGCCGCATCCGACTCAGGCTGAGGTGGTGCGCAAGCAGCTCTTCATAGGCCAGCCGCTGCTGGGCGGGATGGTTACCCTGCGCCAGCAATTCCACCGATGCACCGGGCGGTGGACGGTGCACGAAACGCAGTGCGGCGGGCAAAGTGGTCAGTCTCCATGCACGCACCAGTTCGGCAGGCAGCCAGTCAACCAGGCGTGGAGCCCCCGCCGGTGCATCCAGGTACTGCAGTGCCTGTTCCGTGATGGCGCGCAGGGTGAGCTGGTGTACGCCTTCCGTAGCCGGATAGACGGGTGTCAGGTGATCCTCGGCAGTAGCGGTGTCGCCGGGACTCAGCAGCCGGTATTCGGGATGGATCATCTCCAGCGTGGCACTACCGGTGCGTATCTCCCCGAAACAGCGGATCTCCCGGCCACGCTCAAAAGCCGTCTGCTGGGCCGCGTTGAAATGGAAAAACCGCAGCGTCAGCGCACCGGTACCATCGCTGACACGTACCAGCAGGGCCCGGCGGCGACCGATACGCACCTCGGCCAGGTCCACGACCCCCTCGACAACAGCCTGGTCACCGGGGCGCAGTGAGCCCATCGGCGACACGCGGGTGCGATCCTCGTAACGCAGCGGCAGGTGAAACAGGACGTCCTGTACCGTGCGGATCCGCAGACGTTCCAGGCGCGTGGCAACGCGCGAGCCGACGCCTCTGAGCACCGTGACCGGTAGTGTGTCGAGCTTGTCGACTGTTTCAGACGGGTTCAATGGCGTACTGGTAGATGGCACTTCGCTGCGCTGAACTTGAGGCGGTGCAATAGATTCCCGCAGGCTGGTGACAGTGCGCACGAACGCCTGAAATTCATGCTCCAGGTCCCTTGCTTTCCGCCTGCAGGCTGCTGAAAGTCGCCGCAGTGGCCGGACATCCGCCGGGGTTATGCTGCTGTCGCCCGTGCGCCGGAGTGTACCCGTATTTCCCGGCCCTGAGGTTTCATGCTTCGCTCAGTTTTCCAGTTCCATGACCGCGTCCATTTCCACCAGCGCCCCCCTGGGCAGGGCGGCAACGCCAACGGCGGCGCGCGCCGGATAGGGCGGCTGGAAGCAGGTCTCCATGATCTCGTTAACCAGGGCGAAGTTGCCCAGGTCGGTCAGGTAGACGTTCAGCTTCACCACGTCGTCAAGCGAGCCACCCGCTGCCTGCGCCACCGCAGCCAGGTTATCAAAAACGCGCCGGATCTGCTCCGTCATATCGCCATCAACCAGCTCCATGGTTTCCGGGTGCAGTGGAATCTGGCCGGAAAGGTAAACGGTGGTTCCCGTTTTCACGGCCTGTGAATAGGTGCCTATCGCCTGTGGCGCGCTGTTGGTCTTGATGATTTCTCGTGTCATGGCGGTTCCTTGTCCGGATTCGAAGCGGGTTGACAGGTCAGGCATCAACCCTTGGTGCGGGTGATGCGGATCACTGAGGGGATATTGCGCACACGCCGCATGACACTGGCGAGATGCTGGCGGTTGTGCACGGTTATGCGAAACAGCAGGACGTTGGTCAGCCCGTCACGCTCCTCCATCCCGACGTTTTCGATATTGGATTCCGCGTCTCCGATGACGGTGGCAACAGTTGCCAGCACGCCGCGACGATCCTCCACGACGACGCTGATCTCGACCGGGAACTCGCCTTCAATACCCGGCTCCCACTGCACATCCAGAAAGTTCTCGGAGGGAAACTTGCGCTCTGTTATATTCCTGCAGGTCTGGGTATGGATCATCACGCCACGGCCGGCTGTGATAATACCGACCACGGGATCACCCGGAATCGGCCGGCAGCACTTCGAGAAGCGGGTCACCATTCCCTCGGTACCCTTGATGATCAGCGGACGCATGGCCCTGACCTCGCCACGCGCGTCGCCGCCACCATCCTCCGCCTGCATCAGGGCGCGCGCAACCAGCACCGGGGGCCGCCGGCCCATGCCGATCTCCACCAGCAGGTCTTCCTCGGTGTCCAGGTGATATTCCCGCAGCAAGGCCTGCATGCGCTCCTCCGTGAAGCGCTCGCCATCGTGATCGAACACGCTCAGCGCCCTGTTCAGCATACGCTGGCCGAGCTCGGCCGCCTCCTCGCGCTTCAGGCTCTTCTGATAGTGCCGGATATTGGAGCGCGCCTTGGCAGACACCACAAAACCCAGCCAGGCCGGACTCGGATGCGCCCCTTCCGCCGTCACGATTTCCACCGTCTGGCCACTGCGCAGCCGGGTGCGCAGCGCCACCAGCTGCCGGTCCACCCGGGCGGCGACGCAGGTATTGCCGATATCGGTATGCACCGCATAGGCGAAGTCCACCACGGTGGCCCCGTGCGGCAGCTTCATGATTTCCCCGGCGGGGGTGAACACGTACACCGCGTCAGGGAACAGGTCAATTTTCACATTTTCCAGAAACTCGAGGGAATTGCCGGCACGCTTCTGCATTTCCAGCAGTTCCCGCATCCACTCGCGTGCGCCGGCATGCATCTGGTCGAGGCTTTCCTCGCCGCTCTTGTAGACCCAGTGGGCCGCCACGCCGGCCTCGGCGACACGGTCCATTTCCTCGGTGCGGATTTGCACCTCGATCGGTACGCCGTAGGGTCCGAACAGGATGGTGTGCAATGACTGATAGCCGTTCGCCTTGGGGATGGCGATATAGTCCTTGAACTTGCCCGGCACCGGCTTGAACAGGTTGTGCATCACGCCCAGCACGCGATAACAGGTATCGACATCTTCCACGATGATGCGGAAGGCATACACATCGTAGATCTCGTCAAAGGACAGGGTCTTGTCACGGATCTTGCGGTACAGGCTGTAGAGATGCTTTTCCCGGCTGAGAATCCGGCCACTCAGCTTCTCCTGATGCATGCGGCGCTTGATGGCGGTCTCGATCTTGTTGAGGACTTCCTTGCGATGACCGCGGGCGCGTTTCACGGCCTGTTTGAGTACCTTGTAACGCAGGGGATAGAGGGCGGCAAAGCCCAGGTCCTCCAGCTCCACGCGCAGTGCATTGATACCCAGGCGGTTGGCAATCGGGGCGTAGATATCCAGGGTTTCGCGCGCGATGCGCCGCCGTTTGTCGGGCCGCATGACCCCGAGGGTACGCATGTTGTGGAGCCGGTCCGCCAGTTTTACCAGGATGACGCGAATGTCGCGCACCATGGCGAGAATCATCTTGCGGAAGTTCTCGGCCTGCGCCTCGGCATGGCTTTCAAATTCAATCTGGGTCAGCTTGCTGACCCCGTCAACCAGCTCCGCGACATCGGCACCGAACTCGGTGGCGACCTGTTCCTTGGCGGTCGGCGTATCCTCGATGACGTCATGCAGGATGGCGGCGATGATGGATTTGTGATCGAGGCGCAGTTCGGCCAGGATGCGGGCCGCGGCGATCGGGTGGTAGATGTAGGGCTCGCCGGACATGCGATGCTGGCCATCATGGGCTTCAGCACCAAACAGGTAGGCCCGATAGACTTCCTGTACCTGCTGCGGTTCCAGGTAAGACTCCAGCATGCCGCACAAGTCACTGATCAGAAATCGCGACTTGTCCTCGCTCAGCTCTTCCGGCCTGGATGTCATGTGGCTATTTCAGACTCGCGGGCCAGGCCCGCAACGTTGTCCCTTCCCCCAATCCGGAAACTATAGCCGCAATCAGGTACGCAGGTCAGCAGCTGCACCCTGTCGGCTGCTGCGGCCGGCGTGTGACAAGTCAGCCAGGACCAGATGCGCCCGGCGGCGCACACTGTCCGGCGTGATTCAGGACTCTGCCGGGGCTTCCGGCGGGGTATCTGGTTGGGCGGCAACGGCGTCGGCCAGGATGGAAATATCCTCGGTCTGTGTCTCCACCTCGATTTCCGGAAATGGCGACTCGTCCAGGATCTCCGGCCCGATCAGTCCTTCGGCAATTTCGCGCAGGGCTACGATCGTGGGCTTGTCGTTTTCCCAGGCAACCAGCGGCTGCACGCCATTTGCCAGCTGTCGGGCACGTTTGGTCGCGACCAGCACCAGATGAAAGCGGTTATCGACCTTGTCGAGACAATCTTCTACTGTGACGCGTGCCATGAATCTCTCCGGTTATGCTGGTACTGCAGTTGAAACGAACTCGGCAGTCTACCCGAATCAATCAGCTGATTCCAGCAGGGTGCGCAGTAACACAGCCTGCCCCAGCGACTGCTGCGCGAGCCGCAGCCGGCGGCTGCGCATGATGGCCACCAGGTCCTCAAGGGCACGCTCAAATACATCATTTATAACAAGGTAGTCGTACTCATCGTAATGCGACATCTCGCTGATCGCGTCGCGCATGCGGCGCTCGATCACCGCGCCATCATCCTGGCCACGGCCCTGCAGTCGCTCGCGGAGGGCTTCGCGGGAAGGTGGCAGAATAAAAATCCCGGTGGAATCCGGCATGAGTTCACGCACCAGCCGTGCCCCCTGCCAGTCGATCTCCAGGATCACATCCTGACCGGCCGACAGTTGCTGCTCGACAGCGAGGCGTGATGTTCCGTAGTGGTTGTCAAAGACCTGCGCATGTTCCAGAAAGGCACTCGCGTCGACCATGGCCTGGAAAGTCGCGAGATCGACAAAGTGGTAATCCCTGCCGTTGACCTCGCCCGGACGCGGCTTGCGTGTGGTATGGGAAACCGAGGCTGCAACGCTACCCCCCATGGCATCCAGCAGTGCTCGCAACAGGCTGGACTTGCCGGCGCCCGAGGGGGCGGAAAGGATATACAGCGTACCGCTGCCTGCTGTCTGCGTACTCGTCATGCCTGCTGCATTCCCATGGCGGCCTTTGTAAGAGACCGTCTATTCCACATTCTGTACCTGTTCCCGCATCTGCTCGATCAGGACCTTCAGTTCGACCGAGATGCCGGTTGTTTCGCTGGAAACGGACTTCGACCCCAGTGTATTGGCCTCGCGATTCAGTTCCTGCATCAAGAAGTCCAGCCGCCGTCCGACAGGCTCCCTGCGCTCCAGTACCCGGCGCACCTCTGCAATATGGTTCTGCAGACGGTCCATTTCCTCGTCCACATCAACTTTCTGCAGCTGCAGTACAAGTTCCTGCTCCAGACGCCCCGGATCTGCGGGAACATCCAGTTCCGCCAGGCGCGTCTCCAGCCGGGTTTGCAGTGCGGCACGGATATCGGGCAGCAGCTCACGCGCCTGCACCACCAGCGCTGACATGGCATCACAGCGTTGCCGCAGCAGTCCGGCGATCTGTTCGCCCTCCCGCTCCCGGCTTGCCAAGAGGTCATCGAGCGTCCGGTCCAGCAGGTCCAGCGCACAGCTTACCAGCGGTTCGGTATCGACCACCTTTTCCTGCAGCACGCCCGGCCAGCGCAGAATGTCCAGCGGGTTCAGGGGTACGGCCGCAGGTAGCTCGGCAGCCACCTTTTCACAGGCGACCAGCAAGCGCGCCAGATTGTCGGCGTCTATATCAACCGGAACCGCCCCTGTCGCCAGCGGCCGATAGCGGCAGGTGCATTCCACCTTGCCGCGTGCGAGACGTTTGCCGAGGCGTTCGCGGACAGTCGCTTCCGCCGCGCGCAATTCCTCCGGCAGACGCAGGCCCGGCTCCAGGTAACGGTGATTCAGCGAGCGGATTTCCCATGACAGAACACCCGTTTCGGTATCCGCCTCCCGCCTCGCAAAGGCTGTCATGCTGCGTATCATGCAAACGCTCCAAGTTCCTTTCCCTGCTGTCAGGCCGCCATGGTAAGGCCTTGGCAATGCCATTAACAGCGTATTGTCGGATACAAAAAAGCCACTGCGGCCGGAAACGGCCGCAGTGGCTTATTGGTGAGAATTCGGTACCGGGAGGTCTAGAGTTCACCCAGCGGGCGGATGAAAGTATACTTGGCAGGCTCCACAATCAGGGTATTACCTGCCTCGCCGATATTGCCGCCCAGGGCGCTGAATGGCAGGGTGACAATAAAGGTTGCCAGACCAACAACAGTACCCGCGAGCATGAATGGCCGGATCAGGAAAGTATCCGCCATCATGGTGCCGCCCGTGCGCTCGGGTTCGACCGAGTTACTGTAGCTGGCAGCGAAGGCGCCCGGCACGTACGTCATGCTGGAGAGCACGAGCGAGGCGGCCAGCAGATATGAAACCGGTTTCCTGGTTGACTTATGCATGGTATGAATCTCCGTTATTACGATCCGGTACAACAGGATCTGTTGCCGGACATGAGTAAGGACTCCATCGTCCGGTGCAGCCCAAGCTTTAATATACGTAACAGGCATATGTGAAAAACGCGATTGGCGTCATATTCAGTGTCAATGCCTGGCGTCATACCCGTGTACTGCAGAACTTCTGCCCCGCGCACGCAAGCTTTCCGCTCAAACATAATACAAACGCCACAACCATTCAATGATCAAGGATTTATATTAATCCGGGAGAAAATCCATCAGGGCGACGGGGATCCCGTCAAACGGCCGCATTCTCATTGTCGTGCCGCGGATAGCACCCGGCGATGTTCGCGCTATAATCCGCGCCTCACTCACATTCAGGAACCGAATATGCGCCCCAGCAACCGCGCCCCGGACGAAATGCGCCACGTCCGCATCACACGCAACTATACCAAGCATGCCGAAGGATCGGTCCTGGTGGAATTCGGCGACACCCGGGTGCTCTGCAATGCCACTGTTGAAGAGCGCATCCCGGGATTTCTGCGCGGCAAGGGTGAAGGCTGGGTCACCGCGGAATACGGCATGCTGCCGCGCTCGACCACCAGCCGTATGGGCCGGGAAGCTGCCCGCGGCAGGCAGGGCGGGCGAACCATGGAAATCCAGCGTCTGATAGGCCGTTCCCTGCGCGCCGTGACTGACATGAGGTTGCTGGGTGAGCGCTCCATCACTATTGACTGCGACGTCATTCAGGCGGACGGCGGCACCCGCACCGCCAGCATCACCGGTGGCTACGTTGCCCTTGCAGATGCCATTCAGTCCCTGCTGGACAAAAGAATCATCCAGAAAAACCCGCTTTCCGGGCGAGTGGCCTCGGTGTCTGTCGGGATTTACCAGGGCACAGCGGTCCTCGACCTCGATTATCCGGAAGATTGCAATGCAGAAACAGATATGAACGTGGTCATGAGCGACATGGGCAATTTCATCGAAGTACAGGGCACGGCGGAAGGCCACCCGTTCAACCAGGATGAACTCAACGCCATGCTCGCACTGGCAAAAAAGGGCATCACGGAACTCCTCGCCAGCCAGGAGGCTGCACTGGCGCAATAGCATCAACCATGGCCAGTCCGATAACGGGACCCCGACAAAATGAAACAGATAGTGCTAGCCAGCAGCAATCCGGGCAAGGTTCGCGAGATCAACCGGTTGCTTGCGGACCTCGGGCTGCACACGCAGCCACAGAGTGAATACGGGGTAGTGGACGCCGCGGAAACCGGCCTGACCTTTGTCGAAAATGCGATCATCAAGGCGCGCAATGCCGCCCGCCATACCGGCCTCCCCGCGATCGCGGACGACTCCGGCATAGAAGTGGATGCACTGAACGGGGCACCGGGCATCTACTCCGCACGGTTCGCGGGACCTGGCGCGAGTGACTGGGCCAATCTGAAAAAACTGCTGGATGAACTGCAGGATGTACCCGAGACGGGACGCAGCGCCCGCTTTCAGTGCCTGATGGTGTACCTGCGCCATGTAAATGACCCCACGCCGATTATCTGCCAGGGCACCTGGGAAGGCAGTATCCTCCCGGAACCACGCGGCGAGAACGGATTTGGCTACGACCCGGTATTCTACGTGCCCACACATGGCTGCTCGTCTGCCGAACTGGCTGCCGACGTCAAGAATTCACTCAGCCATCGCGGACAGGCATTGCGGCAGCTGGTCGCCGCACTGCAACACGCCACCCTGCGCGCATAACCCGGGACTCCGCAGAGAGCCACCAGGATCATCCACGCGCGAGGACTGGCAGGCAAACACACGATGGTTTCGCCGGAAAGTCCATACGACCCGGTCGAAAACCTGCCAGGGACACAACGCGGCCTGTCACAGTATCCCCAGCCGGGCGCCTTTGCGCCCGGTCCTGACAGGGACTAATCTCAGGTAAGCATGTTCACTTTCACTGCAACACCACCACTGTCTCTCTACATCCACATACCGTGGTGCGTGCGCAAATGCCCGTACTGCGACTTCAACTCGCATGCGGTACGCGATGAAATCCCGGAACAGGCCTACATGACGGCATTGCTTGCCGATCTCGAACAGGAGTTGCCGGCCGTCTGGGGTCGCACGGTCGAAACTGTCTTCATCGGTGGCGGCACGCCCAGCCTGATATCACCGGCGGCGCTTGACCGGCTGCTGGCAGCAATACGCGCGCGCCTGCATGTGAAACCCGGCGCAGAGATTACCCTGGAAGCCAATCCGGGCACGGTCGACCAGGCGAAGTTCGCCGGCTTTCGCGAGGCCGGCATCACACGCCTGTCACTCGGCATCCAGAGTTTTCAGCCGGTGCTGCTGAAAAACATCGGGCGCATACATGATAACAGCGAGGCGCTCGCCGCTTTCGGGGCCGCACGGCGAGCGGGTTTTGACAATATCAACCTGGACCTGATGTTCGGCCTCCCCGGTCAGGACATAGACCAGGCGCTCAGGGACCTGCATACCGCGACGGCGCTGGCACCCGAACACCTGTCCTGGTATGAACTCACCATAGAACCCAACACCTGGTTTCACCGTCACCCGCCCGAGCAGGTGGATCATGATGCCCGCTGGGAAATGCAGGCAGCCGGATACGCCCTGCTGCAGATGGCCGGCTATACCCGCTATGAAATATCGGCCTATGCGCAAAGCGGCAGGCAATGCCGCCACAACCTGAACTACTGGCGGTTCGGCGACTACCTCGGGATCGGTGCAGGCGCTCACGGGAAAATAACCGATGCCACCGCGCAGCGCATTTACCGGGTTGCCAAGGTCAGACACCCGCGCAACTATCTCGAAACCGCGCATACGCCACAACGCATCAGTTCGAAGAGCCAACTGGAACCAAAGGATGTCCTGCTGGAATTCGCGATGAATGCCCTGCGGCTGGATAGCGGTTTCAGCACCGCCGGGTTTACAGCCGCTACCGGGCTACCTGCCGTTGCCATCGAGCCCGGCGTTCAGCAAGCCATACGGCAGGGCTTGCTGGTACGGGATCTGGACAACATTCTGGCCACGGCCCAGGGCCAGCGTTACCTGAACGAGTTGTTGCAATACTGGGTACCGGAGCAGACCTCTCATGCTGGCTAACGTTGAATGCCCCTACTGCGGCGAGCCATTCGAGGTCGAGACAGACTGTTCCGGCGGCAGTCAGGATTACATCGAAGACTGTCCTGTCTGCTGCTGCCCTATTGAATTCAGGCTTGAAGTCGGGATCAACGGCGAGTTACTGTCACTCGAGGCACGGCGCGATAATGACTGAACGCCGCTGGCTGCGGGTGCCCCCGGTATATGCTACACAAATAAAATATCTGCCGGATTGTGCCCTCCCGCGGGGTTGCATATCAACGGCGAATAACTGATGGCATTGCTACACCATGATACCCACCGACTACGTACCCATTGACTGTGGACTGTACAGCGAATATGAGCTGGCCATAATGCACGGCGACAGGCTGCGGCTGGGCTGGCGTGATAACGCAGGCCATGCTCACATCGGCATCGTCACTCCGACCGATCTGTTCACCCGCGAAGGTGCAGAATTCATGATTGTGATGGACGCGGATGGAGAAACGGCTGTAATCCGGCTCGACCGGATCACGCATTTCACCCGCGTGTAGCATACCGCCGGCCATTCATGCATCCTTGCCCGTTGACGATAACTGCAGCATCAAAACAGCATCAAGCATGGATAACCGGTTCTGATGGATGACTTGCACGACCTGGAACTGTTGCTGCGGTCCCGCATCCCCCTGATCACGATTGAAACCCGCGAGGAAAAGCGGGTGACCCGGCTGTTTGGCCGGCTGGCAGTCAGGCTCGCCATGCCGGTAATGTCATGGTCGGCCACCATCGGTCTGCAGCGTATAGACTATGCAGCAGCCCCACAGCGCCACGCCAGCGAAGCGCGTCAGGCACTTGGCCAGATAAAGGCGACCGAAACACCCACGATCTACCTGTTGCTTGATTTTCACCCGTATCTGGAAGACCACTACAACATCCGGCTCCTCAAGGAAATCGCCCTCGACTACCAGTCACTCGGACACACCCTGGTGCTGGTGAGTCATGAACTGGAACTGCCGCCGGAGCTTGCCGGATTCAGCGCCAGGTTTTCACTATCGCTGCCGGATACGAAGCAGCTCGAGGAGATCATCAGGGATGAAGCCGATCACTGGTCGGCCGCCAACAATGGCGGCAAGGTCCGAACCGATCGCAGGACGCTGGACCTCGTCGTAACCCGGCTGCGCGGCCTGACGACGGTCGATGCCCGCCGGCTGGCACGCAGCATCATCTACGATGACGGCGCAATCAATGCCGGCGACCTGGACAGATTGACGCGCGCCCGTTACCAGTTGCTGGAAAGCGGCGGCGCGTTGTCCTGTGAATTCAACACCACCGACTTTGCAGATGTCGGCGGCCTGGAAAAGCTGAAGCGCTGGATCGGCTTGCGCCACAACGCCTTCCTGGGGGCGGATACCACGCCGGATGCCCCGCGAGGCATCTTGCTGGTCGGGGTTCAGGGCGGCGGCAAAAGCCTTGCAGCCAAGGCTGTCGCCGGCATGTGGGAGATACCGCTATTGCGGCTGGACTTCGGCACCCTGTACAACAAGTTTTTCGGTGAAACCGAGCGCAACCTGCGCGATGCCCTGAAAGCAGCAGAAACCATGGCGCCCTGCGTACTCTGGATCGATGAAATCGAAAAAGCCATTGCTTCAGGTGACTACGATAGCGGGACGTCGCGGCGGATCCTCGGGAGCCTGTTGACATGGCTTTCAGAACGCACGGCGCGTGTCTTTATCGTGGCGACCGCCAACGTTATTGAACGCCTGCCGCCGGAACTAATCCGCAAGGGCAGGCTGGATGAAATCTTTTTCGTGGACCTGCCCGACACGGCCACCCGCGCGGAGATCCTGGCGATCCACCTGCGCAAACGGGACCAAAAGCCCATTGACTTCGACATCCCGGAACTGGCGAGCCTGACCAGAGGCTTTTCCGGTGCGGAAATCGAACAGGCGATTGTCGCCGCCACCTACCTGGCGCGCGAACAGCAGTCAGCGATGAATACTGGGCACATTCGCACCGAGATCGAGCAAACCCGGCCGCTATCGCTGGTCATGGCCGAAAAAGTCGCCTGGTTGCGGGCCTGGGCAAAGGACCGCACAGTCTCTGCGAACTGATCACACACCCGCGCGCCTGCCCTGCTGTGCGTGTTAATTCCTCCGGTTTCCGCACCAACCGGCACAACCCGGAGAGGTCGTTGCGCGATTATCTCTCCACCGGGTTCACAACCGGTTTTCACATCTTGCACACAAGGTTTTCCACAGCTTTATCCACAGGCTGAATACTCATATCCAACTGAATTTTATCAGGACGACACCTTCCTGTAGTGATTCATCCCGCGCCGATGCCGGTCGTCTGTGTTAAGATATTCCCACTCCACAGAACAATAGAAGCCATGCCAAGAGCGGCATACAAGGAGTCGGAAAATGCACACCACCAGACACAACCCGCCTCATGATTTCGACACTTGGGCGACACTAGCCCGGAAAGATCCACAACTTTTTGAAGTAAATCGTAAAATTATTATCGAGCAAGCCATCTCACAGGCGTCTCCCCGAAGACAAGCGCGTCTCCGCTGCCTGCAGTGGCAACTGGACCAGATCCGCAGCACCTCACATACGCCGCTGGCCGCCTGTATGCGCATGCAGCGCATGCTCTGGGAGAAACTGGCTGGTGATGCCGGACTGCTGGCATGTTTACAGGGATCGGCCACCCCGCAGAACACGCATCGGCATAGCGCGACGATCCTGCCATTCAGGGGCTGACTTGCCGCAGCCTGGCGAATCACGTATTATCGCCGGCCTTTTCACGGCATTGGCAGGCACCCGTGAACGCAGGAAATCACATATTATCGAGGCTGACATGAAACCTGAAATACACCCGGTATACAACGACATAAAAGTCACCTGCAGTTGCGGTGAGAGCTTCGAGACGCGTTCTACCGTCGGCAAGGATCTCTCCATCGAGGTATGTTCGCAATGCCACCCGTTCTACACTGGAAAGCAGAAAATCGTGGATGCCGGTGGCCGCGTTGATAAGTTCCGCCGGCGTTACGGAAGAGGCTGATTTTCATAGCGAATGTCGCTGCAGCGTTACACCAGGAGGGCGCCCGAATCGGGCGCCCTTTTTGCTTTCTGCTCCCTGCTGCTTGTCTCCCAGCTCCTGCTGGCCCGTGTCGAAAGCCATCCCCTGCCGCAAGGCTGCCAGCCTGCGCGAATAGATGAAAGGGTACAGGTCAGTTACGTCTACGACGGGGATACGGTCAAGCTGAGTGATGGCCGGCGCGTACGCTTCATTGGTATCAACACGCCGGAAATGGGTCATCATGAGATACTCACCCAGCCCTACGCGGAAGCCGCGAGAACAAGCCTGCAAGAAGCGCTGGAAGCGGGTGGTGACATGCTTTCCCTGCAATACGGCAGTGAGCGCAAGGACCATTATGGACGCCTGCTCGCACACGCCTACCTCGGCAATGGCGAGAGTGTGGCCGCCCTGCTACTCCGCGAGGGCCATGCAACGACCCTGGTAGTTCCACCGAACACCGCGTCGGCAGACTGTTATCAGCAAATCGAGAACGAAGCGCGCTCCGCCGGGCGCGGCCTCTGGCAACTGGCGGATTACCAGCCCCAGAGTGCTGACTCACTACCCGATGATGCCCGCGGCTTCCGCATTGTGCGCGGACGGGTGGCAGGTATACACCGGACCCGGCACCAGGTGCGAGTGGCGCTGGAAGGGACGCTGGTAGCCCGAATTTCAATCAATGACCTTGCCAACTTTGAGCAGGGCTATCTGGAAAAACTGGTAAGTCGCACGGTAGAGTTACGCGGCTGGATCAAGCCGGAGAAAGACGGGCTTGGCATCCGTGTCCGACACCCTGCAGCCCTGACCCTTGTAAGTGAGTCATCCAGCCACTGAATCAACATAATGCCTGCTGAACTGAAATATATTGCCCGCTGCGCCGCACTGCTTGCGATGGCATCACTTGTTCAGGCGTGTGCCACCAACCCGGTTACCGGCAGCAGTGATTTTGTGCTGATTTCCGAAGAACAGGAAATCGCGCTGGGGCGCCAGGCCAACACCGAGATACTCAAGGAAACCCCTGTTTATGAAGATCCGGAACTCGAAAAACTGGTACAACAAGTCGGAGAGAAACTGGCGAGCCACAGCCACCGGCCTGAACTGTTGTATCGCTTCAAGGTACTCGACAGCACGACGATAAACGCCTTTGCCCTGCCCGGCGGCTATGTCTATATCACTCGCGGCCTGCTGGCATATCTGAATTCAGAAGCTGAACTTGCCGCCGTCCTGGGACACGAAATCGGCCATGTCACGGCCCGGCACAGCGTCCGGCAGCAAAGCACAGCGGCTGTCACCGGCATACTCGGCGCGGTCGTAGCTGCATCGACCGGCGTGCAAGGCGTCGGCACCCTTACCGACATGGCGAGTACCGCCATCGTGCGCGGTTATGGCAGGGACCATGAACTGGAAGCGGACCGGCTCGGCGCCGAATACCTGGCCAAAAGCGGCTATGACCCAGACGCCATGCTGGAAGTCGTTGGCGTACTAAAAAACCAGGAAGCCTTTGAAACCAGGGTGGCTGAAATAGAGGGCAGGCAGGCGAATGTGTATCATGGCCTGTTCTCCACGCACCCTGATAATGACGCACGCTTCCAGGAAGTCGTCAATGCCGCACAGCATTTCAAGACCGGAACGACCAACCGTGTAAACCGCGAAAGTTTCCTGCGCACACTGGACGGCCTGACATTTGGCGACAGCGAACGGGAGGGCATCATCCGTGACAACCGCTTCTACGACAAGCCGCTGGACTTTACCCTCACATTCCCGGAAAACTGGCGTATCGAGAATCAGCAAGAAAAAATTCTGGCAATATCACCGGACAATGACGGCCTGATTCAGATGTCGATCGCAGACCTGAACAAACGCATCCCCCCAAAACAGTTCATGGAACAGCGTATGCGGCTGAAAAACCTGCGCCAGGGCGGCACCTTTAAAACCGGCGATCTGGAAGGCTATACTGCCATCGCGGACAGCAACACGACCTTTGGAATCCGTGCTGTACGCTATGTGGTCATTTACCGGAACACCAGTGCCTACCTAATCGCCTGCGCCGCAAAGAACAACAAGGATTCCCGGCATTTTGATGATGCCATGCTGGCGACCGCGCGCAGTTTTCGTGGCCTGACAGCAGCGGATGAGCCTTATGCCAGGGAGAAAAAACTTGCGGTCATTCGCGCCCCCAGGGGTACCAGTTACAGCGGCCTTGCGGCCGAGTCCCCCATAAGCAACTACCCGGAAATACAGTTGCGGTTGCTTAACGACGCCTATCCGGACGGGGAACCGAGAGTTTCACAACTCATCAAGGTAGTACACTAGGGCATCGGTGTTGGTGAGCGGGGCACTCTATTATAATCACACTACGACCTACAAGAATCATCAAGGAAAATCAAATGAACAAGATCAGCGTTATCGGAGCAGGGCGTGTGGGGGAAGCAACAGCCCAGGTTCTCGCGCAACAGGGAATGTGCCAGGAAGTCGTGCTACTTGATGTTCGGGAAGGTGCTGCTTCCGGCGCAGCCCTGGATATTCTGCAATCCGGATCATACTTTGAGTTCGATACACGTGTAACCGGCGGCACTGATCCTGCTCTGCTCGCAGGTTCCGATCTCGTCATTGTCACGGCGGGATCACCACGCAAGCCCGGCATGTCGCGCAGTGATGTGCTCGACGTGAACCGCGCCGTTATCGATGTCATCGTTGACGAGATCCTCGCCTATGCCCCTGACAGCATGCTGCTCATGGTATCCAACCCCGTGGATGTACTGACATGGCATGCCTGGAAGCGCACCGGCTGGGACCGTCACCGGGTTTTCGGCCAGGCTGGCGTACTGGATGCATCCAGGATGGCGTGTTTCATGGCAGAGGAAACCGGGCTTTCGATCAAGGACATCCATGCCATGGTCATCGGCGGGCATGGCGACTTCATGGTTCCGCTGACCCGTTTCAGCACCATCAACGGCATCCCTGCCTCAAGATTTCTCGACCAGGAGACTATTGCCCGCATCAACAAGCGCACCCAGCATGGAGGCTCCGAGATTCTCGCACTGCGGAAAAACAGCAGTGCCTACAATGCACCTGCCTCGGCCATCGCGACCATGGTCGACTCAATCACCCGGGACCGCCGGCGGGTGCTGCCCTGCGTCTGCGTGCTGGCAGGTGAATACGGACAGCACGACATCACCGCGGGCGTCCCCGCAATCCTGGGGCACAAGGGCATCGAAAAGGTGCTTGAACTCCCCCTGAACGAAGCGGAACAGGCCGGCTTTACCGCTTCAGTAGACAGCATCCGGTCTGACCTTGAGGCACTCAGAGGGTATCAAAAGAGTTGATCTGCAGGCGCTCCCCCGGCTCCCGGCAGGCCTTCAACCGCCGCCGGATCACTCGTCCGGGTAGGAACGGAATCTTCCATGAATGTTTCAAATATGGCGTCCTGCTGTCCGCTGCGCGCCAACAGCCCGGTTACCGGGTCAATGCGCACCGTAACCAGGCCCTCCGGTGGTTGCTGGACGACTTCCTCAATTCCCTGCAGTGCCTCCCGCATGTAATCGATCCACATGGGCAAGGCTGACCGCCCCCCGGTTTCACCCCGCCCCAGCGGTTCAAGCTTGTCAAAACCAACCCATGCCGTTGCTACCAGTGCATGATTGAAGCCTGAAAACCAGCCATCCATCTGATCATTGGTCGTACCCGTCTTGCCAGCGAGATCCGACCTCCCAAGTACGCGCGCCCTGGTGCCTGTGCCCCGCTGGATAACGTCACGCATCATTGAGGTCATCAACCACACATTCTGGGGTGACAGGACCTGCGGCGCAAGATTGACCTGTTTCTGCATCCCGGTGGCAACATCATCCAGAACCTCGGGGCAATGCGCACAGACAACGGGTGAATCAGCCATGAAAATCGCCTCACCCGCCGCATTGTAGATGCTGCGAATATAATAGGGCTCGATCAGATAACCGCCATTGGCCAGCACAGCAAAGGCCCGCGCCATTTGCAACGGCGTTACCGAGGCGCTACCCAGCGCCAGGGTTAGGTCATGCGGCAGTTCCTCGGAGGAGAACCCGAAATTTTCTGCATATGTCGCCGCATAACCGGCACCAATAGCCCGCAGGATACGAATAGAGACAAGATTCCTTGAACGGTAAAGCGCCTCGCGCAAGCGTGTTGGCCCGTAAAACTGACCGCTGTAGTTCTCCGGGCGCCAGGTCGATTCCAGCTCAGAATCATCGAACACTACGGGTGCATCGTTGATGATACTGGCCGGAGTAAATCCTTTCTCAAGCGCGGCGGAGTAAATAATCGGTTTGAAGCTTGAGCCAGGCTGGCGCTTTGCCTGGGTCGCACGGTTGAATTTGCTGCGATTGAAGTCAAAACCCCCGACCAATGCCACAATTGCACCGTCAGTCGGGAGCAGCGACACCAGAGCGCCTTCAACGACGGGTATCTGAGCCAGTTCCCAATCCTTATCGGTGCCGGATACCCGCACGATATCACCTATAGCCACAACATCACCCGCCTGCTTTGGTGCCGGACCGAGACGGTTGACACTCCGGTACGGTCGAGCCCAGGAGATCCCGTCCCAGCCTATTGAAATGGTTTCATTGCTTTTCAGCAAAACCTCGATTGATTTTTCATCCACGCGGGTAACAAGGGCCGGTACCAGTCCACCAACCTGCACATAATCCGCCAATAATCTGACCCTTTCATCCGGCTGGACTTCATCAATGTTGATACTGGCTTCGGCTCCCCGGTACCCGTGCCTTTTACTGTAATCCAGCAAATCCTTGCGCAACGCCCGAGTCGCCGCCGCCTGGCGAGGAACGTCAATTGTCGTGACCACCTCATAACCGGAGGTATAGACAGAAGCACCATAGCGCTCGACCATTTCATGTCGCACCATCTCGGCGACATAAGCAGCACTGGCCTCTGCCTGCACCCGATGCACACGCGCGCCGTCAGGTTCGGCTACTGCAGCCTCATAGGCGGCGGTATCCAGGTAGCCCAGCTGATGCATTCGCCCGAGAACATAATTACGCCGGTCAATTGCAGCCTCGGGGTTGTTGATCGGATTGATTCTTGAGGGGGCCTTTGGCAGGGCTGCAATCATCGCCATTCTTGCTACCGACAGATCGGCGATACTCATCCCGTAATACACCTGTGCCGCCGCTTCCACACCATAGGCACGCTGCCCAAGATAGATCTTGTTGAGGTACAGTTCCAGTATCTCTTCCTTGCTGAGTGCGCCTTCGATCTTGTAGGCAAGCAGTATTTCGGTCAGCTTCCTCAAATAGGTCTTTTCACTCGAGAGAAAGAAATTTCTTGCGACCTGCATGGTTATCGTGCTGCCGCCCTGACGTTTTTTGCCGGTTCGCAGCAGTTCAACCGCTGCACGGAGCAGTCCCTGAAAATCAACACCGGCATGCTCAAAAAACCGGTCATCTTCGGCAGACAGAAATGCCCGCACCATAGCGTCAGGAACTTGACTTATTTTGATCGGGTTGCGGCGCTTCTCACCGAACTCTGCCAGCAATCGCCTGTCGCTGGTATAGACTCGCAGCGGCTCCTGCAGCTGCACATCCCTCAGGACTTCTATCGAGGGCAGTTGCGGTTCAATTTTTGCGTAAATCACCGCAGCCGCAGCGGCAACGCCAAGACTCGCAAGCAGCAACAGGTAAAAAAACACACGGCCAAGGTGATGTAGGATCATTTATGCAGTATTAACCTGTGATCGGGTTCAAAGAACGGCTATGAAGCAAGCCATAAATTAAATGCTAAGCCGGTTAAGAGAAAATTTTTCTTAAACAAAATTTCACCTTGTCCGATAACCAGTACCGTAGCATTTGAGTAACATTACACATTAGTTGACAAACAGTTGGCAATGTCCTCTAATGCGGCGAACTACCTTTGTCGCACAACAGTGGGTAACTAAAAGGAAATATTGTGCCATTAGCGCAACTCTTTAAAAGGACGAAACCACCGCTGATCGGCCTGGATATCAGTTCCACTGCGGTGAAGCTGCTTGAACTGAGTCGTAGTGGATCACGCTATCGCGTGGAAAGCTATGCAGTCGAACCCCTTCCACCCAACTCCGTCGTAGAAAAGAATATTACCGACGTTGATGCCGTGGGAGAAGCGGTAAGACGTGCAGTCAAGCGATCCGGCACACGGACACGCCATGCGGCAGTTGCCATAGCCGGTTCATCTACGATCACCAAGATCATACCAATGCCGGCGGGATTGAGTGAGGATGACCTGGAAAGCCAGATCGAACTGGAAGCTGACCAGTATGTCCCCTACCCGCTGGAAGAAGTCAACCTCGACTTCGAAGTCATCGGTCCCTCGGAAAAAAATCCCGACACTGTAGACGTACTGCTCGCCGCCTGCCGCAGCGAAAACGTTGAGCTGCGCAGTGCCGCCGTAGAAACCGGTGGACTCAGCACCCAGATTATGGATGTCGAGTCATTTGCAAGTGAAAATGCGTTTGCACTGCTTACTGATCAGTTGCCGGACCTGGGTGTTGAGAAAACCATCGCCCTCATAGACGTCGGCGCAACAATGACAACACTGAACGTCATGCACGATCTTAAGAGCATCTACACCCGTGACACCGTATTTGGCGGCAAACAGCTGACAGAAGAAATCATGCGACGCTACGGCCTATCTTATGAAGAGGCCGGCATGGCAAAACGCCAGGGCGGCTTGCCAGAGAGTTATCTGACTGATGTCCTGGAGCCTTTCAAGGAAGCCATGACCCAGCAGGCCAGTCGCTCACTGCAGTTCTTCTATTCTTCCAGCCCGCACAGCAAGGTTGACCATATCGTGCTCGCCGGAGGCAGCGCCTCCATCCCAGGCATGGACGAAATGATCCAGGAAAAGCTGGGCGTTGAAACGACTATCGCCAATCCGTTCGCATCCATGTCGCTCTCGGCAAGGGTGAAACCCCAGACACTCAGTAATGATGCACCGGCGCTGCTGATTGCTTGTGGCCTGGCCATGAGGAGCTTCGACTGACATGGCACATATCAACCTGCTCCCCTGGCGAGAGGAACTACGCAAGCAGAAACAGCGTGAGTTCGGACTCATGGCTGCTGCTGCCGTTGTTATTGCCGGTCTTATCGTGCTTCTATCGCACCTGCATGTTGACGGCATGATCAACAACCAGAATCAGCGTAACGCATTTCTGCAAAATGAGATCGCCGTACTCAATAAGCGCATCGGGAGAATTAAAGAACTCGAGGCAATGAAACAGGACCTGCTGGCGCGCATGAACGTGATTCAGGAACTGCAGAGCAGCCGGCCGGAAAGCGTGCATCTGCTTGATGAACTTGTCAGAACACTGCCTGACGGCGTCTATCTGAACAAATTCTCGCAAAGAGACAGAGGACTGGCAATGGATGGCGCTGCCCAGTCAAATGCCCGGGTGTCTGACTACATGCGCAACATCGATTCTTCAGAGTGGTTTACGGGGCCACGCCTCAACCAGATCAAAACCACTGAAGTCGACCGCCGCAGAATTGCCAATTTCAGCTTACGCGGCAGCCAGAAAGCACCCAAACCAATCAATGCCGAAGAAGAATCCAGCGAGGTGTCGCCATGAACCTGGAACTCGACCAGCTCGACCTGGCAGACGTAGCCCGCTGGCCTGCGGCGGCACGCGCCGTAGTCATCCTGTTTTTGATGGCCGGCGTGATTTTTCTGGGTTACTGGTTCCACACCAAGGACCAGCTTCTGGAACTTGACAATGCGGAGCAGCAGGAACTTGACTTGAGGGTTATTTTCGAGAAAAAGGCTCAACAGGCAGCCAATCTTGAAGCCTATGAAAAGCAACTGGAAGAAATGCGCGAATCATTCGGCGCCATGCTGCGTCAGCTTCCAAACAAGACGGAAGTCGCCGATCTCCTGGTAGACGTTTCGCAAACTGGCCTGGCAAGCGGACTGGAGTTCGAACTTTTTAAGCCAGAGGCTGAAAACCCCCGGGAATTCTATGCGGAACTGCCAATCAGCATACGTGTCATTGGCGAATACCATGAATTCGGCAATTTTGTCAGCGGTGTCGCAGCGTTGCCCAGAATCGTGACCCTGCATAATGTCAGCATCTCGCGTACCGGAAACAACTTGCTGTCAATGAACCTGACTGCAAAGACCTACCGCTACCTCGAAAATGAAGAAAGGACCGAGGAGGCAAAACCATAATGTATAGAATCAAAAAACAGCTCCTGAACTGGTGCTGCATAGCCACACTGACAAGTGGGCTGCTGGCATGTTCCTCAGATCCAACTGCAGACCTGGAAGAATATGTTGCAAAGGTCAAAAGTCAGCAAACATCAAGGATCGACCCTTTGCCAGAATTCAAACCGTATGAGTCTTTTACATACCAGGCCGCCGACCTGAGAGATCCATTTACGGAACCTACATTTTCCCACCCGCAGGCGGGGCCTACCCAAGCATCAAACAACGGTATCAAACCTGATTTTGACCGCCCAACCGAACCACTCGAGGAGTTCCCTCTCGATAGCCTGCGGATGGTTGGAACCCTGGAGAAGAACGACCAGAACTGGGCGCTTATCAATGATACCGATGGCACGATTCATCGGGTTCAGCCCGGCAACTATGCAGGGCAGAATCACGGGAAAATCACACGCGTGACAGAATTTGAAGTTGAACTTACGGAAATCGTTCCCGATGGAATCGGCGGCTGGCTGGAACGCCAGGCCTCCATTGCCATAAGCGAATAATCCCACAGGGTGATAGCAATGACCGGAAATCTTATTTGCCATTTGCAGTCCAGCAAACATCAACTGATCAAACGTATCATTCAAGGGAGCCGCGCCATGATGCGATACCTGTTGATATGCAGCACCCTGTTCTTCGGCGGGCTTTCTACAGCTCTGGCGGCAACGACCGCAGGCAATACGCTTCAGGCAGTCGACTTTGCAGCCCTCCCGGGCAACAAGGCGCAGATCACCCTCACCCTGAGCAAATCCGCTTCCACTCCACTCAGCTTCACGATCGACAATCCGGCGAGAATTGCGCTCGATTTCCCGGACACAAATAACGGGCTGACCGAACGGTCGCAGACCATCGGTATAGGCATGGCCGAAAGCATGACCGTTGTAGAAGCACAGGGGCGCACCCGGGTTGTAGTCAACTTGGTTGACATGGTTCCTTATGAAGCGCATGCCGAAGGCAACAAGATTATCGTGACCGTACAGAGCGCGGGCAGTGAGCAGTCAGCCGCGCAGGCAGCCGTCTCCAAGACTGCTGGCGGTGCTGCTGACAGACTGGACAATATTGACTTTCGTCGTGGTGAAGAAGGCCAGGGACGCATTATCGTTAGCCTGTCCGACCCTTCTATTCCCGTTGACATGCAGCAGGAAGGTGGGAATATCGTACTTGATTTTTATCGCACGGAACTCCCCCAGGAACTCGAACGCCGCCTGGACGTGATGGATTTCGCCACACCGGTAAAGACTATTGACACATACACCAAAGGCAGCAATGTACACATGGTCATTACACCCATGGGTGAATATGACTATATCGCCTATCAGTCCGACAACCAGTTCACAATCGAAGTGAAGGCACTGACCCCGAAAGAGGCTGAAGAAAGGAAAAAGGATGAGTTCGGTTATTCCGGCGAGCGCCTCTCTCTTAACTTCCAGGACATCGAGGTGCGTTCTGTGCTGCAGTTGATTGCGGACTTCACGGGGCTCAATGTGGTAGTCAGCGACACTGTCGGTGGCAGCCTGACTCTACGGCTGAAAAATGTTCCCTGGGACCAGGCACTGGATATCATTCTCAAGACGAAAGGCCTGGCCATGCGGCAAACCGGCAATGTCATGCTGATCGCACCCAGCGAGGAAATCGCTGCCCGTGAAAAACTGGAACTTGAATCGCAGAAACAGATAGAAGAACTGGAACCACTTTATTCTGAATTCATCCAGATCAACTACGCCAAGGCGGACACCATTGCCAGCTTGTTGAAAAGTTCGGACACCACCCTGCTGTCCGAACGAGGCATGGTAACCACCGACGAGCGCACCAATACCCTCCTGGTACAGGATACTTCTGCCAAGCTGGTTGAAATTCGCAAACTGGTCTCGACTCTGGATATCCCTGTGAGGCAGGTCTTGATCGAATCCCGCATTGTTGTCGCAAACAATGACTTCTCCCGTGATCTGGGCATCAAGTTCGGCATGAGCAGGAGAAGCACCTTCGACAGCGGCGACAAATTCTATTCGGTAAGCGGCAAAGAGGGCATTGGCGGCGCGGGCAGCGGCCTGCTGGTAGACCTGCCTGTCGCCTCGACGAGTTCCATTGGTCTCGCGCTGGGCAAGGTCGACGGCAGTTTCCTGCTGGATCTGGAACTGTCAGCCATGGAGGCGGAAGGACATGGCGAGGTAATCTCCAACCCGAGAGTGCTGACGTCCAACCAGAAAGCGGCTTATATCGAGACCGGTACAGAGATTCCGTACCAGGAAAGTACCTCCAGTGGCGCAACCTCCACATCGTTCAAAAAGGCAGTTTTGAGTCTGCAGGTGACTCCGCAGATCACGCCGGATGACAGAATCTTCATGGACCTCATCGTGAACAAGGACAGTGTTGGTGAAGAGACCTCTGAAGGCATTCCGACCATTGACACCAACGAGATCGGCACCCAGGTCCTCGTGGACAATGGTGAAACACTGGTCCTCGGTGGTGTATACGAGCAGGAAAACCGGAAAACTGTAAACCGGGTCCCCTTCTTCGGCGAATTGCCGCTGGTTGACTGGATGTTCAAGAGCACGGTCCGCACCAACAACAAGGCCGAATTGCTCATCTTCGTAACACCGAAGATCGTCAAGGAAGACCTGCGTATCTAGCTCACCGCTACTGGCTGCACTTGCCAGTAGCCGCCTATTCTGGCATACCTGCCCGGTATGAATATACCGGGCAGTTTGTTTCTGACCGGCCCCATGGGGGCCGGCAAATCCACCATCGGACGCCAGCTGTCAAAGCGGCTCAACAAGGAATTCCACGACAGCGACCACGAGATTGAGGCTCGCACGGGTGTGGACATCCCGTTGATCTTCGAACTTGAAGGTGAGACAGGTTTTCGCAGACGCGAACAGACGATCATTGAGGAACTGACCCGGATTCCCGGAATCATCCTCGCCACCGGCGGCGGCGCCATTCTGGACCCTGAAAACAGGCACAATCTGAGCAACCGTGGCAGGGTGATTTATCTGCACGCATCGATTAACCAGCAGCTGAAACGTACCCGGCGTGACCGTAACCGGCCCCTTTTGCAGACAGCAGACCCGCACGCAAAGCTGGAAGAATTAATGGCCATCCGCGACCCGCTATACCGGGAAATTGCCGATGTTATCATCGAGACAGACGGCAAACGGGTGCGTGATGTCGTCAGACAGATCATTCAACAGCTACAATAAGCCGTCTGCAGCTTTGCCCTGCCGCAGGATTTTTCGCTATGCTCGACCCACTAGAATCCGGTATTGCCTGAATATGAATACACTTGTCGTTGATCTCGGTGATCGCAGCTACCCGATAAAGATAGGCCGCCGCTTGTTTGCCAACCACTCCCTGCTGACAGAGCATGTTCTTGGCCGCCAGGTCATGGTTGTGAGCAACACAACCGTCGCCCCACTGTATCTGGACGCCGTGACCGGCATGCTTACAGGCCTCAACGTCAAGAGCGTGATCCTTCCGGACGGCGAGGAATTCAAGACGCTCGACACCCTGAACACCATCTTTACCGCACTGCTGGAGAACAGGTTCAACAGGGGCTGCACCCTGGTGGCGCTGGGTGGGGGGGTTGTCGGCGATATTACCGGATTCGCGGCTGCCAGTTACCAACGCGGTGTTGCATTCGTGCAGTTTCCGACCACCCTCCTCGCACAGGTAGATTCATCGGTCGGCGGGAAAACCGGCGTCAATCACCCACTTGGAAAAAACATGATCGGCGCATTTCACCAGCCAAACTGCGTCCTGATCGATACTGACACACTGGACACCCTGGACGACCGGCAACTGGCCACCGGACTGGCAGAGGTAATCAAGTATGGCCTGATAAAGGACAGTGCCTTTTTTGCCTGGCTTGAACAGAACATGGCGGCCCTGAAACAACGCGACAAGCAGGCCCTCGCTTATGCCATTGAACGCTCCTGCACACTCAAGGCGGAAATCGTTGCAGCTGATGAACGGGAAAGTGGCCAGCGAGCCCTCCTCAACCTGGGGCATACCTTTGGACATGCCATCGAGACGGGAACCGGTTATGGCATCTGGCTGCATGGAGAGGCGGTAGCTGCCGGCATGCTGATGGCTGCAGACCTTTCCGCACGTCATGGCTGGCTGTCAACCGATGCCGTGCACCGCACCAGGGCACTGCTGCACAAGGCCGGGCTGCCAACCAGCCCGCCCGCAGAAATGGATTCCGACACATTTATGGATCTGATGGCCGTAGACAAGAAGGTCGTGGATGGCGGCTTGCGCCTGGTACTGCTAAAGGAAATCGGATATGCAGTGGTTACAGGTGATTTCAGGCAGGATCTGCTCGCCGCAACCCTTTCCGGTGCCGCCTGACAGCCAATGAGCAGCACCTCGCCACCGTCCGGGCTGCAGACACTGGCTCCCTACGCGGCCATGCCGGCATCCTGCAAGGGCCGCATGCATCCGGAGCCGGCACCGGCATATCGCAGTGAGTACCAGCGCGACCGTGATCGCGTGATTCACTCTGCTGCCTTCAGGCGCCTGGAATACAAAACCCAGGTATTCGTCAATCACGAAGGCGACCTGTTCCGCACCCGCCTGACACATTCCATCGAGGTCGCGCAGATTGCACGCTCAGTGGCACGCGCATTGCGGCTGAATGAGGACCTTACGGAGGGAATTGCACTCGCCCACGACCTGGGGCATACCCCGTTTGGCCACGCTGGACAGGACGCCCTGAACAGCTGCATGCAGGACTACGGCGGATTCGAGCACAACCTGCAGTCCCTGCGTGTGGTGGATGAACTGGAAGAACGCTATGCCGAATTTCCCGGCCTGAACCTGACATTCGAGACACGCGAAGGCATCCTCAAGCACTGCTCCCGGAAAAACGCCATGCAGCTGGGTGTGCTCGGGCAGCGCTTCCTTGACAGGACACAACCCTCACTGGAAGCCCAACTGACCAACCTTGCGGATGAAATCGCCTATAACAGCCACGATGTCGACGACGGTCTGCGCTCCGGCCTGATCAGCGTGGACTCCCTGACGGAAATCGCCCTGTTTCGCGAGCAATTTGATACCGTTCGCAAGCTATACCCCGGGCTGCCGCCGCGCCGGACCATTCATGAAGTCGTGCGCCGGCTGATCGGCTGCCAGGTCATTGATCTGGTTGAAACCAGCATTGCCAACCTTGAAGCGGCTGCTCCCCCTGATGTCGAAGCCGCCCGCCATCACGGGACAGCGCTGATCACGTTCAGTGAGGCCATGCGCGAGAAAAACCTGGAATTGAAAAACTATCTGCGATCCAATCTGTACCGGCACTATCGCGTGCACCGCATGACAGCCAAGGCCATCCGAACCATTACCTCCCTGTTCGACGCCTTTTTCAGCGATCCACGCCTGATGCCCGATGAAGCCAGGGAACACACCAGCCAGCTCGAGCAGAGTGACGGCAAGCATGGTCGGGCACGCGCCGTGGCTGATTACATCGCCGGCATGACGGACCGTTACGCCATCGCGGAATACGACCGGACCTTCAACCCGGCCAGATAGGGCCCGGGCCGGCACGCCGTATGCGCATTTACATGCAAATTCCGCCGGATGGGGACAAGGCGCCCCGCTTTTATCACCTCCACCTCCAGGAAGACCTGATTAATGGCTGGATGCTGATCAGGGAATGGGGCTACCAGGGCGCAGCAGGTCGCCTGCGCAAGGAACACTATCCGGACCGGGAGACAGCAGAGGCGGCGCTGGTGAAGGCCCGCGACGAGCAAATCAGGCGCGGTTACCAGGTCGTGTTCATCCAGGCCGTGCCGGAATAGAGCCCGCACCACACAAGGGCATGCCCCTGAAAACACAAAGGAAAATCACCGCCGCAGCAAATTGAACAGGCGACGCTGCAGCGCTATACTGTCCGGCCCATTTTCGGGTATCGGCGCCGGGCGTCTGGCACGCACCCGTGGCGGTGAACATGCCATCAAGGCGCTGTTTTTAATGGTATTTCTTGCCAACCCGCCAGCTTTACCCGGCAAGATGCTATCACAAAGAGAGTCACTCCAATGAAGCACGGAACACTGCCACCCAAACAAGGCCTGTATGACCCTGCCAACGAACACGATGCCTGTGGCGTCGGGTTTGTCGCCAACGTCAAGGGACGCAAGAGCCATGAAATAATCCGGCAGGGCCTGTGCATCCTGGAAAACCTGACGCATCGCGGCGCCGTCGGTGCCGACCCGCTGGCTGGCGACGGTGCCGGCATCCTGATGCAGATACCGGACGCCTTCCTGCGCGAGGAATGTGCAGGCCTGGGTATCACCCTCCCCGAGGAAGGGGCTTACGCGGTAGGCATGCTTTTCCTGCCACGTAATCCCGGGACTCGCGAATACTGTGAAAATCTCCTCGCTGCAACGGTCGCTGAAGAAGGACAGAAAGTCCTGGGCTGGCGTGATGTCCCGACCAACAACACCGGGCTCGGGGAAAGCGTCCGTCAGGTGGAACCTTACGTGCGCCAGGTCTTTATCGAGCGCGGCGCAAACTGCAGCGATACAGACAGCTTTGAACGCAAATTACTTGTCATCCGCAAGCACGTCGATAACACCATTCGCGATATCGACCTGGAAGACAGTGAGCATTTCTACATTCCATCGATGTCCGCCCGCACCCTCTGTTACAAGGGCATGCTGCTGGCCAACCAGGTCAATACCTACTATGCAGACCTGAATGACGAGCGGCTCGCCTCGGCGCTGGCGCTGGTGCATCAGCGATTTTCCACCAACACCTTCCCGTCCTGGGACCTGGCGCACCCGTTCCGGATGATCGCGCACAACGGTGAAATCAACACCCTGCGCGGCAACATCAACTGGATGAATGCCCGGCGTCATTCCATGGCATCCGCGCTGTTCGGCGATGACCTGCAAAAGCTCTGGCCACTGATCGCTGAAGGACAGTCGGACTCCGCCTGCTTTGACAATGCCCTGGAGTTGCTGGTGTGCGGCGGCTATTCCATGGCACATGCCATGATGCTGCTGATACCCGAAGCCTGGGCAGGCAACCCGCTGATGGACGCCAGGCGTCGCGCCTTCTACGAGTACCACTCCGCGCTGATGGAACCCTGGGACGGCCCGGCCGCCGTGGCATTCACGGACGGCCGCCAGATCGGCGCCACGCTGGACCGCAACGGACTGCGCCCGGCACGTTACCTGATTACCGATGATGATCTTGTCGTAATGGCTTCTGAAATGGGTGTGCTGAATATTCCGGAGGAGCGCATCGTCAAGAAGTGGCGCCTCCAACCGGGCAAGATGTTCCTTATCGATATGGAACAGGGGCGCATTATTGACGACGCGGAACTCAAGGAAGAACTGGCCAATCACCGTCCCTACCAGGCATGGCTGGACAAGACCCAGATCCGCCTGAAGAAGCTGCCCGGCGAAATCAGTGCCATGACACCTGACCATGACACGCTGCTCAACCGGCAACAGGCGTTTGGCTACACCCAGGAAGACGTCAAGTTCCTGATGACACCCATGGCCATCACCGGCCAGGAAGCCATCGGTTCCATGGGGGCTGATAACCCGGTCGCTGTGCTCTCTTCCAAATCCAAGCCACTGGCGAATTACTTCAAGCAGAATTTTGCCCAGGTGACCAACCCGCCTATCGACCCCATTCGCGAGGAACTGGTGATGTCGCTGGTTTCCCAGATCGGCCCGCGCCCCAACCTGCTGGGGCACGAGTCCGCCGGGGAGCATATGCGTCTGGAAATCGAGCAGCCGATACTGACCAATACCGACATCGAGCGCATCCGCCATATCGAGGCGCACACCAACGGCGCCTTCCGGACCCGGACACTGGATATCTGCTACCCGGCGACGGCCGGCGCTGCAGGCATGGAGGCCGCGCTCACGGCACTCTGCAAGGAAGCCGAACAGGCCGTTGGCAAGGGCTACAACATCCTCATCCTGTCCGACCGCAGCATCGATATGGACCACATCGCGATACCCGCGCTGCTGGCCACCTCCGCCGTTCACCACCACCTGGTGCGAACCGGCCTGCGGACAGAGTCCGGCCTCGTGATCGAGACCGGCGCCGCACGCGAGGTACACCAGTTCGCCACCCTGGCCGGATACGGCGCAGAGGCGATCAACCCCTACCTGGCGTTCGAAACGCTCGCCGCGATCCGCGAGCGGCTGCCCGAGAAGCTGGAAGAACATGAAATCCAGAAACGCTACATCAAGTCGGTTGGCAAGGGGCTGTTCAAGGTGATGTCGAAAATGGGCATTTCCACCTACCAGTCGTACTGCGGCGCACAGATTTTCGACGCTGTCGGCCTGAGCACGGCGTTTGTCAATGCCTACTTTACCGGCACCGCTACCACCATCGAGGGCATCGGCCTGCCGGAAATTGCGGAAGAGGCAGTGCGCTTGCACCGTGATGCCTATGGCGACGCACCAATCTACAGAAACAGCCTGGACGTCGGTGGCGATTACGCCTTCCGCCTGCGCGGCGAGGATCACATGTGGACGCCCGACACCATTGCCAAACTGCAGCACTCCACGCGCGCCAACGATGCGAAAACCTTCCGTGAGTTCGCCCGGCTGGTTAATGACCAGAACAAGCGCCTGCTGAACCTGCGCGGACTGTTCGAGTTCAACTTCGCCGGGACGCCCGTGCCCCTGGACGAGGTTGAACCGGCAAAGGAAATCGTCAAACGCTTCTCCACCGGCGCCATGTCATTCGGCTCTATCTCGGAGGAAGCGCACTCGACACTCGCCATCGCGATGAACCGGATCGGCGGCAAGTCCAACACCGGTGAGGGCGGGGAACGGCCGGAACGTTTCATTCCCATGGCCAACGGAGATTCCAAGCGTTCCGCCATCAAGCAGGTGGCGTCGGGACGTTTTGGCGTTACCACGGAGTATCTGGTCAATGCCGACGTCATCCAGATCAAGATCGCACAGGGTGCCAAACCCGGCGAAGGCGGCCAGCTGCCCGGCCACAAGGTGGATGCGACCATTGCCCAGGTGCGCCATTCCACACCCGGGGTCGGCCTGATTTCACCGCCGCCGCATCATGACATCTATTCCATCGAGGATCTGGCGCAACTGATCCACGACCTGAAAAATGCCAACCCGCGGGCGGACATCAGCGTCAAGCTGGTCTCCGAAGTGGGTGTCGGCACGGTGGCCGCAGGCGTCTCCAAGGCCCATGCGGATCATGTCACCATCGCCGGCTTTGACGGCGGCACCGGGGCCAGCCCCCTGACCTCCATCAAGCATGCCGGCTCACCCTGGGAAATCGGCCTTGCTGAAACGCACCAGACCCTGGTACTGAACAACCTGCGCTCGCGGATCGCGGTGCAGGTGGACGGCGGCATGCGCACCGGCCGTGATGTCGTGGTTGGCGCCCTGCTCGGTGCCGACGAATTCGGTTTCGCAACTGCACCGCTGATCGTCGAGGGCTGCATCATGATGCGCAAGTGCCACCTCAATACCTGCCCGGTCGGCGTTGCAACGCAGGACCCGGAACTGCGCAAGCGCTTTACCGGCAAGCCGGAACACGTCGTCAACTACTTCTTCTTTGTTGCCGAGGAAATCCGCGAGCTGATGGCACAGCTCGGTTTCCGCAGGTTCGACGACATGATCGGTCAGTCACAATATCTCAACATGCGCAAGGCGATCGACCACTGGAAAGCGCGCGGCCTAGATTTCTCCCGCATCCTGCACAAGCCCGAGGCGGGTCCCGGCGTCGGCATCCACCATACCGATGACCAGGACCACGGGCTCGGCAAGGCGCTGGATAACGAGCTGATCCGGCTGTCACAGCAGGCCCTGGAAGACGGCAAGCCGGTCAGGATTGAACTGCCGGTAGGCAACACCAACCGCACCGTCGGCGCGATGCTCTCGGGTGAAGTCGCGCGCCGCTATGGCCATGCCGGCCTGCCGGAGGACACCATCAGCATCACCCTGCGCGGCACCGCTGGCCAGAGTTTTGGAGCATTCCTCGCCCACGGCGTATGCCTGGAACTTATCGGCGAAGGCAATGACTACGTCGGCAAGGGTCTCAGTGGCGGCAGACTGGTCGTCTACCCGCCCGCTGAAACCCCGATCGTGGCTGAAGAAAACATCATCGTCGGCAATACCGTGCTGTACGGTGCCATCAGCGGTGAAAGCTACTTCCGTGGCGTTGCCGGTGAACGTTTTGCCGTACGCAATTCAGGCGCGACCGCAGTGGTTGAAGGCGTTGGTGATCACGGCTGTGAATACATGACCGGCGGCATCGTGGTCGTGCTCGGCGAATCCGGCCGCAATTTCGCCGCCGGCATGAGCGGCGGCATCGCCTACGTACTGGACGAATGGGGTAATTTTGAACAGCGCTGCAATCTCGCCATGGTGGAACTCGAGCCGATCCTTGCGGAGGACGATGCCCTGGAGAACCTGGATCACCAGGGGGGCGACCTCGAAACCCACGGCAAGGTCGATATCTACCACGACATGACACGCCATGATGCCTGGCGCCTGCGGCGTCTCATCCTGAAGCATGTGCACTACACCAACAGTTCGCGTGGCCGTGACATTCTGGACAACTGGAATGATTACCTGCCCAGATTCGTCAAGGTCATGCCGGTCGACTACCGGCGCGCATTGCAGGAAATGCAGGCCAACCAGACGACCACGCAATCCGCCACGGGAGGACGCTAGACATGGGCAAGCCCACAGGATTCATAGAGTACGAGCGGCTTGACCGTAGTTATGCCCCGGCCGGCGATCGCGTCCAGCACTATCGCGAGTTTGTCGTCCCGCTGCCGGACAACGAACTCAGCCAGCAGGGCGCGCGCTGCATGGATTGCGGCATCCCCTTTTGCCACCAGGGATGTCCGGTCAACAACATCATTCCGGACTGGAATGACCATGTGTACCACGGCAACTGGGAAGACGCGCTGGCGGTCCTGCACTCGACCAATAATTTTCCCGAGTTTACCGGACGTATCTGCCCGGCGCCCTGCGAGGCAGCCTGTACACTCAACATCGATGATAACCCGGTCACCATCAAGACTATCGAGTGCGCCATCGTGGACAAGGGCTGGGAGCAGGGCTGGATAATCCCGCAGATTCCCGCGCACAGGACCGGCAAGCAGGTCGCCGTTATCGGCTCGGGCCCCGCGGGTCTCGCCTGCGCGCAACAGCTGGCACGCGCCGGGCATGCCGTCGAGGTCTTCGAGAAACAGGACCGCATTGGCGGCCTGCTGCGCTATGGCATCCCCGACTTCAAGATGGAGAAGCACATTATCGACCGCCGCCTTGCCCAGATGC
>Ga0210064_1000106_pt1 | contig 38608 bp, 48 predicted proteins | sample Muzzi_CordC_D2_FD_185531 | JGI IMG/M metagenome (GOLD analysis project Ga0210064, IMG submission 185531) | Wetland microbial communities from San Francisco Bay, California, USA, that impact long-term carbon sequestration - Muzzi_CordC_D2 (SPAdes) | ecosystem: Environmental > Aquatic > Marine >... | reverse complement strand
ATCTCCCCAGATAAGAACATGAACTTTCGATGCGCAACCGCTGCATTTACCTTAATCCTCGAACCTGTGGACTTCGTTATCTTGTGCTAACTCGTCCCCGGAAATAGGCCTTATATGCAATTTCTGTCCGTCAGCTTGCATCTTTGCGCTCGGGCTTCCTCCAGACATCCCTCGCGGGTTTGCCCTTGTCATCGCCCTGGCGGTGGTTGCGTCATCACTCTCCGGGATTACGACAAAGCGGAAAGAGGCAAGGGCATCGTCAAACCCTACGGAACCAGAGATGCAGGCGGCACCAGATATTTGATCTGGCAAGTCCGGGATTTCGAAGGGGATCGTTACAATCTCTCGATGTACTTCGTTGAAGACAACATGCGAGATTCAGCGGCGCAAACGCACGTCATGCGGTCGCAGTACTATGTGATTTCACCCAACTCCGTATTGGCGCTGATGGGTGAAGTGGGGTTTGGGGAGCTTGAGAGGCCAGATGATGTCTTTTTTCAGCCAGTGCTGGTCGGACGGAAATGCGCCTAACAAATAAGGATAGATCGTGGGAAAATGGGGACATTCTGGTTTTATTAGCGTGGCACTTGAGTGAAATGGGGAGGGGGTGGACATCAAAAAACCAGAACGTCCCCTTTATTCCAGCATGAGGCAAGACAAGTTCCCCGCACTCCCGCTGGCATTGCTATCCGGCCTGGTGCTGGCCGCCAGCATCGCGGCACTGCTGTTGCCGCCGATTCCGCAGGACCTCGTCTACCACGAGTTCGCGGACCGCAGGACTCTGCTGGGCATACCCAATTTCATGGACGTGGTGTCGAACGCCCTGTTCCTGGTGGCCGGTCTGCTGGGTATCGGTTACCTCCTGAAAGACCAAGGCACGCAACTGGTCCCCGGGCTCTACGGCGTTTATCTTCTGTTCTTTGCAGGCGTGTTCTTTGTCGGCATCGGCTCCGGCTATTACCATCTGCGACCGTCCAACGCGACCCTGATCTGGGACCGCCTGCCGATGACGGTGGCCTTCATGTCCCTGTTTACCATCGTCCTGGCGGAGTTCGTGAACGTCCGTGTCGCCAGGCTGTTGTTCATCCCGTTGCTCGTCATCGGTGCCGTTTCGATCGGCTACTGGCATTACAGCGAACAACTCGGGCGGGGGGATCTCCGCCTTTATGGTCTGGTGCAGTTCCTGCCGATGCTGCTGATCCCGGTGATCCTGGTCTCCTTTCCCTCGCGTTTCTCGCATGCCCGACTCTACTGGGCGTTTCTGGGGTTGTATGCGCTGGCCAAGGTCTTCGAGTTCTATGACCGCCCGGTTTACCAGGTATTTTACGGAATCAGCGGACACTCCCTCAAGCACCTGTGTGCCGCGGCCGGTTGCCTGGTATTTCTCTATCAGCTGAAGAAGCGTCATACTGCGCGCCATGCAGGCCACCGCTGAACTCCAGGTCATCCCGCTCGGCAGCGGCACCTCCGTGCGGGAAGAAATCACCCGCGTGGTGGCACTGCTCGAGGAACGCGGATTTCGCGTCGAAACTCACGCCTCGGGTACCAATATCGAGGGGGACCTTGCAGAGATCCTCGCCGCGGTCGAGCGCGTGCATACGATGCTGCACGCCTCGGGGACCGTGCGGCTGGTCAGTTACCTCAAGCTGGAAACCCGCACCGACAAGACGCCAACCCTCGCCGGGAAACGTCTTTAGCCCCCACTGCCCGGCGGTGCGGGAGACCGGCCACCGGCTTCCGCGGCGGCCAGGTCGAGCCACCCGCCCGTCGCCTGCAGCGGCCGCGGATTACCCGCCGCGCTGACCCACACCGCGATCGCGTAGCGTTCGGCCGCCGCCCGCGCGACCCGGGGCAGCGCAAATCGCCAGTGACCGTCCGTCGCGGAGTGCCGCACGCGCGCCAGGCTCACGAATTCCTGGCGCAGCGTCCGGTCGCTGTTTTCGCCGCGTTCCACGCGAGTGTCGATTCCGAACCCGAGCATGGCCACCTGCAGTTCCAGCGTGTGGCCGGCGTCGGGATAACGTGCCTCGATTGTTCCGTCGGTGACCGTGACCAGCAGTGACCCCGGTTCGCGCTCACTGGCCGGCGGGTCGCCACGGTAGACCCAGCCGCGCCACTCCCGGCCATTGACCAGCACCCCCGGGGTATAGACGGTACGCATGCCGTTGTGGCGGGCATGGTCGCGCTGGCGTGCGCCGTTCTCCGGTGTGGCAAACCGGTCTTTCCAGCCGAGATCGTCCCAGTAGTCTACGTGCAGGGCGACCGGCACGATCTCCTGCCACAGCGCATCGCTGGCAACGAATTTATTGAGCCAGCGCTCGGCCGGCGGACAGCTGCTGCAGCCCTGGGAGGTATAGAGTTCCAGCAGGGTGACCTGCCGGGTACCGCTGTCGAGCTGCAGCGGCGCGGCCGGCAAGGCGGCTGCAAACAGGCCGGCAAGCAGGATCAGGCCGCGCAGGAAATGACTAGTCATCCGGATCAGGGATTTTTTTCAGGATGTGCCACTTCGGGCGACGCCAGCTGTCACGGAAAGCCGCCACCTCGGACGGACGGGAGATCCGTGCCCGCTCGTCCCCGTCCAGGAAGGCGACGAAGTCCAGTTCCTGGCGGTCGGTCCCGTAGTCGCTGTCGAATTGTCTCGCAATCTCGTTGGCCGGTGTGACCGGACGTCCCAGGATATCGACGACTGGCAGATGCAAACCGCGGTAGTCCGGTGCGGGTTCATAGGCCTTGTATACCAGTTCGGTACAGACCAGCGAATCATCGGTACGGAAATCGAAATTGAAGTCGTAGGGCCGGCCACTGTAGTGAAAGGCACGCAGTAGCGCGCGGGCCTTTTCGAGCCGCGTCAGGCGCGGCCGGAGCACTACCACGCTGTCTGCCGCGGCGGAGTGTTCCAGCGTAGTGAACACCACGCCCTCGCTGACCGCCTCGATGACGCGTGCCGGGTCGCCGTGGTGTTGCGCGAGGCTGTTCGCATAGGCTTCCGGGTAGCGTTGTTGCAGCAGCGCCTCGAAATCGCCGCTCGCAGTTCCCGCCGCCGCCAGCCAGGCCGCCACTTCCCGGGTATCGAAATAGCTACGCCGCTCTGCCGCGGTCCCGATATACAGCGCGGCATGCGGCCAGAATCCGGGCAGGCCGATGTTCGACAGGTACCATTCACGCCGTTCCAGCAGAATGTCGCCGGGTTCCAGTAACGGCGCCAGTTCCCGGACCTGTTCCCCGGTAATCAGGGACAACTCGGGACGCAGGACCTTGACATCCCCCATCCACTGCGAAACCCCCTTCTGCAGCGGGAAATAGGCACGGAATGCCGTATCCCGTACGATCTGCATGCCGTTCCTGACCGTTGCCGCCGGCCCCGCACCCTTGCCTGCCGCCCAGATCCTGGCCGCGTCAGCTGCTATATATCCGGTTAATGCCAGACCTGCGTCGGGACCGTATACGGCATAGCGGGCCGCATGTTGGGCGAACTCCAGGCCGAGTATGACGTTCAGGTAGTGGCGTTTCAATTCCGCATAACTGCGCCCGGGCAAATCCAGCTCCGGTACCGGTTCGTTGAGTACCACGTCCAGGTCCGGGTCGTTGCCGATGCGTTCGATGAATTCGAGCGCATGCCGGTAATTGGCCAGAAAGGCCGCATAGGCGATCCGGAAGGCGGTCTCGCGGTCCTGCCGGTCATCGATCTGCCGGTAGTCGGCATAGCGCTCCTGTATTGAATCCAGTGCCAGCAGGTATTCCAGGAACGTCTGCCAGGTCACCCAGACCTGCTCGCGTTGCAGGCGGGTGAGTAACCGGTCCTCGGTACGTCGCTCGGCAGGGAATAGATCGGGTCGCGCTGCCATGAACGCGATCACACGCTCCAGGCCGCTGCGGGAAACTTCAACCGCCTGGATATCATGTTGCATCCGGATGGCCGCATCCTCCGCCGGGTACCCGGCCAGCACCGCCGCCGCACCGGACAGGGCGATGCCGCAAGTGATCAGGAAGAAGAGACGGCTGCGGAACACGCTGCGCTCCTGGCTGGAAGGTAGGCAAGGATACCCCGAAATCGCGTCTACAAGAAAGCCGACGGTGCCATCACCGGGGTCTCTGATAACACTCCGGCCTGCCGGACCCCGACCGGTTTCCGCAAATGCCGCCCCGATGGTCGCAGGGGACAACAAAAAACCGGGCAGTGCCCGGCTTTTTCTGGGTCCCCGTCGTTGCGGGAAAAACCCGGCAGGTCATTCCATCGCGGGTTCGATGTTGCCGGCTTCCGGTTGCGGCCGGTCGACCAGTTCCACATAGGCCATCGGTGCATTGTCCCCGGCACGGAAGCCGGTCTTCAGGATGCGCAGGTAACCGCCGGGGCGGTCGCGGTAGCGCGGACCCAATTCACCGAACAGCTTGGTTACGGCAGCGCGATCCCGCAGGCGGCTGAAGGCGATGCGGCGCTTGTGCACGCAATCATCCCGGGCCATGGTGATCAGGGGTTCGGCCACACGCCGCAACTCCTTGGCCCGGGGGAGTGTGGTCTTGATGATTTCATGTTGCAGCAGCGACACGGTCATGTTCTGAAACATGGCCTTGCGGTGGCTGCTTGTGCGGCTCAAGTGCCGTCCTGACTTGCGATGACGCATTGCTTTATACCTGAAAAAAGTTAGGCGGAAACAGCCTCGTTGCTGTCCTTCAATCCAGGGGGCGGCCAGTTCTCCAGACGCATCCCCAGTGACAGGCCCCGGGTGGCAAGGACGTCCTTGATTTCGGTCAGTGACTTCTTGCCCAGATTCGGTGTCTTCAGCAATTCGACCTCGGTGCGCTGGATCAGGTCGCCGATGAAGTAGATGCTCTCGGCCTTGAGGCAATTGGCGGAGCGCACCGTCAGTTCCAGGTCGTCGACCGGGCGTAGCAGGATCGGGTCGACATCGCCGATCTCCTCCCGGGGCTGCACCTCCGCGCGTGCCTGCAAATCGACGAATGCGGACAGCTGGTCCTGCAGGATCGTTGCAGCGTGCCGGATAGCGGCTTCGGGATCCACGGTACCGTTGGTCTCGATATCGATAATCAGCTTGTCGAGGTCGGTGCGCTGCTCCACGCGTGCCCGGTCAACGGTGTAGGAAACCCGGTTCACGGGACTGAAGGAAGCATCCAGCTGCAGGCGGCCGATGGTAACACCCTCGGCTTCCTCGTCGCGACGTACCGTTGCCGGCTGGTAACCGCGGCCCTTGGCAATTTGCAGGGTCATGGAAAGCTCACCGGCCTTGGTCAGATTGGCAATGACGTAGTCCGGATTCACGATCTCGATATCGTGATCCAGGGTAATGTCGCCGGCAGTGACCGGTCCCGGACCCTTCTTGTTCAGCTTCAGCATCGCCTCGTCGCGGTTGTGGATGCGCAAGGCGACCTTCTTCAGGTTCAGCAGGATGTCGATGACATCTTCCTGTACCCCTTCAATAGTGGAGTATTCGTGCAGAACACCATTGATCTCGGCCTCGGTGATTGCAGCACCAGGCATTGACGAAAGCAGGATACGACGCAGCGCATTGCCAAGAGTGTGACCAAAGCCACGCTCCAGCGGCTCCAGGGTAACCCTGGCATGTTTGTCGTTGACTGCCTGAACGTCCACGATACGCGGTTTCAGGAATTCGTTGACTTTTCCGAGCATGAATAACCTCTCAGTTACTTACTTCGAGTACAGTTCGACAACCAGATGTTCGTTGATGTCGGCCGGTAGTTCTGTGCGTTCCGGACGTGTCTTGTAGATACCTTCCATTTTCTTGATATCCACGTCAATCCAGTCGGCGATACCACGCTGCTGGGCGAGGTTGAGAGCAGACTGGATGCGCAGTTGCTTGCGCGACTTCTCATTGACAGTCACCGTATCATTTGGCTGCACCTGGCAGGACGGGATGTTGACACGCTGGCCATTCACACTGATGGCATTGTGCCGCACCAGTTGCCGGGCTTCGCTGCGTGACGATGAAAAACCCATGCGGTACACAACATTGTCGAGGCGCCCTTCCAGGATCTGCAGCAGGTTTTCGCCGGTTGAGCCCTTGAGCCGTGCCGCATCCTTGTAGTAGTTGCGGAACTGGCGTTCCAGTATCCCGTAGATACGCCGCAGCTTCTGCTTCTCGCGCAGCTGGGTTGCGTAATCGGACAACCGGGTGCGGCGCTGGCCGTGCTGGCCGGGCGGAAACGGGCGATTTTCAATCGCGCATTTCGCGGTGAAACACTTCTCGCCCTTGAGAAACAGCTTGCCGCCTTCCCGGCGACACTGGCGACATTTGGATCCTGTGTACTTTGCCATGGTTGATTCCTGCGCTAGACGCGGCGTTTCTTGGGTGGCCGACAGCCGTTGTGCGGTATCGGGGTCACGTCGGTGATATTGGTGATCTGGAAACCGGCATTATTCAGGGCGCGTACCGCCGACTCACGGCCCGGTCCCGGACCCTTGACCTCGACTTCAAGGTTTTTCATCCCGTATTCCTTGACAATACCCCCGGCCCGCTCGGCCGCTACCTGCGCGGCAAACGGTGTGCTCTTGCGTGAACCGCGAAAACCGGAACCACCGGATGTGGTCCATGCCAGTGCATTCCCCTGGCGATCGGTAATCGTGATGATCGTGTTGTTAAACGATGCGTGAATGTGGGCAATCCCGTCCGAGACATCCCGCTTCACCTTCTTGCGTATACGTGTAGCCGCCTTCGCCATGTTTCTTTACCTGGTTAATTCCGAATATGTGTCTTGGTTTACTTGCGGATCGGCCGCCGCGGCCCCTTGCGGGTACGCGCGTTGGTACGGGTACGCTGGCCGCGCAGCGGCAGTCCCCGGCGGTGCCGGATGCCGCGATAGCTGCCCAGATCCATCAGGCGCTTGATGTTCATCGATACGGTCCGCCGCAGGTCACCCTCGATAGTGTACTTGGTGATCTCGGAACGCACCGACTCTACCTCGGACTCGGTCAGGTCCTTGATCAGGGCCTGCGGCTGGATGCCGCTGTCGGCACAGATCTTCCGTGCCGTGTTCCTGCCAATACCGTAAATGGCCGTCAGGGCGACCTCGGCATGTTTATGAGTTGGAATGTTAATTCCGGCTATACGGGCCATTTACATCATCTCCGAGATTGCGTACGCACCCGGCGTCGCGAAAGGGGCGTAAGAATAGCTTCTGGGCATCAGAAAATCAATTACAAACAACGGCCTGCGTGACACCGCGGCATTGCGCGAGGCACGCCGCACGAGGAAATATATTCCGCCTTTTCAATACCTTGCAGTCCGCCGGCCAGCGCTCAGCCCTGGCGTTGTTTGTGGCGTCCGTCCTTGCAGATGACCCGCACTACACCCTTGCGGCGGATGACCTTGCAATTACGGCAAATTCGCTTCACCGAAGCACGCACTTTCATGTCTGTTCACCTTCCAAAAAAATAATTCAAACCAGCAGGCAGCCCGTTCAGCGCATTATGCCTGCACCGCCCTGGCCTTTCAGGTTCGCCTTCTTCATCAGGCCGCTGTACTGGTGCGAAACCAGATGCGCCTGGATCTGGGCCATGAAGTCCATGGTTACCACGACAATAATCAGTAATGAGGTACCGCCAAAGTAAAACGGTACGTTCCAGTAGAGAATCAGAAACTCCGGCATCAGGCAGACCAGCGTAATGTAAACGGCGCCCGCCGTGGTCAGCCGGGTCATGACGCCGTCGATGTAACGTGCCGTCTGGTCACCCGGGCGGATTCCCGGGATGAAGGCGCCGGATTTTTTCAGGTTGTCGGCCGTCTCCCGGGCATTGAATACCAGTGCCGTGTAGAAAAAACAGAAGAACACAATGGCCAGGGCATAGAAGATCACGTACAGCGGCTGGCCCGGCGACAGGGTCGCGGAAATATCCTTCAGCCAGCCCATGCCTTCATTGCTACCCAGCCAGCTGCCCATGGTGGCCGGAAACAGAATAATGCTGGATGCAAAAATCGGCGGTATAACGCCCGCCATGTTCAGCTTCAGCGGCAGATGGGTGCTCTGCGCGGCATAGACCTTGCGCCCCTGCTGGCGCTTGGCGTAATTCACCGTGATGCGGCGCTGGCCGCGTTCCACGAACACCACAAACGCGGTGACCGCAATGGCCAGGGCAAACAGGATCAGGATCGTCATGACGTTCATTTCACCGGTGCGCGCCAGTTCCAGGGTTCCACCAATGGCGGATGGCAGGCCGGCCACGATCCCGGAAAAGATGATAATCGAGATGCCGTTGCCCACACCGCGTTCGGTCACCTGCTCGCCGAGCCACATCAGAAAGATGGTACCGGTCACCAGGGTAACGACGGCCGTGATCACAAACCCTGGCCCGGGATTCACCACCAGCGCACCACCGGCAACCTGTTGAGCCTGCAAGGCCGAGGAAATGCCGAAGGCCTGCATGGACGCCAGGCCCACGGTGCCATAGCGGGTATATTGGGTGATTTTGCGGCGTCCGGCATCCCCGCCTTCCTTTTTCAGCTGTTCCAGGGACGGTACCGTCACCGTAAGCAGGTTCATGATGATGGAAGCCGAGATGTACGGCATGATCCCGAGCGCGAAAATGGACAGCCGTTTCAGGGCGCCACCGGAAAACATATTGAACATCTCCAGAATAGTGCCGCGCTGCTGTTCGACCAGGGCCGCCAGTACGTGCGGATCGATACCCGGCAACGGAATAAAGGAACCGACACGGAACACGATGATGGCACCAACGACGAAAAAGAGCCGCTGGCGCAGCTCTTTGATCTGCCCTATGTTGCCGGCAGCACCGGTAATGGAGGAACCCAGTGCCATTTAATCCTCGATGCTGCCCCCGGCAGCCTCGATTGCGGTGCGGGCACCCGCGGTAACCCGGATGCCCTTGATGGTCACGGCCTTCTCGATGGTGCCCGAGGCGATCACCTTGACCTGCCGGACCTGCCGGGACACGACGCCGGCCTTGACCAGCGCCTCGAGATCGACGACCGCGGCATCCAGCCCGTTCAGTTCGTGCAGACGCACTTCGTCTCCGGTACGGGACTTGCGGGAACTAAACCCGACCTTTGGCAAGCGGCGCTGCAATGGCATCTGGCCGCCCTCGAAACCGACCTTGTGATAGCCACCGGCGCGCGATTTCTGGCCCTTGTGCCCCCGGCCGCCGGTTTTCCCCAGGCCGGAGCCAATACCGCGCCCGACACGCTTTCCTGCCTGCCGGCCGCCGGCCGCCGGCTTCAATGTATTCAGACGCATCGCTCAGTCCTCGACCTGTAGCAAATAGGAGACCTTGTTGATCATGCCGCGATTTTCCGGCGTATCCTCCACTTCCACACTGTGGCGGATACGGCGCAGGCCCAGCCCGCGCACCGTCGCCTGATGACTCTGCAGGCGGCCATTGCAACTCTTCACCAGCGTGACCCTGATTTTCCCGTTTCCAGACATGGCGCTATTCCAGAATCTCGTTGACGGATTTGCCCCGCTTGGCGGCAACGGATTCCGGAGAACACATCTGCTCGAGACCGTTCAGGGTAGCCCGCAGGACATTGATTGGATTGTTTGAACCGATACACTTGGCCAGCACGTCGTGGACACCGACCACTTCGAACACGGCACGCATCGCACCGCCGGCGATAATCCCGGTGCCTTCCGAGGCTGGCTGCATATACACCTTGGCCGCACCGTGGCGGGCGGTGATGGCGTATTGCAAGGTTGCACCGTTCAGATGGATCGTCTTGATGTTCTTGCGTGCCGCTTCCATCGCCTTCTGAATGGCCACCGGCACCTCGCGCGCCTTGCCGTAACCGAAGCCGATGCGCCCCTCACCATCACCCACCACGGTGAGCGCGGTAAAGCCGAACTGGCGCCCGCCCTTGACTACCTTGGCGACGCGATTGACGGCGACCAGCTTCTCCAGCAGGCCGTCACCCTGTGGCTGTGTATCTACTCTTGCCATAACATAAACCCCTGGTCAGAACTCGAGGCCGCCTTCCCGTGCAGCATCGGCCAGCGCCTTGACGCGGCCATGATATTTGAATCCGGAACGATCAAAAGCCACCCGGGAAATCCCGGCTGCCCGGGCACGCTCGGCGAGTACCTTGCCAACCACCGTTGCAGCCGCAACCCCGCCGGTTTTGGTGACGTCCTTGCGCACTTCACCGTCCAGCGTGGAAGCGCTTGCCACCACCTTGCTGCCTTCCGGCGTAATGACCTGCGCATAAATATGCTGCGGTGTACGGTGCACACACAGGCGGGAGGCTCCCAGTGTACTGATATGCGCGCGGGCGCGCCGGGCACGGCGTATTCGTGTTGCTTTCTTGTCCATAACAATACCTATTTTTTCTTGGCTTCCTTCCGCGCCACCACTTCATCGGAATACCGTACCCCTTTCCCCTTGTAGGGCTCGGGGGGACGGAATGCACGGATCTCAGCCGCCACCTGGCCAACCTGCTGCTTGTCGGCGCCCTTGACCAGAATCTCGGTCTGGCTGGGCGTCTCGGCGCTAACTCCTTCCGGCAGTTCATAGTCGATCGGGTGCGAATAACCCAGCGTCAGGTTGAGTACCTTGCCCTTTAGCTGGGCACGATAACCGACCCCGATGAGTTCCAGCTTCCGTTCGAATCCGTCACTGACACCGGTCACCATGCCATTGACGAGTGAACGGGTGGTACCCGCCAGCGCATTGGCCTGCTTCGAGTCGTTACGTGCGCTGAACCGGAGCTCACCCTCCTCGCGCCGCATTTCAACCAGATTATGGATGCGATGCTGAAGAGTCCCTTTCGGGCCCTTTACCGTCAGCTGCTGGCCGGCTTCCGTAATCTCGACGGAGGTGGGCACGGCTACCGGATTGTTTGCAATTCGTGACATCTCGCTTCCCCGATCAACTGACCACGCAGAGTACTTCGCCACCCTCACCGGCGGCGCGTGCCTGACGATCGCTCATTACACCACGCGAGGTGGAGATGATGGCAACGCCCAGGCCGTTCTGGACCCTGGGCAACTTGTCCTTGCCCTTGTAAACACGCAGTCCCGGACGGCTGGAACGCTGAATCATGTCGATGACCGGCTTGCCGTCATGGTACTTCAGGGTCACCGTCAGCACCGCCTTGCCGGCTTCATCAGCCGTGGCAAAATCCGAAATAAAACCCTCATCCTTCAACACCTGTGCAATCGCACACTTGAGGCGCGAGGACGGCATGGAAACCGCCACCTTGGCGGCTGTCTGCCCGTTGCGCATCCGGGTCAGCATATCGGCTATGGGATCAGTCATCATATGCGGTCACCAACTCGCCTTGACCAGGCCGGGGATATCCCCCCGCATGGCGGCTTCACGCAGCTTGTTACGGGACAGCCCGAACTTGCGGTAATAACCGTGCGGACGTCCGGTGATGCGGCAACGGTTGCGGCGCCGTGTCGGACTGGCATCGCGCGGCTGGGCCTGCAGCTTCAACTGGGCTGCATGGCGTTCGTCCTCCGCCGTATTCGGGTTCTTGATGACCGCTTTCAGTTCGGCGCGCTTCGCAGCATACTTCCTGACGGCGCGGACACGCCGGTTTTCGCGGGCAATCATGGAGTTCTTTGCCATCGTGCTTCCTCAGTTCCGGAACGGGAAGTTGAACGCTGCCAGCAGTGCCCGGCCTTCCTCGTCCGTATTTGCAGTTGTCGTGAAGGTGATATCGAGTCCGCGCAGCATGTCGATCTTGTCGTAATCGATCTCCGGGAAGATAATCTGCTCCCGAACGCCCATGCTGTAATTACCACGCCCGTCGAATGACTTCGGGCTCATGCCGCGAAAATCCCGAATCCGCGGGATGGCAATGTTGATCAGGCGGTCCAGGAACTCATACATTTTCCCGCGACGCAGGGTCACCTTGCAGCCGATGGGCCAGCCCTCACGCACCTTAAAACCGGCAACCGACTTGCGCGCCTTGTTGATCACCGGCTTCTGGCCCGCGATCTTGGTCATATCCTCAACGGCATGCTCCATGACCTTGCGGTCGGCGACCGCCTCACCGACACCCATATTGAGTGTGATCTTGGTGATACGCGGGACGCGCATGACATTGCCGTAGCCAAACTGCTCCTGGAGCTGTTTGGTAACGGTGTCTCGGTAATATTCCTGTAGCCTGGTCATATCTCTATAGCATCCCGTCAGATGTCTACCACTTCATCGGTGGATTTGAAATAACGCACCTTGCGACCATCTCCCAGGGTCCGGAAACCCACTCGTTCACCCTTGCTGGTTTGCGGGTTGAACAGCAGTATATTGGAAGCGTCGATCGGCATTTCCTTCTCGATAATGCCACCGGGCACCCCCCGGTTCGGGTTCGGTTTGGTGTGTCGCTTGACCATATTGACATCCGCAACAACGACCCGGCCATCCGGCAGGACCCGCAGGACATTACCGCGCTTGCCCTTGTCCTTGCCCGCAATCACGACCACATCATCACCCTGTCTGATTCTCTGCATGTTCTGTTCCTACAGTACTTCCGGTGCCAGCGAGATGATTTTCATGAAGCGCGAGCTGCGCAGTTCGCGGGTCACCGGACCGAATATACGTGTGCCTATCGGTTGCAGCTGGGTATTCAGCAGCACGGCGGCATTGCCGTCAAAACGGATCAGCGAGCCGTCCTGGCGACGCACCCCCTTGCGGGTACGCACCACGACCGCATTGTATACCTCACCCTTCTTGACCTTGCCGCGGGGTATGGCTTCCTTCACGCTGACCTTGATGATGTCACCGATACGCGCATAACGCCGGTGTGAGCCACCCAGCACCTTGATGCACTGCAGTCGGCGGGCACCGCTGTTATCAGCCACATCCAGCATTGATTGCATCTGTATCATGCTTGCATTCCGTCCGTATCGTTACTACCGGCGGGGCCGTTACTCGCTCCGCCCGACAATATCCACCAGCCGCCATGACTTCGACTTCGACAACGGGCGGCACTGTTCTATCGTTACCTGATCGCCTTCCTGGCAGGCATTATCCGCATCGTGGATATGCAACTTGCTGGAACGACGGATGTATTTCCCGTAAATGGGGTGCTTTACCTTGCGTTCAATCAGCACGGTGGCCGTTTTATCCATCCGGCTGCTGACCACCACGCCGGTGAGCGTACGCCTGGTTTCGGTAGTTTCACTCATGCTGCGTCACCCGTCTTGTGCTTTTCATTCAGCACCGTGTACACCCGGGCTATATCCTTGCGTACCTTGCCCATCTGGTCAGGCCGCGATAACTGCCCGGTACCACGCTGCATATTGAGGTTGAATTTCTCGCGCAGCAGATTCCGAAGTTCGAGCCGAAGCTCATCGACTGACCTGCCTCTCAGTTCCGCCGCATCCATCACATCACCGTCCGGGTAACAAAGGTTGTCTTGAAGGGCAGCTTTGCGGCCGCCAGCTTGAACGCTTCACGGGCCACCGTTTCCGATACCCCCTCGATCTCGTACAGCACACGCCCCGGCTGGATCTGGGCAATCCAGTACTCCACGTTGCCCTTGCCCTTGCCCATGCGCACCTCGATGGGTTTCTTGGTGACCGGCACGTCCGGAAACACCCGGATCCAGAGCTTGCCGCCACGCTTGACGTGACGGGTGATGGTGCGCCGCGCCGCCTCGATCTGGCGTGCCGTCAACCGGCCGCGCGCGGTGGCCTTGAGCGCATACTCGCCGAAACTCACATAACCGCCACGAATGGCCAGGCCACGGTTGCGGCCTTTGTGCTGTTTACGGAATTTGGTTCGCTTGGGCTGTAACATGAAAATGCTCCGTAATCAGGATGCCGCCTGGCGTGCCGGCTCCGCCTCGGTGCTGCCACTCTTGTCGAATACCTCACCCTTGAAAATCCAGACCTTCACGCCGATCAGACCGTAGGTCGTGTTGGCCTCGGCCACGCCGTAATCGATGTCCGCACGCAAGGTATGCAGCGGCACACGACCTTCCCGGTACCACTCGGAGCGGGCGATTTCCGCCCCGTTCAGGCGCCCGCCCACCTTGATCTTGATGCCTTCAGCGCCGATCCGCATGGCATTGCTTACCGCCCGTTTCATGGCGCGGCGGAACATGATGCGACGCTCGAGCTGCTGCGCTACGCTTTCCGCGACCAGCGCGGCATCCAGTTCGGGCTTGCGGATTTCCTCGATGTTGATATTCACCGGAATGCCCATTCTGGCGGACACCTCCTTGCGGAGACGGTCGATATCCTCACCCTTCTTGCCGATAACAATACCCGGACGTGCCGTATGGATCGTGATCAGGGCATTGTGCGCCGGACGGGAAATCTGCACGCGACTGACCGACGCCTGTGACAGCCGCTGTCTGATAAAGTCGCGGATCTCCAGATCGGTGTTCAGGTAATCGGCAAATTCCCCGGAACCGGCATACCACGTGGACGTCCAGTCCTTGACGATACCGAGTCGGATGCCTGTTGGATGTACTTTCTGGCCCATACTGCAATTACGCCTCTGCCTGGTTAATGTTAATCACCCACCATGACGGTGATATGACTGTTACGTTTCAGTATCCGGTTACCACGCCCCTTGGCGCGCGCCCGGAAGCGTTTCAGGGTACGGCCTTCATCGACATAGACCGCAGCCACCGCAAGCTCATCGATATCTGCACCCTCGTTGTGCTCGGCGTTGGCGATCGCGGACTCCAGCACCTTGCGCACCATGCCGGCCGCCTTCCTGGGGCTGAACGTCAGTATATTCAGCGCCTTTTCGACCGGCAGGCCACGAATCTGGTCGGCAACCAGCCGGCACTTCTGCGGCGAAATCCGGGCATGCTTCAATGTCGCACTGACCTGCATCTCTCAATCCTCTTTACTTCGTCTTTCTGCCCGCCACATGCCCCCGGAAAGTCCGGGTCAGGGCGAACTCACCCAGCTTGTGGCCGACCATGTTCTCGTTGATCAGGACCGGGACATGCTGACGGCCATTGTGTACCGCAATGGTCAGGCCCACCATTTCCGGCAGCACCATGGAGCGCCGCGACCAGGTCTTGATCGGCCGCTTGCTGTTTTCGGCAACCGCCTTGTCCACCTTCATCTGCAGGTGGTTGTCAATATACGGTCCTTTTCTGATCGAGCGTGGCACTATGCTAAATCCTCTTGATCAATTACTTGCGATTACGTCGCCTTACAATCATGTTGTCCGTGCGCTTGTTCTTGCGCGTGCGATAACCCTTGGCCGGCGTACCCCAGGGGCTGACCGGATGGCGTCCGCCGGAAGTGCGGCCCTCACCGCCACCATGCGGATGATCGACCGGATTCATGGCAACGCCGCGCACCGTCGGACGAACCCCGCGCCAGCGGGCGGCACCCGCCTTACCCAGTGAGCGCAGATTGTGTTCCGCATTGCCAACCTCGCCAATGGTCGCCATGCATTCTGAATGTACCTTGCGCATCTCACCGGAACGCAACCGCAAGGTGGCCTGACCGCCCTCACGAGCCACCAGTTGCACGCTGCTGCCGGCACTGCGTGCAATCTGCCCGCCCTTGCCGGGTTTCATCTCGATATTGTGCACCAGCGTACCGACCGGGATGTTTCGCAATGGCATCGCATTGCCCGGTTTGATCGGCGCATCGCTGCCGGTGTGAATCGGCGTACCCGCCTGTACGCCGCGCGGCGCCAGTATGTAACGCCGCTCGCCGTCGGCATACAGCAGTAATGCGATATGGGCAGAGCGGTTCGGGTCATATTCAATACGCTCGACCTGTGCCGGAACACCCGCCTTGTTGCGTTTGAAATCAATCTGGCGGTAGCGCTGCTTATGGCCACCACCACGATGCCGCGTGGTAATACGGCCGGCATTGTTCCGGCCACCGCTCCTGGGTTTTCCGCCAAGCAACGCGGCATGCGGTTCGCCCTTGTGCAAGTTGGGCGTTACCACCTTGACGACGAAACGGCGTCCGGGTGATGTTGGTCTAGCTTTGACAAGTGGCATAATTCAAACCTTTGCGGCGCAGCGTCCCGAACGACGCATCACTCCGCTCCCATGAAATCGATGTCATGCCCTTCAGCCAGGGTCACGTAGGCCTTTTTCCAGTCGGCGCGCTTGCCCATGGACTGCCCGAAGCGTTTGGCCTTGCCGCGAACATTGCTGACCTGCACGCCCGTGACCTTCACCTCGAACATCAGTTCGACGGCCTTGCGGATCTCCGGCTTGCTGGCACCGGGCAGCACCTTGAAGACATACTGGCGGCTGGCATCCGCCAGCCGGGAGCTTTTCTCCGATACCACCGGGGAAAGCAATACTTTCATCAGGCGTTCCTGGTTCATGCCAGACGCTCCTCGATCTGTTTCAGGGCAGCTGCCGTCATGACAACCTTCTCGAAACCTACCAGGCTGACGGGGTCGGCGCTGGCAGCGTCGCATACGGCAACCCCGGGCAGATTGCGGGCCGCCAGATACAGATTCTCGTCCGCGCTCTCCGTTACCAGCAGTGCGCTTTCCAACCCCAGCGCCTGCAGCTTCCCGACCAGCTCCCGCGTCCGGGGAGCCTCCACGGCAAAGCTGTCAACCGCGACCAGCCGTTCCTGGCGGACCAGCTCCGACAGGATGGAGCGCATGGCCGCACGGTACATCTTGCGGTTGACCTTCTGCGTGTAGTCGCGCGGCGCGGCAGCGAATGCCCTGCCGCCGCCACGCCATATCGGGCTGCGCATGGTTCCGGAGCGTGCCCGCCCGGTCCCTTTCTGGCGCCACGGCTTGCTGCCGCCACCACGCACCCGGGCACGGTTTTTCTGGGCGGCGGTACCGGCACGGGCTCCGGCAAGGCAGGCGGTTACAACCTGGTGCACCAGTGCCTCCCTGAATTCCTGTCCGAAGGTAGTATCGGACACCTGAACCGTTCCCGGGCCACCGCCCTGTAACTGCAATTCCATCAGCTGACTCCTAACGTGCCTTCACCGCTGGCCGAATAATGACATCACCGCCCTTTGCACCCGGGACTGCACCCTTGATCAGCAGCAGGTTGCGCTCCGCATCCACCCGGACGATTTCCAGGTTCTGTGTGTTGCGCCGCACGCTACCCATGTGACCCGCCATTTTCTTGCCCTTGAACACCCGGCCAGGGGTCTGGCACTGGCCAATGGAGCCTGGCGCACGGTGCGATAGCGAGTTGCCGTGAGTGGCATCCTGCATGCGAAAGTTGTGGCGTTTGACACCGCCGGCAAAACCCTTGCCGATACTGGTGCCCGTGACGTCGACGCTTTGTCCTGCCGCGAACATGTCAACCCTGATTTCGTTCCCGACCGCGATGTCCTCGGCCTCGCCTTCTGCAAGACGGAATTCCCACAGCCCGCGGCCGGCTTCCACAACGGCCTTCGCAAAATGGCCGGCCATGGGCCGGGTAACGCGCGTCGCACGGCGTGTGCCGGTCGTTATCTGCAATGCGCGGTAACCGTCCGTATCGACGGTTTTCACCTGGGTAACCCGGTTGGGTTCGACCGCGACAACGGTCACGGGCACGGAAACCCCGTCATCACTGAAGATGCGGGTCATTCCGGCCTTGCGTCCAATCACTCCGATACTCATTTCATTAATCCCGGCAGGCCGTTCCTGCTCAGTTCAGCTTGATCTGGACATCGACACCGGCTGCAAGATCCAGTTTCATCAATGCATCCACCGTCTTGTCCGTCGGATCGACGATATCCATGAGACGCTTGTGTGTCCGGATTTCATACTGGTCCCGCGCATCCTTGTTGACATGCGGAGAGATCAGCACCGTAAAGCGCTCCATCTTGGTCGGCAGCGGGATCGGGCCCCGTACCTGCGCACCTGTGCGCCTTGCAGTCTCGACAATCTCAACCGCCGACTGGTCGATCAACCGGTGGTCGAATGCCTTGAGACGTATCCGGATTCTTTGATTAGCCATGGTGTACTCTGATTTAATGGGGTCAGACCCCGATTATTCACTCGATAATCTTGGAGACCACGCCGGCGCCGACCGTGCGGCCACCCTCGCGCACCGCAAAACGCAAACCCTCTTCCATCGCAATCGGCGCGATCAGCGACACCGTCATCTTCACGTTGTCTCCCGGCATCACCATCTCCACACCCTCCGGCAGATCACAGGCACCCGTCACGTCTGTCGTGCGAAAATAAAACTGCGGACGATACCCGTTGAAAAACGGCGTGTGACGACCTCCCTCGTCCTTGGACAACACGTACACCTCGCACTCGAACCTGGTGTGCGGCGTGATCGATCCCGGCTTCGCCAGCACCTGCCCGCGCTCCACTTCCTCGCGCTTCGTACCACGCAACAGCACGCCCACGTTGTCGCCCGCCTGACCCTGGTCCAGCAACTTGCGAAACATCTCCACACCCGTGCACGTCGTCTTCAGCGTGTCCTTGATACCCACAATCGATATCTCGTCTCCCACCTTGACCACACCACGCTCAATACGCCCCGTCACCACCGTGCCACGACCCGATATCGAAAACACATCCTCCACCGGCATCAGAAAATCACCGTCCACCGCACGCTCCGGCTCCGGAATATACTTGTCCATCTCCTCTACCAGCTTCAGGATCGACGGAATCCCAATCTCACTCGTGTCCCCCTCCAGCGCCTTCAGCGCCGAACCCGTCACAATCGGCGTGTCATCGCCAGGAAACTCGTAACTGTCCAGCAACTCGCGAATCTCCATCTCCACCAGCTCCAGCAGCTCCGCATCATCAACCTGGTCCGCCTTGTTCATGTATACCAATATATACGGCACACCCACCTGACGACTCAGCAAAATGTGCTCGCGCGTCTGCGGCATCGGACCGTCCGCCGCACTCACCACCAGAATCGCTCCGTCCATCTGCGCCGCACCCGTGATCATGTTCTTCACATAGTCCGCGTGCCCCGGACAGTCCACGTGCGCATAGTGACGGTTCGGCGACTCGTACTCCACGTGCGCCGTCGCAATCGTGATCCCGCGCTCCCGCTCCTCCGGCGCATTGTCAATCTGGTCATAGGCCTTGAACTCTCCACCGTGCTGCTCCGCCATCACCTTCGTGATCGCCGCCGTCAACGTCGTCTTCCCATGATCCACGTGACCTATCGTTCCCACGTTTACATGCGGCTTCGTTCGCTCAAATTTTTCCTTGGACACGCCTGTTTACCTCGTTGCTTGACTGATTGATTTATCGAACCGGGTATTCTTATCAAGAGGCTTTCTTGATAACCGCTTGCGCGATGTTGGCCGGCGCTTCGGCATACTTTTCGAATTCCATGGAATAGGTCGCGCGGCCCTGGGTGGCGGACCGCAGATCGGTGGCATAACCGAACATCTCGGCCAGCGGTACCTCGGCACGGATGATCTTGCCACTCGGACTATCGTCCATCCCCTGGGTAATACCGCGGCGCCGGTTGAGATCCCCCATCACATCGCCCAGATAATCTTCCGGGGTCACTACCTCTACCTTCATGATCGGCTCGAGCAATACCGGGGCTGCATTGAGCGCACCCGCCTTGAAGCCCATAGAACCGGCAATCTTGAAGGCCATTTCGCTGGAATCGACGTCATGGTAGGAACCGTCATACAGCGTGACTTTCACGTCTACCACCGGGTAACCGCCGATCACACCGTTCTCCATCTGCTCCTGGACGCCCTTGTCGACCGACGAGATATATTCCTTCGGCACCACACCACCGACAATCGCGTTCTCGAATGCGTAACCCTCACCCGGCTGGCGCGGCTCGATCCGCAGCCAGACATGCCCGTACTGGCCGCGACCGCCGGACTGACGCACGAACTTGCCTTCCTGCTCGACCTGCTTGCGGATCGTTTCGCGGTAGGCCACCTGGGGCGCACCCACATTGGCTTCCACGTTGAATTCGCGCCGCATACGATCGACGATGATATCGAGATGCAGTTCGCCCATACCGGAAATAATGGTCTGGCCGGATTCCTCGTCCGTGTGGACGCGAAACGACGGATCCTCCTTGGCCAGTTTCTGCAGGGCGATGCCCATCTTCTCCTGGTCGGCCTTGGTCTTCGGCTCGACCGCCACGGAAATGACCGGCTCCGGAAATTCCATACGCTCCAGAGTAATGATATTTACCGGATCACACAGGGTATCACCGGTGGTGACGTCCTTGAGGCCGACCGCCGCAGCGATATCGCCGGCGCGCACTTCCTTGATCTCTTCACGGCTGTTGGAATGCATCTGCAATATACGACCGATGCGTTCCTTCTTGCCCTTCACGGGGTTGTAGATGGTGTCACCGGATTTCAGCACCCCGGAATAGACCCGGAAAAAGGTCAGGTTGCCGACGAAGGGATCGGTGGCGATCTTGAAGGCCAGCGAAGCGAACGGCTCATCATCGTTTGAATGGCGCTCGGCCTCGGTTTCATCGGCGTCGTCCAGGTGACCCATGATCGCCGGCACGTCCAGCGGCGAGGGCATGTAATGGATAATGGCGTCCAGCATGGCCTGCACACCCTTGTTCTTGAAAGCGGAGCCACACAGGACCGGCACGATCTCGTTGGCCAGGGTCCGGATGCGCAGGCCTGCACGAATTTCCTCGTTCGTCAGTTCACCCTCTTCGAGGTACTTCTCCATGAGGGGCTCGTTGGCTTCCGCGGCAGCTTCCACCATGTGTTCGCGCCATTCGTTGCAGGCATCGAGCAGGTCCGCGGGAATGTCCTGTTCCTCGTAGGTAGTTCCCATGTCGGCTTCGTTCCAGAAAATCGCCTTCATGCGGAGCAGGTCGACCACGCCCTTGAAATTATCCTCGGCTCCGATCGGCAGTTGCAGCGGCACGGCGTTGGCGCCCAGCCGCTCCCGTATCTGGGTGACGACGCGCAGAAAATCGGCGCCGGCGCGGTCCATCTTGTTGACGAAGGCCATGCGCGGCACGCGGTACTTGTTGGCCTGGCGCCAGACTGTCTCGGACTGCGGCTCGACGCCACCCACGGCGCAGAACACGGCACAGGCGCCATCCAGCACACGCAGCGAGCGTTCCACTTCGATGGTGAAATCCACGTGTCCGGGGGTGTCGATGATATTGATGCGATGCTGCGGAAACTGCTGGTCCATGCCGCTCCAGAAACAGGTCGTTGCCGCCGAGGTGATGGTGATACCCCGCTCCTGTTCCTGCTCCATCCAGTCCATGACGGCGGCACCGTCGTGGACCTCGCCGATCTTGTGGGACACACCGGTATAGAACAGGATCCGCTCCGTCGTCGTGGTCTTGCCGGCGTCAATATGCGCCATGATGCCGACGTTCCGATAGCGATCGATTTGGGTTTTGCGTGCCACTGTCCGGTTCCTGTCTGTCTTATTACAAGGTGTACATCACCACCGGTAGTGCGAAAAGGCCTTGTTGGCTTCCGCCATGCGATGGGTATCTTCACGTTTTTTGACTGCGGAGCCACGGCTCTCGGCGGCATCCATCAATTCTCCCGCCAGTCTCAGCGGCATGGATTTTTCACTGCGCTTGCGTGCAGCATCCAGCACCCAGCGCATGGCCAGCGTGGTCCGCCGGATGGGGCGCACCTCGATCGGTACCTGATAGGTGGCACCGCCGACACGACGTGACTTGACCTCGACCATGGGGCGTACGTTATCCAGCGCCTTGTCCAGGACTTCAACCGGGTCCTCGTTACCCTTGCTGGAAATCTGGTCCAGGGCGCCATAGATAATGCGCTCCGCGACCGACTTCTTGCCGGACTGCATGACCATGTTGATGAACTTGGCCAGCATGAGGTTCCCGTACTTGGGATCGGGGAGTATCTCCCGTGAACCGATGACTCTTCTTCTGGACATTGATGCTTCTCAGATTGCTGTTCGTTGCTTGCGTATCTTCAGGACTTGGGCCGCTTCGCGCCGTACTTGGAACGGCCCTGGCGGCGGCTGGCGACACCCGAGGTGTCGAGGCTGCCGCGCACGGTGTGGTAACGCACGCCCGGCAGATCTTTCACACGGCCACCGCGAATCAGGACCACCGAGTGTTCCTGCAGATTATGGCCCTCACCACCAATGTAGGTGGTAACTTCAAAGCCGTTGGTCAGGCGCACACGGGCGACCTTGCGCAGGGCCGAGTTCGGTTTCTTCGGGGTCGTGGTATAGACACGGGTACACACCCCGCGTTTCTGCGGACAGGCCTCCAGTGCGGGCACAGTGCTCTTGTCCCGTTTTCTGCTGCGCGGCTTGCGCACTAACTGATTGATTGTAGCCATGACCGAAACATCCTGAAAATTAAGCGGAAATAAATTCTGTACTGCTGAAAACAAACGACAGGCCGGTTGACCCGGCCTGTCGAGAGAAGCGGAATTTTAGTGACAGGGGCCGTCCCTGTCAAGCAGGTTTTTAATCCAGTCCGGACTCCGCTACATCTTCCGTGGCGTCGCTTTGCGGGGTTTCGAGCGACACCATCTCCTCGACGATCTCGAGGGTTGCCGGTTCCCGCCTCCGGCGACGCTCCTCATGGTAGGCCAGCCCGGTACCGGCGGGGATCAGACGGCCGACAATGACGTTCTCCTTGAGTCCGCGCAGGTTGTCCCGGCTGCCGCGTACGGATGCCTCGGTAAGCACCCGGGTGGTTTCCTGGAACGAGGCGGCGGAAATGAAGGATTCCGTCGCCAGCGAAGCCTTGGTGATGCCCAGCAGCAATGGTGTCCAGCCCGCCGGATCCTTGTCATCACGTTCCAGTTTCTCGTTATCTTCCAGCACGCGGGCGCGTTCGACCTGTTCGCCTTTCAGAAAGCCGCTGTCGCCCGCCTCGGTAATTTCCACCTTGCGCAGCATCTGCCGGAGGATGACCTCGATATGCTTGTCGTTGATCCTCACGCCCTGCAGGCGGTACACATCCTGGATTTCCTTCACCAGGTACTCCGCCATGGCGGAGGTTCCAAGCAGCCGCAGGATGTCATGGGCGCTGGGCTCCCCGTCGACCAGGGTCTCGCCCTTCTCGATATGTTCGCCCTCGAAGACGGTGACATGGCGCCACTTGGGGATCAGTTCTTCATACTGCTCGCCGTCGGCCTGGGTAATGATCACCCGCTGCTTGCCCTTGGTATCCTTGCCGAAGCCGACGGTCCCCGAACACTCGGCCAGTATCGCCGGTTCCTTCGGCTTGCGGGCTTCGAACAGATCGGCCACGCGCGGCAGACCACCGGTAATATCACGGGTCTTGGAGGATTCCTGCGGGATTCGTGCGATGATGTCACCGACCTCGACACTGGCGCCGTCATCCAGGCCGATGATGGCCGAGGCGGGCAAAAAGTACTGCGCATCCAGATCGGTTCCGGCAATCTTCAGTGGATCCCCCTGGTCGTCGACCAGCTTTACCATCGGGCGCAGGTCCTTGCCCTGGCTGCCGCGCTGTTTCGGATCGGTAATCACCCGACTGGTCAGCCCGGTGATTTCATCCGTGGTTTCCTGGACCGAAACACCATCGACAAAATCACTGAAACGCGCGACACCCTCCACCTCGGTCACGATCGGGTGGGTGTGCGGATCCCAGTTGGCAATCACACTTCCACCCTCGACCGAATCGCCGTCCGCGGCGCTGATGACCGCGCCATACGGTACCTTGTAACGCTCGCGTTCCCGACCGAACTCGTCGACGATACCGATTTCACCGGAGCGTGATACCGCCACCAGGTTGCCGTTACGGTTGGTAACGGTCTTGATGTTGTGCAGTTTCACGTTACCGCCGGTCTTGACTTCGACACTGTTCACGGTGGCGGCACGGCTGGCCGCACCACCGATGTGGAAGGTGCGCATGGTCAGCTGCGTACCCGGCTCGCCGATGGACTGGGCAGCAATCACGCCAATGGCCTCGCCGGAGTTGACCATGTGGCCACGCGCCAGATCCCGGCCATAACAAGCGGCGCAGATCCCGTAACGGTTCTTGCAGGTAATCGGTGAACGTACCTTGATCTCGTCCACACCGGCCTGTTCCAGCCGGTCGACCCAGTCTTCATCCAGCAGTGAATCGCGCGCTGCGATCACTTCATCCCTGCCGGGCAGCGTGACGTCTTCGGCCGTGAGACGGCCGAGTACGCGCTCGCGCAACGGTTCCACGATATCACCGCCTTCGACCAGTGGATTCAGCACCAGACCCTCATCGGTCCCGCAGTCCGTTCCGATCACGACCATGTCCTGGGCGACATCCACCAGGCGGCGTGTCAGGTATCCTGAGTTGGCGGTCTTCAGCGCGGTGTCCGCCAGCCCCTTGCGGGCACCGTGGGTCGAGATGAAGTACTGCAGGACGTCCAGCCCCTCGCGGAAGTTTGCCGTAATCGGGGTCTCGATGATCGAGCCGTCCGGTTTCGCCATCAGGCCGCGCATGCCGGCCAGCTGACGAATCTGGGCGGCGGAACCACGCGCCCCGGAATCTGCCATCATGTACACGGAATTGAACGACGGCTGCCGGACCTTGTGGCCCGCGGCATCCGTCACTTCCTCGGTCCCGATATTGTCCATCATGGCCTTGGCCACCTGGTCATTGGTACGCGACCAGATATCCACTACCTTGTTATAGCGTTCGCCCATGGTCACCAGTCCGGAGGTGTACTGGTTCTGGATCTCCATGACCTCATCTTCCGCACCGCTCAGGATCTTCGCCTTGCTGACCGGGATGGCCATGTCGTTCACACCGAAGGACACCGCGGCGCGGGTCGCATAGGAAAACCCCATGTACATCAGCTGATCCGCAAAAATCACGGTTTCTTTCAGGCCCACCCGCCGGTAGCAGGCGTTGATGAGACTGGAGATGGCCTTCTTGGTCATGTTCTGGTTGACCAGACTGAACGGCAGGCCCTGGGGCAATAATTCGGAGAGCAGCGCGCGGCCGACGGTAGTCTCGACCAGACCGTAGCTCTCGGAGGCATCACCCTGCTCGTCCAGCGCAGTGGTATGCAGCCGCACCCTGATCCGGGCATGCAATGACGCATTCCCGGTCGTGTAGGCACGATGGACTTCCTGGACGTCTGCAAACGCCATGCCCTCACCTCTTGCGTTGACCGATTCCCGGGTCAGGTAATACAGGCCCAGCACCACGTCCTGTGACGGTACAATGATGGGCTCCCCGTTGGCCGGGGACAGAATGTTGTTGGATGACATCATCAGGGCGCGTGCTTCCAGTTGCGCCTCGATCGAAAGCGGAACGTGGACCGCCATCTGGTCACCGTCGAAGTCCGCGTTGAAGGCCGCACACACCAGCGGGTGCAGCTGGATCGCCTTGCCTTCGATCAATACCGGTTCAAAGGCCTGGATACCGAGGCGGTGTAGCGTCGGTGCCCGGTTCAGCATGACCGGATGTTCGCGAATCACCTCCTCGAGAATATCCCAGACCTCCGGGCCTTCCCGCTCCACCAGCTTCTTGGCCGCCTTGATGGTGGTAGCCAGACCGCGCAGCTGCAGCTTGCTGAAGATGAACGGCTTGAACAGTTCCAGCGCCATGCGTTTCGGCAGGCCACACTGGTGCAGTTTGAGTGTCGGACCCACCACGATCACGGAGCGCCCCGAGTAGTCGACGCGCTTGCCGAGCAAATTCTGGCGGAAGCGGCCCTGTTTGCCCTTGATCATGTCGGCCAGCGACTTGAGCGGGCGCTTGTTGGTGCCGGTTATGGCGCGCCCGCGACGGCCGTTGTCCAGCAGCGCGTCCACCGACTCCTGCAGCATGCGCTTTTCGTTGCGCACGATGATATCCGGTGCATTCAGTTCCAGCAGCCGCTTCAGGCGGTTGTTGCGGTTGATGACGCGCCGGTAGAGATCGTTCAGGTCGGAAGTCGCAAAGCGGCCGCCATCCAGTGGTACCAGCGGGCGCAGTTCCGGCGGCAGCACCGGCAACACCGTCAGGATCATCCACTCCGGCCGGTTGCCGGACTCGATGAAGGATTCCACCAGCTTGAGCCGCTTGCCGAAGCGTTTCAGCTTGGTCTCCGACTTGGTGCCGCCGATCTCGTCGCGCAGCTTGGCGGCCTCCACCTGCAGATCGATGCTGCGCAGCAATTCGAATACGGCCTCGGCTCCCATTCGGGCGTCGAACTCGTCCCCGTTTTCCTGGATGGCCTCGAGGTAGGCTTCATCGGTCAGCAACTGGCTGCGTTCCAGTGTGGTCATGCCGGGATCGACCACTACATAGGCCTCGAAATACAGCACCCGCTCGATATCCCGCAAGGTCATATCGAGCAACAGGCCGATTCGCGACGGCAGTGATTTGAGGAACCAGATATGTGCTGCCGGGCTGGCCAGCTCGATATGCCCCATGCGTTCGCGGCGTACCTTGGCCAGGGTGACCTCGACCCCGCACTTCTCGCACACCACACCGCGATGCTTGAGCCGCTTGTACTTGCCGCACAGGCATTCGTAATCCTTGACCGGGCCGAAGATCTTGGCGCAGAACAGGCCGTCGCGCTCCGGCTTGAAGGTCCGGTAATTGATCGTCTCCGGCTTCTTGACCTCGCCATAGGACCAGGAACGGATCATGTCAGGTGACGCCAGACCGATACGGATGGCGTCGAAATCGTCAGTCTGGCCTTGCGGCCGCAACAGATTGAGTAAGTCTTTCATCGTCTCTCCCGTGAGTGGAGTGTCGAGTTACGGGTACCGGGACAGCAACCGGCGCTTCAGTCCTGTTCAAGTTCCATGTTGATGCCCAGTGACCGGATTTCCTTCACCAGCACATTAAAGGACTCGGGCATGCCAGCATCCATCTGGTGGTTACCATCCACAATATTCTTGTACATCTTGGTACGTCCGTTTACGTCATCCGACTTCACCGTCAGCATTTCCTGCAGCGTGTAGGATGCGCCATAGGCCTCCAGCGCCCAGACTTCCATTTCACCGAAGCGCTGGCCACCGAACTGCGCCTTGCCGCCCAGCGGCTGCTGGGTCACCAGGCTGTAGGGTCCGGTGGAGCGGGCATGCATCTTGTCATCCACCAGGTGGTTCAGCTTGAGGATGTACATGTAACCCACCGTAACCTCCCGGTCGAATGCATCCCCGGTACGGCCGTCATACAGGGTGGTCTGCCCGCTGACCGGCAGGTCCGCGAGTTCCAGCATGTGCTTGATTTCGTCCTCCGAGGCACCGTCAAACACCGGCGTCGCCATGGGCACGCCCTGTTTCAGGTTGTGCGCCAGCTCGATGATCTCCTCATCGGTAAATGACTTCAGGTCTTCCTTGTGGCCACTGCTGTTGTAGACCTTCTCCAGAAAGCTGCGGATCCCGGCCAGTTGCTGCTGCGACTCGAGCATTTTCCCGAGCTTGAGGCCCAGCCCCTTGGCCGCCCAGCCCAGGTGGGTCTCCAGGACCTGGCCGACGTTCATGCGCGACGGCACGCCCAGCGGGTTCAGCACAATGTCCACCGCCGTGCCATCCCTGGTATACGGCATGTCTTCCACCGGCTGGATCATGGAGATCACACCCTTGTTCCCGTGCCGGCCTGCCATCTTGTCACCCGGCTGGACCCGGCGTTTGACCGCCAGGTAGACCTTCACCATTTTCAGCACGCCGGGCGCCAGGTCATCCCCGGTCGTGAGTTTCGCCTTCTTCTCCTCGAAACGCCTGTCAAAATCCTTGCGCAGCGTCTTTAGCTGCTCGCCGGCCTTTTCGAGGTTTTCATTGGCATCCTCGTTGCGCAGACGGATCTCGAACCACTTGTCGCGCCCGGTTTCATCCAGGTAATCCCGGGTAATCTTGGAGCCGGCCGCCAGCTTGTTCGGACCACCGTCGGCCACCTTGCCGAGCAGCAGTTTTTCGACGCGCTGGTAGATGTCGTTCTCCATGATGCGCAGCTGGTCATTGAGATCCTTGCGCACCTGGGCAACCTGGTCCGCCTCGATCTGCAGCGCCCGCGCATCTTTCTCGACACCGTCACGCGTGAACACCTGCACATCGATGACCGTTCCGTCCATACCGCTGGGCACGCGCAGGGAGGTATCCTTCACATCGGAGGCCTTTTCGCCAAAGATGGCACGCAACAGCTTTTCCTCCGGGGTCAGCTGGGTCTCGCCCTTGGGGGTAACCTTGCCGACCAGGATGTCACCCGGCTTGACCTCGGCACCGATGTAGACGATGCCCGACTCATCCAGTTTGGCCAGGGCGCTTTCGCCAACGTTGGGTATATCGCCGGTCACTTCCTCGGAACCCAGCTTGGTATCACGCGCCACACAGGTCAGTTCCTCGATATGGATCGTGGTAAACCGGTCCTCCTCCACCACGCGTTCCGAAATCAGGATGGAATCCTCGAAGTTGTAGCCATTCCAGGGCATGAAGGCGACCAGCAGATTCTGTCCCAGCGCCAGTTCGCCCATATCGGTACTCGGGCCGTCGGCCAGGACATCACCCCGGGCAATCAGGTTGCCCGGCGCCACCAGCGGCCGCTGGTTGATACAGGTATTCTGGTTGGAACGGGTGTACTTGGTCAGGTTATAGATATCCACGCCCGGCTCACCGGCGACCGTCTCGTCATCATTGACACGCACCACAATGCGGCCGGCATCCACGGAATCCACGATACCGCCGCGCCGGGCCACCACCGTCACCCCGGAATCGACCGCCACCGTACGTTCAATACCGGTGCCTACCAGTGGTTTCTCAGTCACCAGCGTGGGCACCGCCTGGCGCTGCATGTTCGAGCCCATCAGGGCGCGGTTGGCATCGTCATGTTCGAGGAACGGAATCAGTGCCGCCGCTACCGAGACAATCTGCTTGGGTGACACGTCGATATAATTGACCTGATCGGGCAACGAGGTCATGAATTCGTTCTGGTGGCGGCAGGTCACCAGATCATCGACCAGATTCCCCCGGGCATCCACCGTGGCATTTGCCTGGGCAATGGTGTACTCGCCTTCCTCGATGGCGGACAGGTAATCCACCTGGTCCGTCACCCGCCCGTTCTCGACCTTGCGATACGGCGTTTCGAGGAAACCGTATTCATTGGTGCGTGAATACACGGCAAGGGAATTAATCAGACCGATGTTGGGGCCCTCCGGGGTCTCGATCGGGCAGACTCGCCCGTAATGCGTGGGGTGCACGTCGCGCACCTCGAAACCGGCACGTTCCCGCGTCAGGCCACCCGGGCCCAATGCCGATACCCGGCGCTTGTGGGTCACCTCGGATAACGGATTGTTCTGGTCCATGAACTGGGACAACTGGCTGGAGCCGAAGAACTCCTTGATTGCAGCCGCCACCGGTTTGGCGTTGATCAGCTCCTGCGGCATCAGGCTTTCCGACTCCGCCAGGCTGAGCCGCTCCTTGACGGCGCGTTCCACCCGCACCAGACCGATGCGGAACACGTTTTCCGCCATTTCACCCACGCAGCGGATGCGGCGGTTGCCGAGGTGGTCGATGTCATCGACCATGCCGTTGCCGTTGCGGATATCGATCAGCACCCGCATGACATCCAGGATATCTTCTTTCGAAAGTGTGCCTTCGCCGGTCACCGCATCGCGTCCCACGCGGCGATTGAATTTCATGCGGCCCACGGCCGACAGATCGTAGCGTTCACTGGTAAAAAACAGGTTTTTGAACAGGTTCTGGGCCGCATCCTTGGTGGGTGGCTCACCCGGTCGCATCATGCGGTAGATCTCGACCATCGCCTCCAGGTCCGTGGTGGTCTGGTCGATGCGCAGGGTACTGGAAATATAGGGACCGCGGTCCAGGTCATTGACATACAGCGTCCTGATTTCCCGAATGCCGGCGTCACGTAATTTATCCAGCAGTTCCCGGGTAATCTCGTCATTGGCGCTGGCGATGACCTCACCGGTTTCCTTGTCGATCACATTGTGGGCGAGGACCTTGTCGATCAGGTATTCCTCGGGGACCACCAGCGACTTGATGCCGGCCTTCTCCAGTTCCAGAATATGGCGCGCCGTAATCCGCCGCCCCTCTTCCACGACCACCCGGGACTTGGCCTTGATGTCGAAGGAAGCCGTCTCGCCGCGCAGCCGTTCCGCCACGAGATCCAGCTTGATTTCATTCTTGCCAATGTGGAAGGTGTTGGTATCAAAGAAAATATCCAGTATCTGCTCGTTGTCATAGCCCAGGGCGCGCAGCAGGATGGTGGCCGGCAGTTTGCGACGCCGGTCGATACGCACGTACAGCATGTCTTTCGGATCGAACTCCATGTCCAGCCAGGAGCCGCGGTAGGGGATCACACGCGAGTTGAACAGCAACTTTCCGGAAGAATGGGTTTTACCCTTGTCGTGATCGAAGAACACCCCGGGCGAACGGTGTAGTTGGGATACGATGACACGTTCGGTGCCATTGATGACAAAAGTGCCATTATCAGTCATCAGTGGAAGCTCGCCCATGTAGACTTCCTGTTCCTTGATGTCCTTGATCTTCTTGGTGCCGGCCGGTGCGTCCTTGTCATAGATAATCAACCGCACCAGCGCGCGCAGCGGCGCCGCATAGGTCAGGCCACGCAACTGGCATTCCTTGACGTCGAAGGTGGGCTCGCCCAGCCGGTAGCTTACATAGTCCAGCGCCGCATTTCCGGAATAACTGACAATCGGCAATACCGACCTGAACGCCGCATGCAGCCCCATATCATCGCGCCCGTTGGGTGACTTGTCCGCCTGCAGGAAGTCACGATAGGACTCGATCTGGGTCGCCAGCAGATACGGCACATCCAGGATACTGTGGCGTTTGCCAAAGTCCTTACGAATACGTTTCTTTTCAGTGAAACTGTAGGCCATCGGTTTTCCTCTTCAGTTACTACCCTGGGGAAGCAGGTAAAGGCCGGACGCTGCGCGAGCGACCGGCCGACCCTGTATTCCAGCGGTTACTGCAATCACAAATGGATTACGCGTGTTCCGCTTACTTGAGTTCGACGCTGGCGCCGGCTTCTTCAAGCTGCTTCTTGATTTCTTCGGCTTCTTCCTTGGAAGCGCCTTCCTTGACGGTCGATGGCGCACCTTCCACCATATCCTTGGCTTCCTTGAGGCCCAGGCCGGTAATGCCGCGTACCACCTTGATGACGGCTACCTTGTTGGCCCCGAAGCTGCTCATCACGACATCGAACTCGGTCTGCTCTTCGGCGGCAGCCGCAGCATCGCCTGCGGCGGCTGCCGGTGCGGCCGCGACGGCTGCCGCCGCGCTTACACCGAACTTCTCTTCCATGGCAGAGATCAGGTCGACGACCTCCATCACTGTCATGCCTGAAATAGTCTCCAGAATCTCTTCTTGTGAAACGGCCATAACGAAATACTCCTGTTGATAATCTGAATCAGTAATGGTGAACGGGTCAGGCTGCCTGTTGCTTCTGGTCACGAATCGCCGCCGTAGTCCGCACCAGCTTGCCCGGTACTTCATTGAGCGTGCGTACGAACTTCGCGATCGGCGCCTGCATGACCGCCATCAGCAGACTGATGGCCTGGTCGCGGGTCGGGAGCTTCGCCAGCCGATCGATCTCGGACGGCTCCAGCAGCTGACCACCGACGGACAGCATGGTGACCTCGAATTTCGCATGTTCCTTGGCGAAATCCTTGGTTACGCGCGCAGCTGCGCCCGGATCCTCGCGGGAAAAAGCCAGGATCAGCGGGCCGGTCAGCCGGTCGCTCATGCATTCGAAGTCCGTATCCTTCAGGGCACGTCTCGCCAGCGTGTTTTTCACGACACGCAGATAGACGTTGTCCTGCCATGCCCGGACTCGCAGGTCGGTCAGCTCCTCGACGCTCAGGCCACAGTAATCCGCGGCCACGGCCGAGCAGGCACCTTTCGCAACTTCTGAAACCTCGGCAACAACAGTCTTTTTCTCTTCAAGAGTTAATGCCATTGCGTTTACCTCGTTAAGAAATGCGCCGGATACCCAGCCACCGGCCTCATTCCCTGTTTTACAACACGCCAGTAAACAGCACTGACGCACTTGATTGGTGACTTGAAGACAGGTCGCTCCCGGCATAGCCCAGGCCAGTCTCTCGACCAGTCTGGTCTCACCTTCTCCTGCCTCCCGCGACACGTGTACATGGCCCAGGCCAGTCTCTCGACCGGTTCCCGGTCTCACCTACTCCCGGTACGTCCAGATACTGTATTCGCACACCCTCTGCGCAGGCCGGACTGCGTACTGCAGACCAATTAAACCGGTTACCCGGAACCTGCGGTCTTTGACGGCTTCCGGTCAAACAGCCACCGGTTAGCGCCAAACCTTCCGATTCCTCTCACTTTATGGAGAGGAATGATTAAAACGGTCTGTATCTACTCCCCTCCCTTTCAGGGAGGGGGTTGGGGGGGAGGGCAAGTAATTCTTATCCCCCTCCCTATCCCTCCCGGCAACTGCGTCCTGCGTTGCTCTACCACCTGCATCCCTGCAGGCGTCCCCCAAGGGGGGAGGGAGATTTCGAAAAAATCTACAGACCTAACGAAGCCTGATCGATCTGCAGACCCGGTCCCATGGTGGTCGATACAGCGATCTTCTTCAGATAAATACCCTTGGCCGATGACGGCTTGGCCTTCTGCAGGTCGGCGAGCAGTGCATCCAGGTTTTGCTTGAGCGCGCTGATCTCAAATCCAACCTTGCCGATCGGACAGTGAATGATGCCGGCCTTGTCGGTGCGATAGCGTACCTGGCCTGCCTTGGCATTCCTTACCGCGGTTGCCACATCCTGACTCACGGTGCCGACCTTGGGATTCGGCATCAAGCCGCGTGGCCCCAGGATCTGGCCCAGGGTACCGACGACCCGCATGGCGTCGGGCGAGGCAATCACGACATCAAAATCCATCTTGCCCTGCTTGACTTCTTCTGCCAGGTCTTCCAGTCCGACAATGTCGGCACCGGCCTCCCTGGCAGCATCCGCATTCGAGCCCTGGGTAAACACGGCAACCCGAACCGTTTTCCCGGTACCGTTTGGCAGCACCGTGGAACTGCGCACCACCTGATCCGATTTTCGCGGATCCACACCGAGATTGACGCTGACGTCAACCGACTCCCTGAATTTCACGGTGGACAGTTGCTGCAGCAACGCCAGCGCCTCGTCAATGGGATACTGTTTGCCCGGTGTCAGCTGTTCCCGGATCCCCTTTTCCCGTTTGGATAGTTTCGCCATGGCCTAGCCCTCCTCCACGTCGAGGCCCATACTGCGGGCACTGCCGGCGATGATGCGTACCGCCGCCTCCAGGTCCACCGCATTCAGGTCAGGCATCTTGGTATTCGCGACCTCCTCCAGTTGCGCACGGGTCACCTTGCCAACCTTGCTGGTGTTGGGTGTACTGGACCCCTTGGCCACTCCGACCGCCTTTTTCAGCAGGACCGAAGCCGGCGGGGTCTTGGTAATGAAGGTAAAACTGCGATCACTGTACACGGTAATCACCACGGGGGTCGGCAGACCTTTCTCTAGCTGCTGGGTCTTGGCGTTAAACGCCTTGCAGAATTCCATGATATTCACGCCATGCTGGCCCAGGGCGGGGCCAACAGGCGGACTCGGATTGGCCTCGGCTGCAGGCACCTGCAGCTTGATGTATGCCTCGATTTTCTTTGCCATCGGTTACTCCTGCGGGTACCAGCGCCTTGCGGCTCCCCTGTGTAAATTAAATGGGGTCAGAGCCCATTTTACGAAACTTGTACTTGCCAAAAATGGGGTCTGACCCCATTTAATTCAGGAAATCCGTCCCCGGTTATTACTCAAGCCTTCTCGACCTGGCCAAATTCCAGCTCGACCGGTGTCGAACGACCGAAGATCAATACGGAAACCCGCAACCGGCTCTTATCATAGTTGACTTCTTCCACCACGCCGTTGAAGTCGTTGAAAGGTCCGTCGTTGACACGGACCACTTCGCCAACCTCGAACAATACCTTCGGCTTTGGTTTGTCCGCTCCCTCCTGAACGCGCTGCAGAATGGATTCCGCTTCGCGTTCCGTAATCGGTGCCGGGCGGTCGCTGGTGCCACCGATAAAACCCATCACCTTGGGGGCATCCTTGACCAGGTGCCAGGTGTCGTCATTCATCTCCATCTGTACCAGCACGTAGCCGGGGAAGAACTTGCGTTCACTTCTGCGCTTCGCACCATCGCGCATCTCCACAACCTCTTCGGTCGGTACCAGGATCTCGCCGAACATATCCTGCATGCCGGCCCGTGCAACCCGTTCTTCCAGAGCCCGTTTTACCTGGTTTTCAAAGCCCGAATAAGCGTGAACGACATACCATTGCAATGCCATGTTTCAATTTCCCTGCCCAGTCAATAGTTGAACCGCCCATAACAAAACCATATCCAGCAGCCAGAGAAATATTCCGACAATAATCACGATCACAATGACAACCAGTGTGGTTTGAATCGTCTCCGCCCGTGATGGCCAGACGACACGGCGCACCTCGTTTTGTGCACCACTGACAAATCCGATCACGTTGCGGCCGAACGCCGTTTGCGCGATGATCCCCAGGGCTATGCTGGCCACCACGAGCATACCCAGCACACGCAGCACGATCATCTGGTCTTCGTAATAATGGAAGGCAACCACACCGCCCAGCAACAGCAGCACCGCCACTCCGAGTTTCAGGTTGTCCATCATCGTTGTCCCGCGCAAACAGATTTCATATCCGCCTGCCATTTCTGGCAGGCCAGGAGGGAATCGAACCCCCAACCTGCGGTTTTGGAGACCGCCGCTCTGCCAATTGAGCTACTGGCCTAAATTGATTCACTCGATAATCTTGGAGACCACGCCGGCGCCGACCGTGCGGCCACCCTCGCGCACCGCAAAACGCAAACCCTCTTCCATCGCAATCGGCGCGATCAGCGACACCGTCATCTTCACGTTGTCTCCCGGCATCACCATCTCCACACCCTCCGGCAGATCACAGGCACCCGTCACGTCTGTCGTGCGAAAATAAAACTGCGGACGATACCCGTTGAAAAACGGCGTGTGACGACCTCCCTCGTCCTTGGACAACACGTACACCTCGCACTCGAACCTGGTGTGCGGCGTGATCGATCCCGGCTTCGCCAGCACCTGCCCGCGCTCCACTTCCTCGCGCTTCGTACCACGCAACAGCACGCCCACGTTGTCGCCCGCCTGACCCTGGTCCAGCAACTTGCGAAACATCTCCACACCCGTGCACGTCGTCTTCAGCGTGTCCTTGATACCCACAATCGATATCTCGTCTCCCACCTTGACCACACCACGCTCAATACGCCCCGTCACCACCGTGCCACGACCCGATATCGAAAACACATCCTCCACCGGCATCAGAAAATCACCGTCCACCGCACGCTCCGGCTCCGGAATATACTTGTCCATCTCCTCTACCAGCTTCAGGATCGACGGAATCCCAATCTCACTCGTGTCCCCCTCCAGCGCCTTCAGCGCCGAACCCGTCACAATCGGCGTGTCATCGCCAGGAAACTCGTAACTGTCCAGCAACTCGCGAATCTCCATCTCCACCAGCTCCAGCAGCTCCGCATCATCAACCTGGTCCGCCTTGTTCATGTATACCAATATATACGGCACACCCACCTGACGACTCAGCAAAATGTGCTCGCGCGTCTGCGGCATCGGACCGTCCGCCGCACTCACCACCAGAATCGCTCCGTCCATCTGCGCCGCACCCGTGATCATGTTCTTCACATAGTCCGCGTGCCCCGGACAGTCCACGTGCGCATAGTGACGGTTCGGCGACTCGTACTCCACGTGCGCCGTCGCAATCGTGATCCCGCGCTCCCGCTCCTCCGGCGCATTGTCAATCTGGTCATAGGCCTTGAACTCTCCACCGTGCTGCTCCGCCATCACCTTCGTGATCGCCGCCGTCAACGTCGTCTTCCCATGATCCACGTGACCTATCGTTCCCACGTTTACATGCGGCTTCGTTCGCTCAAATTTTTCCTTGGACATTGCGCCAGTCTCCCATTGCTGGATATGGAGTTACTATCAAACGTCATCTACTCTGGAGCCCATAACCGGATTTGAACCGGTGACCTCTTCCTTACCAAGGAAGTGCTCTACCGACTGAGCTATATGGGCAAAATCATACGGGGTCAGACCCCGGATCATGTCCCGACCACCAACATCGCAAAAAACCGGGGTCTGACCCCGTTCGGTATCTGGAGCGGGTGATGGGAATCGAACCCACGTCATCAGCTTGGAAGGCTGAGGTTCTACCGTTGAACTACACCCGCCAAATCATCATGATCATACCCACAACCTTCCCGACCCGATGGGGTTGGGGACGCTGTCCCGAACCCGTTTTTCCACGCGTCTGGTGGAGGGGGGAGGATTTGAACCTCCGAAGGCTGAGCCGTCAGATTTACAGTCTGATCCCTTTGACCACTCGGGAACCCCTCCAAAAATGCAAGCCCGCTATTGTGTTGCAGGGCCTCACAGGTGTCAATAACTGATATTCAATCCCCGAAATAAATCTCTCCCCTATGCCAGCGACCCGGTCCTGTTCACCCAGGGGATTGCCGAAACTGAAAAAAAGGCTATACCTAACTGTATGAATGCCAATGCCGGGGCATAACTGTATACCCTGACAAATCGCGGGTTTTGCCAGGAGGAGGGAGATGAACCGACGTTTGTATTTTCTGTTTCCGGACAGAGCGCATGCCTTGGCAGCCGTCACTGAGCTGGCCGGCAATGGTGTCCGGGAAGACAGTATGTATGCCCTGGCAGACAAGAATATCCGGCTCGACGGTCTGCCAAATGCCACGTCGCGTCAGAAACATGACGCTGCTCACCGCATCGAAAAGCTGCTGTGGAGTACCAACCTGGTTCTTTTCTGCCTGGCCTTTGGCAGTTTCATCACCCTGTTGATCCTCAATGGCCTGAATAGCTGGCTGCTGGTCTGTATTGGCCTGATGGTGGCCACCTTTCTGGCCGGCCTGCGGTTCACCCAGGTACCCAACACCCACCTGGACGAATTTCAGGATGCCTTGGCCCATGGTGAAATCCTGCTCATGGTGGACACCACGGAATCACGGCTGGCCGATATCGAGGACCGCATCCACCGCCACCATCCGGAGGCCGCAATCGGCGGGGTCGGCTGGGGAGCCGGGACCCTCGGGCTCTGATATCGGGAGAAAACAGACCGGCGAGCTGGAATCCAGCCCACCGGGTTACCGTCTTCAGTGACTGAAGTGTCCCTGGCGAATATCGTCACCCAGCAGGGATTGAAATGTCTCCGCATTGACGTGGATCAACTGCTCATGATCGCCGGCTTCGAAGTAAATGTCCGGCTGTTCCGCAATCGAGCTGTCGACGACGGTTTCCATCTGGTAAGCGGGACCAAGCGCCGGCAGCGCACCGATCTCGCAGTCTGCAAACAGGCTGGCGAGTTCGCTTTCCGTCGCCAGACCCAGGTTTCGGTGCAACTGGCGGTGCAATTCTCCCAGATCGACCCGGCGGCTCGACGACAAAACGACCATGAGATATCCCTGCTCATCCTCGAGCACAACGGATTTCGCAACCCGCGTACCGGGTATATGCGAGGCGTGCGCACTTTCCCCGCTGCTGGCCGTGTGCGGATGCGTCAAAACATCGTAGGCAACATCATGTTGCGCCAGACAATCCGATACTGTTGTGGCAATTGCCATGACCAACTCCTCCGCAAATAGGTTCATCTGGAAGTATAGATCATGAATCTGAATCTGCCGCGAGGATCAGGAATCAATCCCGGCACACCTCCCGGTCACGATAGATCTTCAATCGCCGGTACCAGGACACCAGTTCCGCAAGTGAATAGGCCGCATTCGCCGGACTGGGATTGGGGGTAACGAATACCCGGGCAGCCCCGATCCGAAAACGCTGTTTACCCCAGACAACCGCCGTCTTGCCGCCTTCCGCATATCTCAGATAATTACTGCAGGCCTGCTTGCCATGGAACCAGACGATGGCGGGCGCGTATTTTGCCAGCTGGTCCTGCAACCGTGGCGCCCAGCGACGATAGTCCGCCGCACGCAGTTCGCTGCCGCCCGCCGTCGGCCGTTTCACCACATCGGTGAATCCGATCCGGTAGTCACGCATCAGGCGCTCCATGGCATCCACACCGGGCACCAGTGTTTCCGGCGCCAGCCCGCTGCCATGCAAGGCACGCCAGAAGCGGTTGCGCGGGTTGGCGAAATAGTATCCAGCCCGTACCGATGGCAGCGAAGGATTGAGCCCCACCGAAATCATCTCCAGACCGGAACAGAGATAATCGTCAAGCGTCTCAATATCTGTGTATGGTTTCATGCCGGACCCGGGGCCATGCAAGCCGGGATGACAGGATAACCGGATACAGTCCGGCGGCCGAATCCTGCGGCCTGAAGTAACGGGCAAACGCCCACCGGCAACCCCGAAAAACCCGGCAGTGATGACTGGATAGCGCAGTTATGCTATTTTTTCGCGTCTTGTGCCGGTTTTCAGTGCTTCCTGTCCGGCAGCGGATCGCTACGTACTATCACTGTCTGGTGCACATCACGTGATCCCGGCAGTACTCATTTCTCCCCCGGGTTAATGGCGTCAAGGTATGCACTTGTTGACATCACTGTTGCTGGTACCCGCCTTCGGCGCCGCGCTTATCGCATTGCTCCCCGGACAGCAAGTACGCGTGATTCGCAGCATCGCCCTGACTGCCGGGGCCGCCGCCCTGCTGTTTTCCTGGGGTCTGCTATGGCTGTTCGAGCCCGGCACCGACGCCCTGCAGTTCGCCGAGGTAACACCCTGGAACCCGCGCCTGGGAACCTCCTATTCACTCGGCGTGGACGGCATCTCCTTCCCCC
>Ga0210064_1000105_pt1 | contig 38648 bp, 32 predicted proteins | sample Muzzi_CordC_D2_FD_185531 | JGI IMG/M metagenome (GOLD analysis project Ga0210064, IMG submission 185531) | Wetland microbial communities from San Francisco Bay, California, USA, that impact long-term carbon sequestration - Muzzi_CordC_D2 (SPAdes) | ecosystem: Environmental > Aquatic > Marine >... | reverse complement strand
GGTGGTGAAGCGGGAAAAATGACGGCCGTTGCAAAAAAAATCGAAATCGAGCAACAGGGATTATCAGAAAAGTGGCAAAGCAATCCGTATATAAGGCGCAAAATCATTGATCAATTAACAAAAACCGGCCGGCCCATATCCTATCTTGATATCGCAAGACAGCTGTCATTGGTTTATCCCGAGTATGATTATGACTCTGCTTTAAAAGAGTTTGACCAACTTGAGAAAGAGGGCGAAATTGAAGGCCATCTGGGTGCCGGCAAGCTCTATTATAAAATAAATCATGATAAAAAATATTGACGGTCTTCAGGCGAATCTATTATCAGGGAGTTAAGAGACTTTCCTAAAATTCCGTCCATATTTGATTAGTTTATCTCGGTTGATCCAATAATTAAGAACTGCAGTTTTGTTGATCCGATCGTGATTATATCAAAATTTTCAAGTTTTGCTGACTTCTTTAAAGCAATTTTATTGATCCGCGGCTTAGAAACGCCTCCCACAAAGTTAATATACCAACCATCAGGCATTCTATTAATAACGGCCGATGTTTTCCCAACGCCAAAGCCTTTTACTAAAATATCAGAATTAGGTTCTTTGCCGACTCTTAGCATTTTGGCATTGAGCTCTACGGTTTGTTTTTTTCCGGTTAAATAAGATAATACACCCATTGGTTCCTTTAGTCCCGGTTTATCGCTATTTGTAGGCCGACCATTTAAAACGTCGTTATTTTGATTTCTGTTTAGCATCTCTCGGAATTTTATGGTATCGATCTGCCTTGTTTTGGTGTTTCCAAACGTTTGAAATTTTTTAGGCGTGTTATCATTTGGATTCGAAAATTTTAAAGTGTGTTTGCCAATCGTAATATGGTCACCATGATTCAGCCAGTGAGATTTTATATACTGATCATTTACAAATGAACCATTTTCACTATGCAGATCGACAAAAAGGAACTCACTTCCAATCGATTCAATCTTGGCATGCTGGGCAGAGACAGCAAGATTATCGATAACAATATCATTGACCGCGTTTCTACCGATAAGCAGTGTGTCTCCGGCACCAATAGGGTAGTTGTCTATCTTTTTATCGTTAAATTGCAGTTCTATAGTCGCCATATCGTTATAATTCCTATTGTCAATTGATTACATAAGATCTTCAATATTTTTTAGTCTGATAACCAGGTCGTTGTGATTATTTTCAGCAGCGGATAAATAGGCCTGCAGGTCAGGGGTTAACTCATGGTCACAAGCGGTCACAGCGCCTGCAAACCGCGCTAAAATCGGTATGTCATTAATAATCACCGGATTCGCGTGTAACTTTTTTCTAATTCTTTGCAAGGCAATCCTTGCACTTTTTTGATCGGTCATCGGTAAGAGAACGACAATCATTTTTTTATTCAAAATGCCAACGATATCAGCACCTCGCAGCATTCTGATCAGTTCCGCCATAATTATGCGGCTGATATCATTGCCACTAATCGACCCCGGTGGGATCGGTTTTTGAGGTTTCAAATCAAGGACCGAGAATGTAATAGTCGAAAATGGCGTATCGTATCGCAGGGATCGAAAAATTTCCTTTTCGATGTATAAAAGGGTATTGACATAATTCAGGACCCCCTCGGGAAGACTCTTATTTGAATTTTCTTTTTTTCGATTATTATTGATCTTTAGAATTTCGTCGTGAATCTGTTGAAAATTGTTTTCGTCAATGCTGCTATTTTCGATACCTTTCCTAACTTGAGCCAGAATTTTCTGTAACTCATCGCCTTCGTCAACACTGTCCTCCAACATTTTAAAAATGGTTGTTTTACCTAAATTCTCTTCAAGGGAAGACCGGTCTTCATGGGGTATCAGATCCATTTCGATTTTGGATAAAAATTTTTCTATCCTATCCCCGAGCCTTTTTTCAACAGACAACAAGACACCAGTATCAAGGTCCTTCACTTTTAATTTATTTACGAGTTTAGATCCTAAATCTACCAGGACCTCCCTTAATATATTGTTTTCATGATCCGCATCCGGCAAATCACTGACGAAATTTGATCCAACTTTCTCAATGTAATCGACTAAGAGCTCTGTCAGTACCTTCTCGTCTCCGGTTCCATTTCGAATCTCCGAAGCCAGGTAAATGAGCTCGGCTGCCCCGTCAGGATCTATTTTAAGCTTTCGTGTCAAATCATCGCCGTCGAGACCGATTTTTTCAGCGCTTCTTTTGAGCACTTCTGCCAGCCCGTCGCTTTGTAATTCCGTTCCTATTTCCTTAGCTAGATCTATGAAATCAGAAGAAGACATACCCTCTGTTTGCATTGCATGTTTAAGTTTTGGAAGCAGACGCTGTAAATCTTTAGGGTTCGGAATTAAGCGCCGGATTATATGTCCAAGTCGCTGAACTGATATTTTGCCTTTTTTGTATTCCTCTTTGACTAGCTGAACGATTACTCGATCTGAAATTTCGTTGGCTTCACCGATAATTTGACCTTCATTTTTATAAATAATGCCTAACGCTTTTTGTTCTTCTATACCGGCCAGCAATTTGGCTTTCATTTCATGGACGGCCTCGGCTAAATCCGAGAGGTCGGTTTTTACTTGGCCTTGCTCAAATTTGTCTACATTCTCCTTCAATCGAACGAGCTGCTGCTCAATTATTGAGCCGGGATTTTTATACTGAACAGCCTTGTCTTGATAACGCAAAAGGTCTTTTTCAATTAATTGCCGTGATAATTGGGCCGGATCTTCCATCAGGCGCTTCAATGAAATCGACTGCTCGAATTCTTCTAAAACGACACCTTCCGTTATCCGGTTCAAGACTTCTTTATACATTTCGTTGCGGGAATTTTTGTTCTCACTTTTCTTTATATCACTTAACTCTTCTCGTAAAATTATTTCCTCATCTGAATTCATCTTTTTGAAAAAGACATAATTAATCTTTATATTGGTAACGCTTAACGCAACAATACTTGCTTTCATTTCTTCGACGTGCGGGTGTTGTTTTTGGTTGCAAAAGACTTTAAAAAATGATTCGAGTTCTGCCTCCGTAATGCCGATTTCAAAAGAAATGGATTCGATAGCGCATTTTTTAAAATGCGCCACCATTCTTGATGTATTGAGGCGCGAATCAAACGGCTCGTCCTCAACAAAAAATTGCTCGTGATTCATAATCAGGACAATGGGAGAGGATATGGTGAGTCCTGCACTAATGGTCTTGTAAAATTCACTGATGGCTTGAACCGTGTAAGGATGATCCATTTCGTACATCGTCACCCGGTTAAAGACCAGACAGAAATTTTTACCAATGTTATCATAGCTTTTTTTCCGGGAGCCATTATTTTTCATTAATTTCCGTTGCAGCATATTTACAAAACCCTTCTTTTATACCATTGAAGATCTTTTATAAAATCTTTGCATGTCGCATATCTTTGATCGGGCTCATAGGCGGTTGCCCTGCGGATTATTTTGTCTATGTCCTTATTGAGAATTGGATTGATTGTTGATGGTTCCTGTAAAAATATTCCTTTTTTATCTAAAAGCTTGTGCTCCAGCAGCGACTCGAAAGAAGTAAAACGCGGTATCGGCAGTTCGGGAACCAGCATCTGAAAAAGCATAATTCCGGCCGCATAAATGTCGGTTCTTCCATCAACCGTTGCGCCGATTATTTGTTCAGGCGCCATATATAGCGGTGACCCGCCCGTGGTTTGCGAATCATATTGCTTGCCCCGCATCACCCTGGCAATTCCAAAATCAGATATTAACGGCCTGTTCGTATGCATCTCAACCAGGATATTTTCCGGTTTGATATCCAGATGGATAATTTCTTGCTGATGGGCGTAGCTTAATGCCTCAAGCACCTGGATGATCGTTTTAACTGTTTGATTTAAAGGTAAAATTCGTTTCGATGACAGGATCTGTTTTTTTGCTTTTTTTAAGATTTCTGAAAGGGTCATACCCTGTACAAGCTGCATGGTAAAAAACAGGAAATCCTCGGTTTCACCCACTTCATATATCTGAATGATATTGGGATGGGATAATATTGCAGCTGCCTCAGCTTCGGTTTGAAACATTTCTACTTTTTGATCGCTTAGATTACTTTTGGGTAAAACCTTAACAGCGATATGACGCTTTAAAGTTCTCTGATAGGCAATAAATACGACCGCCATGCCACCTCGAGCCAATTCTTTTAGAATGGTCGCCGTACCGATCCGTCGACCAATAAAGCGGTCAGCATTTAACGATTGGATTGAATTCATAGTCTGTATCTGTTTCTTCAAGGCAATAATATTGCTTAGGATTTAGGCCCTATAGTCAATAATTTATCATCGGCAGATTGATCATAAGACTTGATGTAATTTTTCAAAATAGGATCAGGGTTGGAAAAGGGGAAGATTCTGATCTAATCGAACGGTTGCGCAACCGGGAAGGATCAGTACTGCAGATTCTGCTTATCGATTCCGAAGGTATATGTTATGAATCGCACCACCGCCAACCGGTATGGATGTTCAACCATTTCGAAATCCTGCCGGCCAAGGCAATCCAATTTAACATTAAAGTTTTGTGACCGTTCATCCGATACCTTTCTTATTAATCCAGTTTGTTAGGCACTAACTTTGAGCGAAATTTTTCTCTGAATAAATATTAGAGGCTAAGTGGAAATTTCCTGTCAATCATGCCAGTCAAAATTCCGGTTGGATCCCCACCTGATCAAACCCAACGGATCAATGGTCAGATGCTCAAAATGCCAAACAGTTTTCAGGGTCTTTCCAGCGGAACTGTCCGACCGCAGAAAATTTCGGCGGATTAAGACCCGAAATCTGATTGCCCACCTCTCTGTTGACGACAACGGGAAGATGATTTCGCAAGGCTTGGGCAAGACTTTAGACATCAGCAAGGGTGGTATGTTACTCGAAACGCCCTATCCGATACCAGCCGCCCGACTTTCCTTAATGGCTGTGGATAAAGACAGTGTGTTATTTGAAATAAAAGCCGAGTTAGTCTACTGTAGGAAATCCGCCCACGGGTTGTATCAAGCCGGAATTAAATTTATCGGTACCGAGGTGCAAGTGATAAACTATGTGACGCGGTTGATTAAAGAATATAATTTCAGAAAGAAGACGCTGGATATTGGTCTGCCACAATAGCGGGTTATTTTCGTCTCCGATGCTCCCAATCGAAAGTTGTTCAAAAACCATTCCGATGGCAGATGCTACGAAACAGTCCTCTGCCGATCGGTGCGGGTGTTCACCTTATTCAAATTGTCGCCATCCAGGGTAATCCAAAGCGGTCTGGCCTTTTTTTCTCAGAGGGGACAGTTAATCACAGAATTGTACGCCGCATCCGTCCGCCTTTTTCCAAACAATCCGGGCTTTGCGCTTGTTATTCTTGTACTTGGAAGGTGGCAGGGACACGGTAATAACCTCGCCCGTACGAAAGAACCTGTTTGTTTTCATGCACAGACCGGAGCGACTCCAATTGGTCAGGATGCCTTCATTCAGGTTTTTTTTATAAACAAATACGACGATTCCCGAATACGGGTAGCGAGGTTCCCTTCTTTTATTAAAAAAAGGCTTTTTCGAAGCGCCGGTCATATGATCTACCTTTAAGTAGGTCGTCTATTTTTCAAACTTCATCAACATCCGGCAGCTGCATCTCACGCGAAACTGCCAGCAGGTAAATCATACCAGCCAGTAGTCCTGATAAAGCGGCTATCCCGGCGATGAACAGAAAGATTGAATCCATATCTAAACTCCTTTTGTTTATTTATAACGCTTTAAATAAGCGATGATAAATTCTAATGCCTGGCGCATCTGCTGAATTTCAATTAGCTAATTCCAATCAATGGACCCTGAGCTGACCTGAGCAGCAGAACCCGGATGCAGGAGTTGAGATAAAGGGGGCATCGGTATTAAATCTTTACTCATGTCATTTTCTTGGTTGAGAAAATAGATGTCCTGAGAACACTCCTGAATCACTGCCGAGTTTATTATGGCCAAATTTTTTGAATAACCGGTCAGCAGGGCATGATCACAGATACTGTTTATTACGCGCGGGATACCGCCGGAAAACAGATAGATTTTGCCCAATGCGGTGACGGTAAATAAATTCCGGGTTGCGCCGGCGATTTTTAGCCGGTGCATAATATATTGATTTGTTTCTTGCTGCGTGAACGGCTGCAGATGGCATTTTAGCAGGGGGAGTTGAGTAATTTCGGCCAGGGCGGTTTCATTTAATGACCCCCAGGACGTTTCTTGTCCGGCTAAAACGATGTTGACCATCCGCGCATCATTTTTTTTAATTTTCAGCAACAGACTTAATTCATCCAGCAGACTGTCTGTTAAAAGATGCGCCTCATCGATGATGATGAGAATCATTTTTTTATCGGAACCGGCCAATATTATCTGGAACAAAAAAGAAACTTTATCCTCGAAAGAAGTGCCCGGATTAAAGGAATCGGATAGCGAGTTTAAAAAATCCGGGATGTCGAGATCCGGATTATTTATCCTGGATATTAAGACATGGGATTTAAGCGATTCAGCAAGAAAATTTAGCAGAACTGTTTTTCCGGTGCCCACCTCACCGGTAAGCAGTGTGATGCCAGAATTATTTAAAACCCCATGCTTTAAAGTGCTGTAGGTATGTAATTGTCTTTTGCCTAGCCACAAAAATTTTGGATTGGCTGTCTCCTGAAAAGGCTTTTCTTTCAATCCGTAGTGATAAAGATATAACATAATTATTTTATAACCCTCAGTTGCGGAGCGGCGCGCTTTTTAAAAAGTTCTACGCCAAACTGCCCATTGCCGCTCCATACGATTTGGCCCATGTACTTACCCTGCCGACTGTCCGAAAACGGCAGCGCGACCGTAATTATTTCGTCTATCGGCAGCGGTTCAGAGGCCCTGATACCTAAGCCGAACCGGCTGAAATTTTTTAACTCACCTTCATACAGGCGGTCTTTCGTCGCAAAAAATATGGGCCCCGCATAGGGGGTCCTGGGATGATTTCGCTTCTCAAATGTCTTAAAGTTGCCGGCTATTTTCATTGCGGTTCCATAATCTGAAATAACATGAGCCATTGTCGAAGAAGTATCAATCACTCCCCCAATATCTACCGGTTGTCAAATTTAATTGAGTTTCCAAATTAGAACATTCCAGCAAAAAGAATGCCAAAATGTCATCTATGTCGTTATTAAATAAAATAACAGTAGGTTATGGACAATTCGGGCAAGCCGAAAAGTCTATTTACTGTGAAACGTTTTAGCCAAATTAGGGAAATTCTTTTCATAAACCGTGCCAAGCATTGATTTTGCCGGACGGGTGTTGAAAACTTTTCATGCCGCACTTGCGCGTAATAATTTTGGGTAGTCGAGTAAATAGGAATTATCCATTTCAATTCTTAATTCGAGAAACTGCATCCCTTGCCGGAAACCGTTTCCAATTAATTCCAGATTAACTTACCGCCTTTTTTCTCGTGGTTTGTCTCAAGCGACAGCCAGCTGTTAAACCATGTGAAATTTAACGCTATTTTTGCGCCAAGTAGATAAAATCCTTATGTTCCAAACATCTCCGGTTATTGCCGCCGGCGCTGCGATTCGATATATCCGGACACCGGGGAAAGCTATTCTTGAATTATTTTTGCATGGTTTTTGCAAAAGGCTGTTTGGATTTAGAGCACCCATCCATCTGCAATGATCATCGGGGGAGATAGCTGCAGTGAAATTTGATGGGCATATCCGTTCGGAGGGGGAAGCAATCCCTATATTATCCAATTTGCGGTAGTAATTCTATTCGAAAACTGATTATGCCCAAAAGGGAAAAAGGCTTATGCTGGAACAGATAATATCCAAGGTCGGTCACATTTTAAAAGACGCACAGCAAAAGCTTTCAGTTGAGTCCGCGGCAGCAGTTGAGCAGGTGTACAATGACATTATAGCCCTTAACGCATATATCAACAAAGAGCTTGCTGCCCTGGAAAGTAATTCCAAACTCGATCAAGGAAGCAAAAAAGCCGCCAGGCGCGGTATTTTCGAACAAGCCGGTCGAAAGCTGGAAGTCATAAAAGCAAAGCGGGACTACTCGCACCTCAGTGAATCGATGGAAATAGAGCCGGCAGATGAACCGGTGGAAAAGGAAGCAGAGGAATCTTTACTGCAATTTTTTCGTGAGAAAGAGGTTCGTGACCGACTCAGCAGCATGACGGAGCCGCAGATCTTATCTTTTTTTGGAGAGGCGCTGTTTGATGGAAGCAATCCGCTGCTGGTAAAAGCTATCTTAAAGGCTCCTGCCGGGTTTGAGCCGCTATCTCAAGCAACTATAAAAAAAATACGGCAAACCGCCGCCCAAAAAACCAGCCCGGATATGGCTGGCGCACTTGAGCCGGTTCGCAATTTAAATTTTATGGTTGGCGAAATGTTCAGGCTTGTGAAAACGGAACTTGACAACTTAAGGCGAAAAGAACTTCCGGGCGCATTGACCGAATCAAAGGACTCCAAGGATCGGCCCTTTAAATTTTGAAATCGGGTATTGAATCGAAATTTAATACCCAAATTTCGCAATAAAATTGATAAGACTATTAGAACCATCGAATTGTCCGCCTATAGGGGGGTCGTTCAAAATTCAGGCAATAAGAGGTCAATTTTGAAATTAGACTATAAACGAAGGGAACATAAACGCTTTAAATATGAAGCCCCCCTATCCCATGACGTTTCTACAAATGACATTATTCATGCCGGCAAATTGTTTAATTTCAGCAAAGGCGGTCTGTATTTTGAATCTGATCAATCCATTTATCCGGGTCAGGATATATTTGTCGGTCTGGTTATCCATGCTGATTCTCCCGGCAAAGATACACAACTTCTATTTGAGGTTAAAATTGTCTGGCACAAACAGCTGCGGGATTCAGCCTTCCGCTATGGCTATGGCGGCAAATTCCTCACCTCCCATGATTCAGTAAAAGAAACCGGCCAAATTATGCAATTTGAGAAGAAGGATTCGCCGGCCGGAGATTTTCAAGTCGAAAATGATTCAAGAAAACACCGCAGAAGGCCTTACAACAATTATTTGCGTTTCGCATATGATAGCGACGAATATAAGGGTCTTGTTACCAATATCGGTCGGGGCGGAGTTTTCATTGTAACCAAAGAGAAATTGGTTTTGGGAGGAAGAATAAAACTCGTGCTTTCGGGATTAAAAACCCGCAAGGAAGTTAAGGTGACCGGCTGGGTCGTCTGGATATCCACCGATGGTATCGGCGTAAGTTTTGAAAGAAGATCCGGTCGGGAGCGAAGAAGCGACCTGGACCGCAGAACCGGATTAGAACGCAGAGATCGGAAAAGAAGGAGAATTAAAACCTAGACAACCGGTTTGTTCATAAATTTTTGAAGATCAAAGGGGGTGTGAGAAATCGATAATTTACTACTGATTATTATCGGGACAGCTGCCATAAGTTGTTTTTTTGGAGCGGCTTTATATCTGACGTCAGTGTTCAATCAGGTTAAATATCCCGATCCCAAAAATATCGAGGTTGTGGAAGCCTTGGATTCAATAGAATAGCCGGGTCCCACATACTTACACGGTCAAAGTTTTACCTGAGCTTTTTTTCTCAAAAAGGAGATAAGTGTATGAGAAGAAGGTTGCGATTGCCTAGCCTGGTAGTCACCGCCGTTGTTTTCGGCCTAAGCTTTATGGGACTGGCGGTATACGCTGATCAACCACGGAGGGTTATAATTTTGCCGGACGCTTACACAGACGGCACGATTGCCCTTTTGGAAGCCCTTAAATCAGCCGGCTTTGACGTGACGCTCTGCCAGGCTGTCGAATTTAAGTGGGACGGCACAAATCCGCATCTGATCGGTTTCGACGCGGTCATCCATCTCAATGGCGCGACGTCTCATACCCCGCTGTCGATTGAAGCCCAATATGCCCTGGTTGATTTTGTGAAAAACGGCGGCAATTTCATCGGAAGTCAATTTAATGGCTATGAGCAGGCTGACAAGCGACAAATCGATATGCCGGATCTCGTGCTACAGCTCTGGCCCCATCCCGACAACTGCAAGGAGTGCGAAATGGAATGGGCGGTAGTGCCCGGTCAGGAGGGGCATCCCGTGCTAAAAGACGTTCCCGGCACATTCACCTTTTTCGCCGATGCTCATGATGCCGGACCGCTGGTTGAATTTCCGGTGAATCCTGCGCTGGTTCTGATGACCTCACCTGCCGCGGGACCGGCTGTGACCGTGCGTGAATTCGGCCGGGGACTGGTGGTCAATTTTAGCTTTGCGACCAATACCAGCACCGATCTCACGCTGCAGGATCCCAACATTCAGCTGCTTTATATCAACGCCGTCGCCTGGCGAGGCCATAGGCTGGAGCAGTCAATCGAAATTTTGACCGATGATGTCAGGGAGCTCGTCACGGACGGGGCCCTGAAACCGGTTCAGGGATTTTTTCTTATTTTGAGATTAAAAATTGCCCAGCGCCAGCTGGACGAAGGACACCGCCGGGCGGCTGTCTTCTTGCTGGGGAAATTCAACTATCACACCGAGGATCTTATCTATGACGGCAGTCTGGTGGAGTCAGAGGGTCAACCGCTGATCGAGGCGGCCTTAAAGATAATTGAAGATATTAAGCAGTAAACATATTTACGGTCAAAGTATGATAAATAAAGCGGGTGGCAGGGATTGTTCATCCGCTTTTTTATTTTAAGAAATATAGCTTAAATATGCGGGCTAGCCGGAGCTTGCGGCAGCCTGCTTTTTTTTGAGCTCTTTTTTGTGTTTATTAATTCGATCCACCAGATTGTGAAGCTTCTCTCTGAATCCCCACGCGTCCAAAAACATATCAAGTACATCTTTTAATTTGTTTTCAACAATGTTGAGAAAAACATCAGGCTCTGAATTGCTCATGGTTAAAGCCGGCAAAATTGAATTGGCCACTCTTTTTCTTATTTTCATTTTTTCAATTTTACTGAGGCGATTTAAAGTCGACAGTTCCCTTTCAAAGAGCTTTAAGATAGCTTCAATTTCTTTGTGCTGATAGCGTATCATGATATCACCCTAACCCGCCTGAGGCGCAGAACCAAACAGGTTGGAATAACCATCTTTGTTCTAATTAACTGCTTAGATTGGTCAATAAATTGTCTAGTGATTTCGATACCGCAATGTTCCGGTAATGTCAACAGTGATGAAATTGGGGTTGTGTTCCGGCGGGATTTGGCAAGAATTAAGCGGCTATTTTAATTTTGCGGCGGGGTAGGCTTTCTTTGATCAATTTGCCGAGTACCCGGATAGCGATTTCAATATCTTCATTGGCGGCCTGGGCGTAAGACAGCCGCAGAGTATTGTGGCCGCCGCCGTCGACGAAAAATGGCTGCCCGGTGACAAAGGCCACCTTGCGTTCGACTGCCCGGCGGAATAGCTCCGCGGCATCCATACTTGGGGGGAGGTAAACAAAAATAAAAAAGCCGCCCTGGGGTCGATTCCAGGAGACCTGGGCCGGAAAATACCGTTTTATTTGTTGCAGCATAAAATCGCGTTTGGCCCGGTAAAATGAGATGTTATCCCGAATCTGCTGGTCTAATAGCCCCTGCCGGATGAACTCCAGCAGGATGTGCTGGGCCGGTGTATTGGTCGCCGCATCGGCAAACTGTTTGGCCACCACCATCTGACGGATTGCCCCTTTCTGTGCACAGACCCAGCCCAAACGCATTCCGGGGACAAAGGTTTTGGACAAAGAGCGCAGGTGGATGACCCGGCCGTTTTTATCCAGCGATATTAGCGAGGGCAGGCGGCGGCCTTCAAATCGCAATTCGCCGTAAGGGTCATCTTCAAAAAGGATCAAATCGTATTCATACGCCAGCCGGATAAGCTGCCGGCGTCTTTTGAGACTGAGAGTAACCCCGGTGGGGTTCTGAAAATTGGGAATAACGTAGACGCCTTTGACACGCTCACCGGCGGCCTGCAATCGCTTAACTTTCTGCTTGAGGGCCGCGGTATTCAGGCCATGTCGATCCACCGGTACACCAACGATTTTGCCGCCCCGTGATCGCACCGCGCCGGGACCGCCAAAGTAGGTGGGCAGCCCGACAATTACCACATCGTCTCTGTCAATAAAAACCTGGGCTGCCAGATGCATGCCCTGGGCCGATCCATGGGTGATTATCAGATTGTCGGCTCCGGCTTTGGCAACCCCTTCGTTTCGCATCCGTTTGGCCAGCTTCAAACGCAGGTCCCGCAGACCTTCAGTTGAACCGTACTGGAGCACCTGCCCGCCGTTTTTGGCCATCAATTCGTCAAAGATCCGGCGAATATCATCAATCGGAAATTTAGCCTCATCGGGCCAGCCGCCGGCCAGGGAACGCACCTCCGGCCGGGCAACCAGGGCACAGATGTCGCGGATGGCAGACGGCTGGGCGCTCAAAGATTCACAACTATATAGACGGGACAGATGTTTTCTGCTCATTGCCAACCTCATTTTCAACAGGCTGCCGAAATTACAAGACGTCTACTTATGTAAATTCCAGGCGCAAACAACCCCGATACCGGCTTTAACCAGGGCTTCGGCGGTGGCGTTAACCGCATCGTGTTTGTCCAGATAGTTAAGCTGCATGGCTTCCATTAAACCCTGGGATATAACCGCTTCTTTGGGCATGAAGTAGTCTAATATATCACTGGGGTGTTGCCTCCCGCAGTCAACCTCCGGATCGCCACCTTCATGTTTGGCGGCAATGTTGGCGACATCCCCGGCCACTTCGATCAGCTCATCGCGCCGGTTATAGGGCTGGCAGACGATTGATTTCTGGGTTTCGGTAATGTGGTGCTCAAAGCGCACGACGTTTTCAAGGCCCAGCGATTGGCGGATCTGAGCGGCCTGCCGCAGGGTCCAGTTGTCGGCCGAATTGGACAGATTAAACCCGATCAATGATGTCGTGCCGTCATCGCGGGCAAACAGACGCGCTGCCATCAGCGTCCAAAAAATGGCCAGGGGATTGTCGTTGCCCATGAAAACTGAAATTTTAAATTCGTTGTCGACGCCCAGTTTGTGCAGCAGATAGGCGGCCAGGATGGTGCCGGAATTGATGTTTAACACCTGGCGCACGCCATAGTTGGTGTAATAGTGAAGATACTCATCCAACCATTTGTAGGGATGCTGATTGGGCTGTCCGATGCCGCCGAAATAGCCGGTAATGCATTCCGGGCCCCCGAGATGTATGTTGGAACCATCGGTGCCCTTGGTGTCCAGCGTTTCAACATAGCTGGCGCCGACGATCTGCATCGCTGCGGCCGTGGCCAGAATGTCGCCGTTGTCTTCGGTCTGCTCTTTCATGTTGCGCACCCGGATATAGCGGCAGGGCATCAATTCTTTATTTTCAATGGCTTTTCCGGCCTCGGCAATCAGCCATGGAAAATACTGCAGCGCACTGATTTCCAAGGTCACCGCATTATTGCGGTTGATTTTTGATCCGGCATCCCGATCACCTAAAACCCGATCGTAATAGTCGGGCATGGAAACAAAAGCTCCCTCATCGCGCTGTTCGGCCAGCCAATCGAGATCAGCGACGTAAGGGGAGTCGATTTGTTTTAAGCGGGTCATCAGGTTTTCGAATTTGCGTGCTTCGGCCGCCTTGCGGTTTATCGCCTGTGGGCCGCCGTATTTTTCGACGATTTCAAGAATCCGGCCGATGGTTTCATTGTTGGGATCGGTTAACAATGCATTGATTTCGTTCAAACGGTCTTCAGATATCTTTAATCGCTGTCTTAAGTCGTCCATGGGTTTACTCCTTAATTGCGTATGTCAGATTTCCTTGGATTCATCCAGGGGGTAGCCGTTATCGTTTTTTATTTCGGAAAAGACCAGAAATGTCTCCGTTTTACCAACGCCGGGCAGGGATGCGATCTGTTCCTTGACAAGGATGCCGAGTTCCTTGAGATTTTTGGCAACAACTTGAAGAATGTAGTCGAAACGACCGGTGACGTGATAACAGGTCATGATATTGGGGATCGATTTGACCGCTTGTTCAAAAGGTCGAATGGTTTGGGTGGAATGCTGTCCCAGCGAAACCGAGATCAGGGCCTGGACGTCCAATCCCAGCTTTTCCGGATTGACGATGGCTTTGAATCCGCTGAGGTAGCCGCGTTCTTCAAGCCGTCGAACTCGTTCCAGCATGGTCGACGGAGCGACCCCCAGTTGCCGGGCCAGGTCGGCGTTTTTTACTCTGGCGTCCTTTTGAAGGGCGCGCAATATTTTGCGATCTAGATTATCCATTGATGTCGAATAAAATACAATAATATATATTAATATACAAATTAAATTCGTTTGTCAAGCTATTATAACAAATTAAATTAGACAATATAGCTATATTATAAAATATTATCGCAATTTAAACTGCCAAATCATCCGGGGATGCCGGGATTACATTCTTGACATGCCAAATTATAATATCTAAAATTTGCAACCTGCCGGCGCTCCTGGCGGGCATTGGCATAATCGAGAGTATTCAATCAACCACTCGGGGTACTGTTCATCGATCCGGGGGCTGATTTTACCCTAACCAATTGTAATAACATGGAATATGAAAAAAATAAAAAAAACTACCAAACAGTTGTTGGCAGACGCCTTAACGGACCGCAGGGCAGCGCCTTTATATAACCGCAGGGCGCTGGATGAGCTCAGACAAAACTTTAACCAGTGGCGGCAGGAAAGCGTGCGGCCTGACGACCGGAAGAACTGGCAGACCGTCCCCCAAATGGTTCTGGGATCCAGCACCCCGCGGGATCTGCTTTACACCCCGTTGAACAACCCCGATTTCGACTACGCGGCCGATTTGGGCAATTCCGGCGAGCAGCCCTTCACCCGCGGCATTCATGCCAACATGTACCGGGGACGCGCGTTTACCCGGCGACAGCTGGCCGGATACGGCGGACCCGAGGACACCAATCAGCGCATCAAATTTCTGCTGGATCACGGTGCCACCGGAATCTCCATTATATTTGATTTACCCACTATCCAGATGTACGACTCGGATGATCCGGTTTCCACCGGCCAGGTGGGAATGTCCGGTGTCGCCATTGATTCCGTGGAAGACATGGATCTCTTATTTAAGGACATCGCGCTGGATGAAGTGACGGTGTCTCTGGTTTCGCACTATCCGTCCAATTCGGCCATTTTGTTTCCGATGTACCTGGCCCTGGCTAAACGGCGCGGAATTGCCTGGGACCGCTTGAAGGGCAGCATTCAAAACGACATTACGCTGGAGGAAGTGGTCCGCAGCGGGCCGGAGTATATTCCCCCGGAGGCCTGTTTTCGGATTCAGTGCGACAACATCGAGTTTATCCGGCAGCAGGTGCCGCTCTGGAACTTTATGACCGTCAATGGCTATAATTTACGCGAGTTTGGAACCTCTGCCGTTACCGAGATGGCTGTGGCGCTGGTCAATGCTGCAGAGACTCTGGATGCACTTCAGGCTCGCGGGCACGATCCTGCCTGGCTGGGTCAGCGCATGGCTTTTTTTTGGTCCATTGGAAACGATTTTTTTGAGGAGGTGGCCCGCATCCGGGCCGTGCGTCGGCTCTGGCACCGCATCATGACCTTTCGGTTTGGCGCCAAAGAATCGCGGGCGACATGGATGCGCTGCCATGTTCAAACCTCGGGTGTTTCCCTGACCCGTCAGGAGCCGATGAACAATGTAGTGCGGGCCGCCTACCATGCCCTGGCCGCGGTGCTGGGCGGGGTGCAGTCGTTGCATGTGGACTCTTTTGACGAGGCTTACTCGGTGCCCACCGAGGAAGCCGCTCTGCTGTCTTTGCGGACCCAGCAAATTCTCCAGGAAGAAACCGGTGTAACCCAGGTGGCGGATCCGCTGGGCGGCTCATTTTATGTGGAAACGCTCACCAACGAGATGGAACGGCGCATCCTTGACGAAATGGCAGAAATCGAAAGTATGGGCGGTTATGTGGCGGCCATTAAAAGCGGCTGGATTCATCGCAAAATATCAGATTATTTTCGCCGGGAACGCGAGCTTGTAGAAAGCGGCCGGACCCGGGTGGTGGCTGAAAATACCTATTTATCCCCCGGCAAGCTTCCTTCGATCAACGTTTTCCGCTATCCCCGGGGAGCAGCCGAAAGACAAAAGAAGCGCCTGGAAAAGCTCCGGCAAACCCGCGACAGGCACGAAGTCACCCAAGCGCTGAGCAACCTGGAAAAAGCCTGTCGTGAGGGCCGCAACATTCTGCCCCTGGCCGTGCAGTGTGCCGAGACCGGCTGCAGTGAAGGGGAAATGTTTGCAGTCTTTAAAAGCGCTTTTGGGCTCTGGAAACCACCTGTGTTGTGGTAAGTTTTTAAGCCGAAAAAACTGGCTTAAAAACTATTATTTACCTTAAAATTTTTGTGTTGAAGCTGCTCCACTAATTGATAATTGCTTGATGTAATTAACTAAGTTCTAAAATCAGATTAAAAAACGGAGAAAAAATGAACCGCAGGGTTAAAGTGCTTTTGGCCAAACTGGGTCTGGATGTCCACAATCGGGGCGTGATCACAGTGGCCATGGAACTGCGCGATAAGGGCATGGAAGTGATTTATCTGGGTAATTCGCTGCCCGATGAAATTATTGCCACCGCCGTTCAGGAGCAGGTGGATGTTATCGGCGTGAGCTCGCTGGGCGGGGCCCACTTGAGTCTGGGGAGTTTGCTGTTGCGCAAGGCCGAGGAAAAGGACCTAAAAGACGAATTTGTGTTTCTGATCGGCGGCGTATTTTCGCCCGAAGATGCCGAGGAACTTTTAAATATAGGATTTGACAGTGTTTTCCCGCCGGGTTCGACCCAGGATGCCATCGTTTCCAATTTGCACAAAGCGTTGGCGGATAAGAGGGGGGAGAAAATATTGAATATTGAAAAATGACAGTGATACAGGTGTCAGGTGTCAGGAAGGCTGGTCGATATATTGTCGTTTGGAACTTCATAAAGTAAAAAGCGAGTCACGCTGAAGACGTGATCTATAGACGGAAGAACCATAGAATATCGAAGCTGCCAGCGGTGGGCTTGTTCACCTCTGGCGAATTGGATGTTCATCAATTTCTTTTCCGAACAAATTGGCTGTCTCCGGTGGCTAACGACTAGACTGACACCTGAACACTGACACCTGAAACCTCAGAAATATTTGGGTATTTCATTAGCGATATGGTGACAAATTTAGGCACGATTAAAGGCCCAGCTAAGGAGGGTAGTATGCAACAATGGCCGCCGGTCTATGACGCGAGCTATCATCCAAATCCTGATCAGGATTACTGGTTTCCGGAAATTGAAACCATGGACCCGGAAAAACGGGAACAAACGATTATTTTGCCCAAGCTTCAGCAGCAGCTCGCCTATGCTTATGAGAATTCTGCGTTTTACCGTAAAAAATGGGATGCTGCCGGCGTGAACCCGAAAGACATCCGCTCCCTGGATGATTTTGAAGCCATACCGATCCTCAAAAAAGAAGAACTGCGCGAAGACCAAGCCGCGCATGTACCCTTTGGCAGCAATTTGTGTGTTTCCTACAACGAATTGGCCCGGGTGCATGGCACTTCCGGCACCACCGGTAACCCCACGGTATTCGGCGTCAGCAAAGGTGATATCCAGCGGATCGCCGAAACCCACGCCCGTGTCATGTGGGCCATGGGCATTCGGCCGGATGACATTGTTTTTATCGGTTCTTTTTTCAGCCTTTACTGGGGAAGTTGGGGCGCGTTGTTGGGTACCGAGCGTCTGGGGGCAACGGCACTTCCTTTTGGGGCCGGCGTTCCCGGACAGACCGACCGGGCCATTGAGTGGATGGCCAACGTGAAACCGACCGTTTTTTACGGAACACCTTCTTACAGCCTGTATATTGCCGAAAGGGCCAGAGAAAGAGGTTTTGATCCGGCCAGGGATTTTAACTTCCGGATCCTTTTTTTCTCCGGTGAGCCCGGCGCCGGAGTGCCCTCGACCCGCAAACGAATTGAAGAAACATACAACGCCGTCTGTCTGGACTCTGGATCCACCGGCGAAATGTCACCCTGGATGACGGATGGTGAATGTTCCCATCGCCAGGGAATGCACCTGTGGCAGGATGTGGTCTTTGCAGAACTCGTGGATCCGGTAACTCATAAACGGGTGCCATACGGAGAAGAAGGGGTGACGGTTTACACCCACCTGGAGCGCAATTCACAACCGATGATTCGTTTCTGGGCCGGCGATTTGAGTCGCTGGGTGAGTGATACCTGCTCCTGTGGCCGCACCTATCCTCGATTTCCCCAGGGTATATACGGCCGGGCCGATGATATGTTCATTGTCAGGGGTGAAAATGTCTACCCCAGCGCCATCGAAAATGTGATCCGGGGCATTGCAGGTTTTTCAGACGAGTTTCGGATTATCATTACGCGGGAAAAAACTATGGACGAACTCATCGTCCAGGCCGAGGCCATGGCCGATGTGCCGGCCGCTCAAATTCCAGTTCTGCAGAAAAAACTGGCCGAGCAGCTGCGGGCCAAAGGCCTGCGCACCATCGTGCAGATGATGGACACCGGGTCTTTGGAACGCACCGAATTCAAGGCCAAGCGCATCATCGACAAACGCGATCTTTACGACCGGATTACTGATAAGGATTAGGAAATAGAAAAGGTTCAGCGTTCAAGGGCTCACAGGTTCAGGGTTAGTAATGCAGTGATTACCGTCTCCCTGAACCTTGAACCCCGAACCTCGAACCCTTGCACTTTCGTCCTATTCATTTATCCAGGCTAACCCTAACCGGCACGCCCCTGGTAATACTGTCAAACACCGGGGAGAAGGTTGGACCCAGCTGCACCAGTTCTTCCAGCTGTTGCTGCGGTACATCTGCATCGATTTTAAAAAACATGCGAATTTCCTGATATCCCTTGCGAACGTCCTTCGATATCCCCAGAAAGCCGCGCAGATCGATGTCACCTTCCAATCTGGATTCCACTGATTTTAACACAATTCCCTTGGCCGCAGCATGAAAGACCAAAGATGTCGTAACGCAGGCGGCCAGTGCCGTGAGCAGGTATTCAACCGGGTTGGGTCCTTTGCCGGTGCCCAGCAGCAGCGGCGGTTCGTCCGCATCCAACTTAAAGGTTGCCTCATGTTTATGGTCTTTTTGAATGCCATAGAAGTCCTTGATGGTGGTGCGGTTATGACCGCCGTCGATCCATTGATTATTGGCGCGGAATTTAAACCTGGCAATTACCGGGCTATTTTTGACCGCATCGATCGTATTAAATAGTTCGTCGACATTGACACCGTTTCTGGTATGATTTTCTTCTTTCATCATGGTTTGTGCTTTCATTTTATCACCTCTATAAATTGAATTTTTTTATTTATGCCTGGGTGGCAGTTGCTATTCTATAGAGCAGTTATCGTGCCAATCACCAAAAAAATAATTTATAGTAATTATATTAAATAGTTAAATATGATCTGAATTTTTTAGAAAATCGCGAGATTTCGTGATTAACGAGATTTCGGTAGTGAGGGTCGCGAGATTTCGTAAATTGAGGAGGGAAGATCATGGGCTGGTTCCGCTTCAAGGGAACCTGAGCTGTCGGAGGGTCTATTGCTGCCGCTTAATTCCCAACGCTTTCATGCGGGAACTCATGGTGGATGGCGGCATTCCCAAAAGGCTTGCCGCGCCATTATTGCCTGCCACCCGCCAGCCTGTTGTCTTGAGGGCTTTAATTAAATTTTCGCGCTCCAGATTTAGCATCTCTTGAGCGGTGTGGATCTTCTTTGAGCTGTTCTCAGCCGGCTCACCGGATTCGGCTACCGGCTTTTCTGCTGTTTCGGGAAGCGCCCAACCCAGATTGAGCCGTCCGTTTTGACTGGTGATCGCAGCACGCTCGATAACATTTTGCAGCTCGCGGATGTTTCCTGGCCAGTCGTATGCTTTCAAGCAATTTATGTTTTCTTCGGTCAGTGGATCAATGGCGCGACCCATACGCCGGGCGAATTTATTGGCAAAGTAGGATGCCAATAGAATAATGTCATCACCCCGGTTACGGAGCGGGGGCACTTCGATGGGAAATACATTGAGCCGGTAGTAGAGATCTACCCGGAACGTTTCGTTATGAACGGCCTTGTCAAGATCGCGATTGGTCGCGGCCAGCACCCGGACATCCACATGGATGGTTTGTGAACTTCCGACCGGCTCAAACTCGCCTTCCTGGAGCACACGCAGCAGCTTTACCTGAAGATCATAGGGCAGCTCACCGATTTCATCCAAAAAAATTGTACCGCCGTCTGCCAGAAAAAAACGCCCATCTCGTTTTTTGTTTGCTCCGGAAAATGCACCTTTTTCATGACCAAAGAACTCACTTTCCATAAGATTGGCGGGTATTGCAGCGCAGTTGACTTTTATGAGCGGTTTGTCCTGCCGCCGGCTGTTGTTGTGAATGGCATGGGCGATGAGTTCCTTGCCGGTGCCCGACTCGCCCAGGATCAGCACATTGGCATCGGTTTCGGCCACCTGGCCGACTTCCTGCAAGACCTGCTTCAAGGCGGTGCTGTTTCCGATAATTTCATCAACATTTTGCAATAATTTAAGTTCTTCTTTAAGATATTCCGCTTCAAATTTAAGGGCCCGTATCTTTTTTTCGGCTTCAAGCCGTTCGTTGACATTGCGCAGAATCAGCGTGTAGAAGGTCTCTTTCTGGTGTTCGAAACGGGACAGGGTCGCTTCGGCGGAAAATTCTTCGCCGTCTGATTTTCTGGCTTTAAGACCCCCCGGGATCCATAGATACTGCCGGTCTTTGGGAAGGGCGTCGAGTTGCGCGATTAGGTCTTCAAGTTTTTTACGGTCATCGAGGGTTAGAAATCGGGTAAAACCTTGCCCGATTATTTGGTCAGCGACTTCTCCCAGGATTTTTTCAGCCGCCGGATTCATCAGGATTATGTTGAAGTCCCGGTCGATCTCGATGATGGCATCCATGGCGCTGTCCACCAGCCGACCGAGTTTTTCTTCGCGATTTTTGACATCCGCCTCCGCCCGCAGCCGCTGCAGTTCCGCTGCTGCACGGGCGGCAAAAATTTGAAACAGGGCCAAACTGCGCGGTTCTTCCCGCATCGGACGGGTATCCAGAACCGCCAGGTGTCCCAGAATTTTGTCGTCAAGGTCGAGCAGCGGCACGCCCATGTAACTTACCGCCCCCATTGCCGGCAGATCCGGGTCTTGCGGGAACAGTTCAACGACATTTTCGGGGATATGGACCAGGCGGGTACCGTCAATGACAGGCTCGCAGGGAGTGCCTTTAATCTCGTACTCATAATCGTCCACCAGTCGGCCATCCAGCCAGAATGCCAGGGCTCGCAGCCGCCGCTCTTCCGCAAGGTATTCGGTGACCCAGGCGCCGTGGGTATGCAGGGCGTGACAGAGGTTTTTTACGAGGGCCGCAAAAAACTGCTCACCGGTTGCCTCCGCTGTACCCGCCAAAATGGTGCGCAGCGCGGCGTCCTCGTCCAGATCGCGCAAAGATGGGAGATTGTCGGGGGTCATAATTTTGATGTCAACAACGGATTAAAAGTCCAGGCTATTGGGCGTTCTGGGAAAAGGGATAACATCCCGGATATTGCTGATGCCGGAGACCAGCATCAGCAGGCGTTCAAACCCCAACCCGAAACCGCTGTGCGGCACGGTGCCGAATTTACGCGCTTCCAGATACCACCAGTAAGGCTCTTTTGCCATTCCGGTTGCTTCCATGCGCGCTTCCAGTATTTCCAGACGTTCTTCGCGCTGGCTGCCGCCGATGATTTCTCCGATATTGGGTACCAGAACATCCATGGCCGCCACCGTTTCATTGTCGTCATTCAGACGCATGTAAAACGGCTTGATGGTTTTGGGATAATCATAAACGATGACGGGTTTTTTAAAGTGCTCTTCGGTTAAAAACCGTTCGTGCTCGGTTTGCAGGTCTTTACCGAACCCGATTTCGTACTCAAATTTTTTGCTCGATTTTTGCAAAATTTCCATTGCTTCGCGATAAGGAAGACGGACGTAGTCTGAAGTTGCGGTATTTTCCAGGGTCGCCATCAGGCTTTTATCGACCCATTTGGCAAACAGCTCGAGATCTTCGGCACATTCTTCCATGACATAAGCGGTCAGATATTTGATCAGCGCTTCACCCAGATCCATATTGCCCTGCAGATCACAAAAGGCCATTTCAGGCTCGATCATCCAGAATTCGGCTGCATGCCGGCGGGTGTTTGAGTTTTCAGCTCTGAAGGTCGGCCCGAAGGTATAGACATCACCCAGGGCCAGGCAAAACATCTCAGCCGATAGTTGACCGGAAACCGTAAGATTGGCCTCTTTTGCGAAGAAATCCTGCAAATAATCCGTTTTGCCGTCCTTTCGCGGCAGGTTTTCAAGATCCAGCGCCGTCACTTTGAACAATTCACCGGCACCTTCACAATCCGAACCCGTCAATATCGGTGTTTGGACATAGCGAAAACCACGATCGCGGAAAAATTTGTGAACCGCATAGGCCATTTCAGATCGCATGCGGAAGGCGGCACCGTATTTGTTGGTTCTGGGCCTCAAGTGGGCAATGCTCCTCAAAAACTCGTCGGTATGACGCTTCTTCTGCAGCGGATAGTTATCCGGAGCCAGGCTGATGATGTCTACCTGAGCGGCTGAGATTTCCCATTTTTGGCCGCCGCCCCGGGATTCAACCAGCTCGCCACGCGCGGTTAGCGCCGATCCGGTGGTCAGCTTTTTTATCTCTTCATAGTTGGATAAGGATTCATCGGCAATCACCTGGATGTTTTTCAGACACGAACCATCATTGATTTCAAGAAATGAAAATGATTTTGAATCCCGGCGGGTTCGAATCCAGCCTTTTATCAGCACATCATCGACAGGGGTTTGTGAATTTAACAATTTCACTATTTTCGTTCGTTCCATGGATAAAAACCTTTGACATCCAATATTTTCTTTTCAGATACCCAAACCGTATATTAATCCCCTTACATCAATCAAGGCAAATCGATTGATGAATTCCGGCAATTGTCAGGTATAGGCTAAGTTCAACCAGAATCGTCGGACTTTTGTGGCTGATAAATGAGAGTTGGGAAGTATCGGATATTTGAAATTACATGAAGCTATAATAGAAACTGAAGCCCGGGTTTTGCTGCGTCTTTTGCGCCAGGTGCGTTAATCTAATGACTGACTTCCATTAACAGGATGCCAACCGTTAATGCAGTCATGACCCCGATGACCATGGCCTTGGATGCGATATGCGTCGATCGAATCACAGCTGATATTATGGAGATCATCGCCGTTGCTGCAATTAATGCAGCCGGGGCCATCAACCACGGAACCTCTTGGGTCAACCATGCCAGAGTCTGCATTTATTACCCCCTTTCATCTCTCCGGTGGAGAGTGGTTGTCAAATAACCCCCGATGATTGACCGGAGTTCAAATCAAGCCCCCCGCCGAACGATGAATTCTGTCGGCAACTTGATCGGTTTAATCGATTGCGGTCAATAATAAGCGTCTTTTGAGAACGCCTGTATATAACTTCTAATGATTCTTTTTGTCAAGTCAATATGTATCCTATATATAGTGTTTAAACAATATGTATTCTACTATATATAGATTTACATTTTTCTTTTTGAATTCAGTTCAGCGATAAAACGATAAATTCCGCTTCGGTTAGGTGGTATTTGAAGTTTCAGCTGTACATATCGGGCTAATCTTGCTAAAAGGTGCGATTTACACAGAAAGAAATCTCAGGAGGAAATGGACAGAAAGTCCGCAGGTATATGGAAGAATCCCTAATAAACCAGGATCAAGAGCTTGTGTGGTATGAAAACGATCGGCTGATTCAGGAATATCTGAATCGCTCCAGGCAAATCAAGACTAAAGAAGAAGATCGTCAGGTAGATCAGTCGTCATGGCTGAAAATGTTAAAAATTCCAGAAGCAAAACCTGACCGCAAGCCGCTAAGCGGCTAATTTATTCGGGCCGATATAGGCCTGTTTTATCTAATTTCGAGCTGCCAGAAAATGGTAAAGGTCATTGATAATGTTGCCCGAAATCTCTGACATGGCCAAACTCATTGCCGCTGCCAATGCCTGTGGATTTTTTTGTCGGCACGGCTTACTATTGCGGTAGGTTTTCTGGAAAAAAATCTTTTGGCTGATATCCGTTTCCTGTTCATCCATGAAAGCAATGCTGACGGATAACACCGCCTCCCAGGTATTTTCCCCGTCGCTTTCCATAAAATCATTCACGGTGCCTGCCACCAGAAAAGCCGGTGCAAATCTGCCGTCCGCCGGCAATACCGCCTTAAAAAGACCGGATTCCTGCAGGTCGCGGCTCAAGTAATAGGTGACAAACTTGGCCGGATTGGCCTGCCACTTGTAATAGGTGTAAGCTTGCCGTTTATATGATTTATCTCGATAGATAATGCGGTTGCTGTTATAGATGGGAGAGACGGAAAACTGCTGAACCCGGATTACATAGGGCAGGGGTTGATGATGCCCCACAGCCGGTGGATCGTATTCCAGGGTGTAGTATTCAATCTTATTTTTCGGCTGTTCCAGATTCAGGCAGGCTGCCAAAGATAACGTGAGACACAGCAACAACGTTACAAATTTCTTATCTCCTATCATTTAGTGCTCCGGTCATCGATTTTCCATCTCCGCCTCGACCTCCCGACCCACAGGTGGGGCTCCGAATATCAGTTGAGAGGGCTGATCGGCCAGAATCTCCATGATCTGGTTGAGATTTTCACTTGCCTTTTCCAGATTTTGCGCAACGATCAACAAGTGCGGCATCAAATTCGATATGGATTGATCCGTTTCACCGACCAGCGATGATCCCTTATTTAACAATACCTTGGCATTGTACATGGCCAGTTTAAAATCATCAATCGCCGCTTTAATGGTTTTTTTATTTTCAATCACGACACCATCGACCCGCACGATGGTTTGATCCACCCGGTCAAGACTTCGATCGGCAGCATTGACAAGGTTGTTAAAGGATCGGATCCCTTGATCCACCGAATCTAAAATTTGATTCCATCTTTGACTGTCCATTATATGATTAACTCGCGCCAGAGATGCTTCAATACCGTCGGATATGCGTTTTACATTTGCCTGCGATACCTTCTGATTAATGGTTTCGAGGGTCAATTTAACCTGCCCGGTTATCGCCTGGAGATCCAGTGATTTGAATTGATCCAGGACCTGGTTGATCCCGGATATCAGCTCGCCGATTTGCGAGGGTCTGGATGCGACGATCGGAAATTCCGATGGAAAATTAAGCTTTGGTGATTGATCCGGTTCGCCGGCTTTTTTACGATCCAATTCGACAAACATGCTGCCGGTAATTCCGACTGATTTCAACTGAGCGACGATATGGTGGTCGAGAATCTGGCCGGATTCAATCTTCAGGACAACCTGTATTAATTTTGAATCCGGCGCGACCTCGATACGTTCCACCCGACCGATAAATACCCCGCGGTATTTTACGGGAGAGTCAAGGTTCAACCCCTGGACGGACTCATCAAAATAGGTCACGTAATAACGACCCCGCTCGAAAAACCGGGACATACCCAGCCAGATAATAATCAGGACAACAAAGACCATACCACATGCCAAAAACAGACCCACCGTAAATTTAGTTCTCTGGGAAGCCATTTGGGTTCGTTCCTTCAATCGACTCCGTTGCCATCTGCGGTCAGGCGGTTAAAAAATCGCTTCACGAACGGATTGCGGCTGTGATCCTTCAGATACCTGGGATCCCCGCTGGCGATGATGCCCCGGTTACTTTTATGCAGCACGACAACGCGCTGCGCCACCGCAAAAATGCTCTGCAGTTCATGGGTTACAATAACCATTGTGGTCTTCAGGTTTTTATTGAGGCTGAGGATCAGTTTGTCAAGTTCGGCTGATGTGACCGGATCCAACCCCGCCGAAGGCTCATCGAAGAACAAAATCTTCGGATTCAGCGCCATGGCCCGCGCCAATCCGGCTCTCTTTTTCATCCCGCCGCTGATTTCAGAGGGCAGGTGGTTTTCATAGCCGTCCAGCTGCACCAAACGCAGCTTCATATTGACCAGGTTGTCGACCGATTTTCTGTCTAAATCCGTGTACTCTAAAATCGGCAGGGCAACATTTTCAGCAAGGGTCATCGAGCCGAAAAGCGCGGCACTCTGATAGAGAACGCCGATTTTTCTCAGTATTTTTTGAAACACCTTGTCATCGCCGCCGGTTATATCATCCCCGTCAATCAGCACCTGTCCCGAGCGGGGTTGCAACAGTCCGATGAGATGCTTTAGCAGTGTGCTCTTGCCGCTGCCGCTGCCACCCAGCACAGCGAATATTTCGCTCTCGTAAACATCAAAGGAAATCCGGTCGAGAATCGTATCCTCACCATATCCGGCGACCAGGTCCTTTACCTGGATGATGGCTTTTCGTTCCATTTAAAATTATCCCCAATACCGGAGTATTACCGCAAAAAGGGAATCTGATAATATAATTAAAAATATGCCGCTGACCACCGCCGAGGTGGTTGCCTGTCCCACCGAAGCCGCCCCGCCTTTAACCTGAAACCCCCGCAGACAACCGACAATGGTAATTAAAAGCGCAAATATGCCGCTTTTCAAAAGCCCCCAGAAGACGTCAAACAGGGTCAGGGTTTTCATCGTCTGGGAAATATAGCCATTGACCGTCAAGTCCAGCATGGATACCCCGACCACCAGGCCGCCCAGAATGGCACATAGGTCCGAAAACAGCGTCAGGAACGGGACCACGATCACGGTCGCCGCAATCTTGGGCACCACCAGAAACCGCGTGGGGTCAAAACCCATGGTGAAAAGGGCATCAACTTCCTCGGAAATCTTCATGGTCCCGATTTCGGCGGCAAAGGCCGATCCGGATCTGCCGGCCACAATGATGGCCGTCATGATCGGACCCAGCTCCCGCACCATGGCCAGACCGACCAGGGATGCCACGTAGATGTTGGCGCCAAATTGTCGCAGCTGTACCGATGACATAAAGGCCATGATCAGACCCAGCAAAAAGCTGATCAGGCCCACAATGGGCAGCGCGTCAACGCCGGTTTTTTCCATGGCGTATAGGGTGTCATCGGCCCGCAGCGATTTGGGATGTAACAGCACATAAAACGATGCAAAGCAGACCGACCCGATAAAAGTAAAGTCAAATTTCAGCTCCGATGCCTGGCGGAAGACTGCCGAACCCAGGCGCGTAAACATGTTGGGCGAACGTTTTGGCGTGCGTGCGGCCGAGGTTCCCAGGTCATCGAAATTGAGGATGGCCAGAACGTCCTTTACCGTGTCAGCGGCATTGGCTATCAGCAACCGGTGCTCTTTACCGGGCATCAGATTTTTTAATTCTACCAAAACCAGCGCGCCGAAATCATCCAGATAAGTCACTTTCGCCAGATCAACGATGAGTGTTGCGGGGGGATTTTTCGTGAATAAAGAGTTTACGCCTTTGATCATCGCCGGCGCGCTGCCGGCATCCATCCGACCCTCAAGGTGAAGGGTTGGTGCGCCCCGATCATCTAAGGTAACTTCAAAACCGGTCGATGAAGTGTCAGGGGAGGTATCCATAAATCAAGGCTTTTCTATCTGAAGTTTTCTCAAATCTTCCAGGTCGATACCCAGGTTTTTTTTCAATTGATCCAGGTCCATCTGAAAGACCAGCCAGCCGATGAACGCCTCGTTTTGCTGCAGTTCGAAGGCAATCTCCACGCCCTTTTTGCCCATGGGATGGTTCTTGTCTGTGCGATAAAGTATGAGCACCTTGGGCAGGGATGTTTCGCTGCCCTTAAAATCTATCGCCGCATAACTGCTGCCAAGCATTGCGCTGATATCTGCTTCCGGCAAAATCGAATAGGCATCCCTGACGATGCGCTGCTGATCAAGCAGCACCAGGCCGGTGTAAATTCGAGCTGTCTGCTTCTGGATGTCAAAAAAATTTTTCATGATGGTGCTTGTTTTTAAACGATTGCCGCTTGCAAGGGGCTCGCTTAACAAAGACTTGAGAACAAAATAATCTTTTGTCAAATAGTCCTGTATGACGGTTTGTTTCAAGTTTTGGGTTTGGTAATCTTTTGAAATATAAGGATAAGCCAATAATACTGCTGTCGCCAAAAGGCCAAGTAACAGCAGCGCGCCGATGAGCCAGTAGCCGGCACGCTGATATTTTTTCTCCAGATTTTTAACCCGGGTGACATCCCGACCCAATGCCAGAACCCCCTGGAAATTGTGGTGACCATCATAAAGAACCGTCATGCTGGTTGAGATAAATCGGGTGCCTTTTTCCGGGTGTTTTATTGTAAAAATTTTTTCTCTGATAGAATAATGATTCTGTACCGCTTTAAGGAATTTTTTATAAGCTTGCGGATCTTTATAAATTTCAGCCGCATTTACATTGCGCATTTGTTGCCAGGACCGGCCATAAAGCGTTTCAGCCGTAGAATTCCAGGTGAGAATTTTGCCGTCCCGGTCTGCCAGAATTACCGCATCCGGCAGTTGATCACAAAACTCTTTTAAGCCATACAAAATCTGGCTGTTTTCATCGAGCCACAGGGCCAGATGTCTGGTTATCTCACGGGCCGCATCCGGGAATTCACCGAGGAACATGGTTATTTCTTCTTTGGGGATGCGAAACACGGACACATCATCGTTTGCCCGAACCGAAGCGGTCCTGTTGCTTCCGAGGAAAAAGGATACCTCCCCGAATAAAGCGCCGTTTTTCGTCAGCTCCCGAATTTTTTTGTCCCCTTTAAAAATCGCCACCTGACCGGACACCAGGATATAAAGATCCTGGGAATCATCACCTTCGAGAAAAATGATTTGATCCGATTTGAAGTGGGTGAGATATTTAGCCAAACCCGGATTATTTAAAACTTCATCCAGCATGAGATATATTTGAATTGTCTGAGTTTAGAAAAAATGATTTAGATTATAGCGAAAACTCAAAGTCGGGGCCGGCCCCAACCTCATAGTTTATAGCGATTCGTTAGAATTCTATTTATTTTTGGATGGGCACCGGGTATTAAATTGTGGGTCAAATATTGTAACCGCACAACAGCGCTGGCATGACGGGAATCCTTGCATTAAAGAACATATAGGAAATTAAGACGGTTGTGTCAAATACATTAGAACGTGGCAGGAGTTAATAGTGATGAATAAATCAGCAGCTGACAAAGATTTTTTTTCCAAAAGGATGATTCAGATTTTAAACGATGGTGCCCTGAACCTGGCACTGGCCATCGGCTATCAGACCGGTCTATTGGATACCATGGATTTGTTTGAAAATCCTCAAACCCTTGAAGGCATATCAGCGAAGACCGGTTTAAATCCGCGCTACATAAAGGAATGGCTGGGCGTTATGGTCACCGGCGAAATTTTAGAATTATCCCGGACGCCGGACGGTGAAAATTTATACTACCTGCCGAAACACTGCGGCGATCTGCTCACCCGGCGGGCCGGCAATGCGAACTTGGGAGTCTACACTCAGGAAATGCCGCTTTTGACCGCATCTGCCATGGAAGCCGTGGTCCGGGGATTTAAAAGCGGTGCCGGGGTCACCTACGATCACTATCCGAAATTTCAAAAGTTTATGTGCGAGCTGGCCGACGCTAAACACCGCCGGGTTTTAGTTGACAAATTTTTGCCTGCCGTCGATGACGGCCGACTTGTTGGACGAATGCAGGCCGGGATCCGGGTCTGTGATCTGGGCTGTGCCGAAGGGGTCGCCCTGCTTTTGATGGCCAAAACCTTTCCCCGCAGCCGCTTTGTCGGAATCGACATCTCAAAGGATGCCATCGCCAAAGCCCAGCGGGAGACGCGACGGCAACACATTAACAATCTGGATTTTATGGTCCTGGATGCCGCTTTTCTGAAGGATAATCTCGAATTAAAGGAATCCTTTGACTATGTTACCGCCTTTGATGCAATTCACGATCAAACCCGACCGTTGGCTGTTTTACGGGGAATTTATCATATTCTTGCTCCGGATGGTCTGTTTTCGATGGTGGATATTGCTGCAGAATCAAACCTGGCCGATAATTTTGATCATCCGATGGGGCCGTTTTTATACACCGTAAGCCTGATGCACTGCATGCCGGTGGGATTGGTGGATGGGGGCGCCGGTCTGGGCATGATGTGGGGTCGCGAAAAGGCCGTGGATATGCTTAAAGAAGCCGGGTTCCCCAAAATAAAGGTGCTGGAAATTCCCGCTGATCCATTTAATTTTCATTTTTTTTGCCGGAAGTAACGCGTTCTGGCAGCCGCTTATTTTAGGATAAATTTACCGTGATATAATACCCCTGGCCCCCCCGCTGCAGCAGCAATACCAACGAATTTTTAAGACGGAATTTAACCATGGCTTTTTTGAAGTCTTCACTGTTTTGAATCGTATAGTCATCGATCTGGCGGATCACATCGCCGGGTTCGGCGCCGATGCGGGCCAGGTACGAATTCTTATTTATGCTATATATCACCACACCTTCCCGGGTGGCAAGGCGAAATTTTTGTATGGCGCCCTGGGTGATTTCATCGACTTTAATGCCAAGCAGTTTAAAAGCGAGTTCTTCGGCCAGTTCAATGGGAAACAATTGGGTTTTGACTGCCACGGTTTTCTCTTCACCATTGCGCCAGAGGGTGGTCTGCATGGTATCGCCGGCCACCAGACTTTTGGCTACCGATTCAAAATCATCGGTCGAATGCACTTTTGAATTTCCGATAGAAAGAATGATGTCACTTTCCCTCAATCCGGCTTTTGCAGCAGGGCTTTGCGCTTCCACCGATTTGATGACGACGCCCTTTTTGTCCGGCACCGCCAGATAGTTGGCCAGCGTTTCATCCATATCCTGAACCGTAATACCGATCCAGGCTTGTTTGACTTCCCCGTACTGAATCAGATCAAAAATAATTTTGCGGGCTTTACTGATGGGGATCGCAAACCCGATTCCCTGGGCTTTGGCATAAATGGCCGTGTTGATTCCGATCAGCTCACCGTTGATGTTCAAAAGCGGCCCACCGCTGTTGCCGGGATTTATCGATGCATCGATTTGGATGAAGTCGTGATACACTCGGTCTTCGGCTCTGATGCTGCGGTCGATAGCACTGATGACCCCGGTGGTTACGGTGTGGGAAAACCCGAAGGGATTGCCGATGGCAATCACGGTCTCTCCAATCATCAAATCGTCGCTGCTGCCCATTTTAATGGCCGGCAACTGCTTTTCAGACTCGATCTTTAACACGGCCAGATCAGAATCAGGATCGGCTCCGACGAGCCGGGCCTCAAATTCCAGTTCGTTTTTCAGCATCACTTTGATGGTGCCGGTTTTTTGAATGACGTGGGCATTGGTTAGAATAAGTCCTTTTTTGCCATCGATGATTACGCCGGATCCCAGACTGGTGTACTGCTGCCGACGCTCAAAGCGCGGATCGAAAAAATCTCTGAAAAATTCTTCGAAAAATGGACTCATGCCAAACCCGGAAAAAGGACTGGATCGCTTGCGAACTTCATAAGCTGAACTTATATTTACCACTGCCGGACTGACCTTGCGTACGGCTAAAACGACGGCCGTTTCGCGATTCAGTTCATGGGCAGAACTTGGGCCGGGATGAATCAGGCCCGACATGCAGATTGACAAAACAATCGCCAGTAGATGGGATCTTTTTGTTTGTTTAAGTTGCCTGTGCATTTGATGCCTCTGTGATTAATTGATCCGCCCTGAAAAATAGCAGTTCCAGGGCTGCTATTTGTTCTTTTAAAATTTAAGAATCTGGGTATACCAAAGCGCTGGCGGCTTAATTCGCAATAACTCGTTGATTGACCGGAACTCCGATGATTGACCAGATAATCATCATCATATAAGAGATTTCAGCATACGCTGCAGGGGAAACTCTCGATTTTTCAAACGATGTACTATATTCGATGTATTCGTAAAAAGTCAAATTTTGCCGAAATCGAGATTGTAACTAACTGACATTATTAAATCCAACATTGCGAAAGTGCTGATTCTCTGGCTTTTTACGAGACGGCCATATTTATGTCAAACAGAAAAGTTTAAATTCCTGATTATGCTATTTTTCAGGACGGACTAATTAGATGATTGATGACCTGTTACCTTTGGTGGAGAAACCCAGCCGTTATCTGGGTTCTGAAATTAATAGCATTAAAAAGGATCTTAATCAGGTAGCCCTGCGTTTTGCCTTGGCCTTTCCGGATCTGTATGAAATCGGCACCTCCCATTTCGGGATGCAGATTCTTTATCATATTTTAAATACCGATCCCGACATAGCCGCTGAAAGGGTGTTTGCTCCCGGATTGGATATGCAAGCCCTTCTCAGAAATACCGGCCAATCGTTGTTTTCTTTGGAATCCCGCGCCCCCCTTAGCTGTTTTGATATCATCGGATTCAGTCTTTTATATGAATTAAACTTTACGAATGTCCTGACCATCCTTGATCTGGCCAATATTCCATTTCTGGCAGCCGCCCGGGATCATTCTCATCCGTTGATTATTGCCGGCGGCCCGTGTACCTGCAACCCGGAGCCCATGGCCGAATTTTTTGATGCAATGGTCGTGGGTGACGGTGAAAACGTCATCCTGCAAATGGCTGCCGAGTGGCTGCAGTGGAAAAAAGACGACCCGGTGGACAAAGGATCTTTGCTGCAAAGATGGTCGCAGATCGACGGCGTCTACATTCCGTCTTTTTTTGAGCCGCAATTTGATGCACGTGGCTTCCAAACCCTGATACCCCGGTTTTCAAGCTACTCCCTGATTAAACGGGCCATTGTCGACGATCTGAATCGAATGCCTTTCCCGGAAAAACCCGTCATCCCGTTCGGCAAGCCCGTGCATGATCGATTGCGGCTGGAAGTGTCCAGAGGCTGCACCAGAGGCTGCCGTTTTTGTCAGGCCGGTATGATTTATCGTCCGGTACGTGAGCGCTCCCCGGAGCAGTTGCTGTCACTTGCGGCCGATTCCATCACGGCCACCGGATATGAAGACGTCTCGTTGCTGTCTTTGAGCACCGGCGATTACGGTTGCCTGGCACCGCTGATTGAACGCTTGATGGCCCGCTTCGGCTCCGAGAATGTCGCCGTTTCCCTGCCGTCCCTGCGGGCGGGCACCCTGACACCGGAGCTGATGAAACTGATTAAACAGGTGCGCAAAACCGGCTTTACGATCGCCCCGGAAGCCGGCAGTCAACGCCTGCGCGACGTGATTAATAAAAATATCAGTGAAACGGAAATCATTGACACCGTGCAGGATGCTTTTCAGCTGGGTTGGCAGGTGATTAAGCTCTATTTTATGGTCGGTCTTCCCACCGAAACCGATGAGGATATCAGAGCGCTGGTGGATCTGGTGAAAAAATTGCGCAAAATCAAAGGCGTCAATCGGTCTCGGGGCAAGATCAACGTCAGCGTGGCCACGTTTATTCCCAAGTCCCACACCCCGTTTCAATGGGCGCGCCAGATTTCCCTGACTGAATCCAAATCAAAGATCGACTGGATCCGCAATCAGCTAAAGTTGCCCGGAATTCAATTCAAATGGCAGGACCCGCGGGTCAGCCAATTGGAGGGGCTCTGGGCCCGGGGAGATCGGCGGCTGAGTCGGCTGCTCATTACGGCCTATAATAAAGGCTGTAAATTCGACGGCTGGAGCGACAGCTTCAACTATGATTTATGGCAGGCGGCCATCGCGGAAGAGGGGGTGGACCTGGAATTTTTTACGGCCCGGATGCGGGATGTTGCCGAGCCATTACCATGGGATTATATCGACAATCGTGTCAGCCGAACTTTTTTGAAGCAGGAATGGGCCGATGCCCTCGAGCGCAAATTAACCGAAGATTGCCGTCGGGGGACATGTCATCAGTGCGGGACCTGCGATTTTGAGAAAATCGAGCCGCTGACTTACATGGACTTTAACGAAAAATCTTGCTCGGCCTCTGAAACGATGCCTGACCTGAACGGTGATTTTAAAAAGCTTTGCGTTTTCTACGCCAAACGGGATCAGGCAAAATTCTTCGGCCATCTGGAAATGGTCAATATATTTTTGCGGGCGCTTAAGCGGGCCGGAATACCTGTTAAATATTCACAGGGATTTCATCCCAAGCCGAAAATTTCGTTTGATGATCCGTTGCCCATCGGGATCGAAAGCGAGCAGGAGCGATTTATTTTGAGTGTGCCGGGCTCCGTTGAGCCGGAATCAATCACTCGTTTGCTGAATTCACACTTGCCGGAGGGCCTGGTTATCAATTCGAGTCAATTTTTGACGCCGGAATCCAAACCTCCGGCAGCCGGGTCGCATGCCTACCGGATCACGCTGCGGGACGGTAATTTTAATCCAGAAAACTTAATTTCCTTTCAAAACATTTCCGAAATGACCATTTCTCTTGCGAATCGAAAAGGAAAGTTGAAAAAGATCGATTTAAAGGATATGGTGATCCATATAAAATTAATGGATTCAAAGCACCTGCGGGTGTCGCTTTCAGCCGAAACGGGGAAAACATTGCGCCCCGCTCAGATTTTGGGTCCTATTTTTAATCTTAGTGAAGATCAGATTAAGCAGGCCAGGATAGTTAAACTAAAAAATGTATAAGCAGCTTATCATCAATGTCGCGGAACATGAAACCCGGGTCGCATTGCTGGAAGACGGCAACATCGCCGAGCTTTTAGTCGACCGCGGTGACGATTCCAACATTGCCGGTAACATTTATAAAGGTAAGGTGCTGCGGGTTTTGCCCGGCATGCAGGCGGCGTTTGTCAACATCGGTCTGAACCAGGCGGCCTTCATTTATGTTGATGATGTGTTTTATGATGATTTTAAAGAATATGAACGATTATTCAATGTGGAATTCGAATCCGAGGATGAGGACCTGGAAATTGAAAGCAAGCCGTCATTTCCGAAGAAGCGCGAATTTAACATAGAAGGGCTGCTGTCTGAAGGCCAGGAAATTTTGGTTCAGGCGGCCAAATCCCCCATGGGTACCAAGGGTGCCCGGATCTCGTCTTACATATCTCTGCCCGGTCGCTTCCTGGTTTTAATGCCGAATTCAGATCATATCGGCGTTTCTCGACGTATTGAAGATGATGTTGAGCGTGAACGTCTGAAGGCTATGGTGCAAAAGTTAAGAACCGAGGACTTCGGTTACATTGTGAGAACTGCCGCAGAAGGCGAGCAGGAAGAAAAGCTGGCCTATGAAATGGGGTTTTTGAATAATCTGTGGAAAAACATTCAGAAAAAATTTGAAACTGCTCCGGCGCCGTCGCTTATGCACCAGGAACTTTCCATCAGTTTGAGGGCCGTCCGTGATCTTTTGATTCAGGAAGTTGAAAAAGTGGTCGTTGACTATAAATCTACCTATCATGCGATTTTATCCTTTCTGGACAATTATATGCCCAGCCTCAAAGGTCATGTCGTGTTGTATGACGGCTCCGAGCCGGTGTTCGATGCCTATAATCTGGAAGGCGATATTTCCCGTGCACTTAAAAGAAAAGTGTGGCTGAAATCCGGCGGCTATATTTTAATCGAGCACACCGAAGCGCTGGTTGCCATAGACGTAAACACCGGGCGTTATGTCGGAAAGCACAATCTTGAAGAAACCATTCTTAAAACCAACCTCGAAGCGGTTAAGGAAATTGCCTATCAAATCAGACTCAGGGATTTAGGTGGTATTATCATCATTGACTTTATCGATATGGAGAAGAAAACCAATCAGGAAAAGATCTTCAGTTCGCTCAAAGAAGCGCTTAAAAAGGACAAAAGCAAAACCCATGTCCTGCCGATGTCTGAGATGGGTTTGATCCAGATGACACGCAAGCGAACCCGGGAACCGTTGACCCGGATTCTCTGTGAGCCTTGCTTTTATTGTGAGGGCGAGGGTTATCTTATCTCCCGGCAATCCGTCTGTTACAGTATCTACCGCGAAATTCTACGGGACGTGCACGATATGGATGGCACCCAGCTGACCCTCAGAGTGAATCCGCAAATAGCAGAACTTTTACTGGGTCAGGAAGATATTTTAATCGCCAGCCTCGAACGCTGCATCGGCAAACAGATTGTTATTTATCCCAATCCAGAGTTTCACATGGAACAATTTGACATCTTCGAAGATCAGAGCCAGTAATCCCCGGGCCACAATTCATTTTTCATTCATTCCGGATATTTGATCTTGACAGTCAACGGGTCTTATGTTTTATATGTTGGGTTTACGGTGCTAATATGGCAATCGCTGGTGCTTGCTATGGATAGAATCGAATCAGGCCATCAGCGAAAATATTTTAAATATATTCAAATAATTAAACACGGATAAGGAATTCTTATTATGAAACGAACATTTCAGCCCAGCAGAATTAAGCGGGCCAGAAATCATGGTTTTTTGAAACGAATGTCCACCAAACAGGGTAGAAGAATTATCAATCGACGAAGAGCCAAGGGCAGGGCGCGACTGGCTGGCTAGTATTTTACCATCAGGCGTGTGATTTATCCGGAACTCGGGGGGCGCATTTTTCGTGATTTGCGGAGGGTATGATTTTGAAACGGCCTCTAATTATAATTTTTCGATAACTAAGCGGGAAGCTTGTTCGTTGCGTTTTTCCCTCACGAAGGCAGACAGGATTTTAAAGCGGCGCGATTTTATCGCTCTGTCCCAAACCGGCCGGAGGATACAAAACGAACACTTCATCGCCCTTTTTTTTCCCAATTCATGCGGCCGGTCACGGATTGGTATAACCGTCACGAAGAAAGTCGGATCTGCAGTCAAAAGAAACAGAATCAAACGTTTGGTGCGCGAATATTTCAGATTAAATCGGCATGATTTATCAGGGAATTGGGACATCAATCTTATTGCTAAAAGGCAGATTGCCGATTTTTCGTCTGAGAGGGTTCACCGATCATTAAAGAACCTGTTTGAGCACATATCGAGCTATGATGATCATAAATAAATGTTTTCAGACCGTTTTTATCGGCCTGATAAAGGCATACCAATATACATTATCACCCCTACTGGGACCGGCATGCCGTTTTTATCCCAGCTGTTCAGAGTATGCCTATCAGGCGATCGTGCGACATGGCCCGGTCAAAGGCCTGCTTTTAGCAGTTAAAAGAATTTTACGGTGCCACCCGTTTCATCCGGGAGGTGTGGATCCGGTTCCCTGAAGAAAACGGTGAACCAATCAACTGGCCGACCAGGCTTTGAGCGTTCGGTGAAATGCATTATGACGACATATTGCTGACAAGGAATTGATCTCTTAAACTGTGCCCTATAACCAACGGTTCTATTAGCCCCCCTTTAGGTCAGTCCACAGAGAACATGCCCCGGTGAATCGAGTCAATTTGAAATCGGTAACCAACAAAAAAATAATTAAATTAATAGGTTAGTAACTTTTAGGAGAAGACAATGGAACAGGCGCGTTTGGTAATTGCTATTGTCCTGTCTGTACTGGTTTTTTTAGCGTGGCAATTCTTTTTTGTCGATAAGCAAACCGTTCAAAAACCTGCCCAGACGGTCCAGCAGCCGCCGGCAAAAGAAAAACAGGTCAAGGAAACGCAACCCGAAACAGAAGAGATCCGGGTCGTCGAACCAGAAAAAACAGATGTGGCCGAGACCCAGGTCGCAGTGCCGGCCAGTGTTGCGCAAACCATTACCGTGAATACGCCGTTGTACCGGGTTAAATTGTCTGAGAAGGGCGCTGGGTTCACCAGTTTTACGCTAAAAAAATACAGAGAAACCGTTCAGAAAGATTCGCCGCTAAAGGAGTTACTGCCCCAGGAAAATTCATTTGAGACTGTTTTGATCGGGTTTGACGGAAAGAGCCTTCCCGGTCTTGACAATGCTGTTTTTTCATCAAACTTAAATGTAGAAACCGTTGATATAAAGGACGCCGCCCGGGAGATCACTTTTTCCTGGAAATCCACAAAAGAGGTCGTGGTTGAAAAGACCTATAAATTCTCACCGGACTCCTATCTGATCGGACTTGATGTTGCGATTAAAAATAGTTCTGCCCAAAGCATTCAGGACAAATTCTTTGTCCTTTTAAACAGCGCCCTGCCGAATGACAAACAGACATACGGGTTTGAAGGACCGAGCGCTTTGATCGGAAAAAGCCTGGAAGAGGTCAAGATCAAAGATATTGCCGATCAGAATACGTATTCGGGCAGTATTAATTGGGTGGCTTTGCAGGATCGGTATTTTATGATGAGTGTCATTCCCGAGCCGGTCAGCGAAGCGAGCATGCGACTTAATTTAAGGGGGGAAGATTTGTTAGAGGCGCAATATGTATTACCGGACGTTGCCATCGGCCCCGGCACCCAGCATACTTATCAATTCGCGCTGTTTTTCGGGCCCAAAAGCATGAAAATCCTGGGCGGATCCGGCCACAGCTTGAACAAAGCCTTGAATTTCGGAATGTTTGACATCCTCGCCAAACCCTGTGTCTGGCTGATGAACAAGCTTTACAGTGTGATTCCCAACTACGGCATCGCCATTATTATTCTGACCATTTTAATCAAGCTTATTTTGTGGCCTCTGGGATCGAAAAGCTATAAATCAATGAGCGAAATGAAAAAGATCCAGCCACTGATGAAAGAGATCCGGGAAAAGTACAAAAACGATAAGAAAAAAATGAACGAAGAGGTCATGGGTCTTTACCGGA